>Ga0233425_10002022_pt1 | contig 42106 bp, 42 predicted proteins | sample Watercolumn_Towu_2_FD_181712 | JGI IMG/M metagenome (GOLD analysis project Ga0233425, IMG submission 181712) | Freshwater microbial communities from Lake Towuti, South Sulawesi, Indonesia - Watercolumn_Towuti2014_140_MG | ecosystem: Environmental > Aquatic > Freshwater > Lake | place...
AGATATCTGATAAAGTAATGGCTACACTCAATATTCAGCGTCATCCATTTCATGGAGAATGGAATTATACCATTTGCCCAAAAAACACGTAAAGTTGTTACAGTTATTATGTGACAATTCCTAAGGCGTTGGAATTGCAGGAGGAGGAGGAGGAGGAGGAGGTTTCTCTTCCTTCCATAGATAAGATATTCAGGGGAAGGGTTTATCCTGTAAAAAGCGACGATAAAAAGCGCCAGTATTCAATCCACATATTAGAAGACATCACTGAAAAAAAGAAATCTGAATTGGAGCACAAAACTATTCTCAGCACTGCCATTGATGGTTTTTGGTTGGCTGACACTCAGGGACGCATACTGGACGTGAACGATGCTTACTGTCAAATGACAGGTTATAGCCGAGATGAACTGCTGGCGATGTCTGTTCCGGATGTTGAAGCAGCGGAAACGCCGGAAATGACTGCCAAACGCATCCAGCGGATAATAAAGACCGGCTGGGACCGCTTTGAAAGCCGTCACAGGTGCAAGGACGGTAGGATTGTTGATATTGAGGTCAGTGTCAATTACCTGAAATCCGATGACGGAAGGTTTTTTGCATTTATTCACAACATCACCGATCGCAAGCGTCTGGAGGAAAAGTTGAAAAAAAACCTCGAACATCTCCACAAAACATTCAATGGAACAATTCAGGCAATATCGAAGATTAGTGAGATGAGGGACCCATATACATCCGGACACGAAATGCGTGTAGCCCAACTTGCCTGCGCCATAGCTAAGGAAGTCGGCATGACGGAGGATCAGATCGAAGGTATCCGTGTAAGCGCATTTCTTCACGATATTGGGAAAATAGCCATTCCAGCAGAGATCCTCAGTAAGCCAAGTAAGCTCAGTGATAATGAGTTCGGTATAATAAGGACGCATTCTAGCGCTAGTTTTAATATATTAAAAATGATAGAATTCCCCTGGCCGGTTGCTCAGGCAATCCTTCAGCATCATGAGAGATTAAACGGTTCTGGCTATCCGTCGGGCCTGAAAGGAGAAGAGATTATCCTGGAAGCAAGGATTCTGGCGGTTGCTGACGTAATTGAGGCTATGGCTTGTCATCGACCTTATAGACCTGCGCTTGGTATCGATAAGGCGCTAGAGGAAATTTCACGGAATAAGGATGTCCTTTACGACGCAAAGGTAGTAGACGCTTGTCTGAGGCTTTTTAAAGACAGAAAGTTTCAATTCAATAAGTAGTTCAATTCAGCGACAATTATAAAGTTGATTTAAGAATTGCCACGAAAGGCTTGTATTTACTGGTCAAAAGGGTTGCAAATATGCGCAACAGCATTATCATAAAAATATTCGTCTCATTCCTGCTCGTCTCCCTATTGCCCATTGGAAGTTTGATTGCTTATAACGATTGGGCTAGCCGAAAAATCGTATACAACATGAAAATAGAAGACATTAAAAAAAATGCAGACAGGCTTGTTACGATTCTTGACCGGGAGCTTTCCACAAGAAAAGGTATGATACAAAGTCTGTGCAATAAACACCTGATACGGGTTACCGACAGGGAAACGAATTCTTCTCTTATGAGACGTAAAATGAAAAGGCTGCTAAATTTCTTCGGTCAGTCAGAATCTATTTTTATCCTCGACACTCATGGAGATATCGTTGCCACAAAAACGGATGATATTCAAATAAAGAATTACGGCACCCGTGACTTCTTTAAAAAGGCCATACATGGCGATACCTATGTCTCTGAACCTGCCGTGGATTGGGGGAAGGGGTACATTTATTATAGTACGCCCATCAGGAATTATAAGAAAGAAATTATAGGCGTCCTGGTAATGAGGCGTCAGGTTGAGGAGTTCATATGGAGGTTAGTTGAAGGGGAAAAGGATTATTTGGGAAAAGGAAGTTTATGTATCCTCACAGACGGATACGGGGTGAGGATAGCCCATGCGACGGAAAGGAGTTTGGTCTTTAAATCCTGGATTAAGCTCGATCCAGCGATTAAAAAGAACCTGGAGACGGAACATCATTATGGTGAAGATATAAAGGAGATAGGTTTTACAGAAATACCAGAGGTTTCCAAGGCGCTAGCCCAAAATGCAGAGGGATATTTCGTCCACCCACTGGTAATCAGCACCGAAGCCTATCACGGGTATTGTATGCCTCTAAAAGAGAAGGACTGGAAGCTTATATATACAGTACCAGCCTCCACCTTCCTTGCACAGGTCAGGCATCTGACATACAATGCCATTTTTTCAACGGGTATTCTTTTTGTTGTCGTTGTAACCCTGACATGGCTTCTTTCGACAAGTTTATTACGGCCTATAAAAAGGCTGACTTTCGCAGCCAATGAGATTGCCCTTGGCAATCTTGACCACCCCATTACCAATAGAACGGAAGACGAAGTAGGTAAATTGATGCATTCCTTCGAGACAATGAGAAACAAACTCAAGGGTTCTTATGAAGAATTGAAAAAAGCCAGTATTGAATCGTTGCTTATGCTGGCCAGGGCGTGTGAGGTACGGGACGAGGATACAGGCAGCCACGTTATGCGTATCAGTTATTATGCCACAGCCCTGGCAAAAGAACTGGGGCTGGAAGAGCCCTTTATAAAGGAGTTAAGAACGGCGAGTATCTTGCATGACGTGGGGAAGATCCACATCCCCGATTGTATATTGAGAAAACAGGGTTATTTTACCAAAGAAGAGAGAGCGGAAATGAAAAAACACCCTCTGTATGGGGATAGGATATTCGGCGATAGTGAATTTTTTCATTTAGCCAGGGAGATTGCCCGATGGCACCATGAGAACTGGGATGGCACGGGGTATCCTGACGGGTTAAAAGGCGAGGCAATTCCCATCTCAGCACGGATTGTAAGGCTGGCTGATTCCTATGATGCTCTCGTTATGAAAAGACCTTATAAGCGTCCATGGCCTGACCAGGCGGCTTATGACGAGATCGTGAAGCATAGCGGCACGTATTTTGACCCACAAGTAGTGGAAGCATTTAAACGACTTTACGAGAAGGGCATGATGCAGGAAATTAAGGCTAATTTGGTCAAGAGGGATGATACATTGGGGAAATTATGGGTATTAGTATAAAGACAAAGATAATTGGAAGTTTTGTTGTTTTATACTGTATGCTTGTAATTGTGGTGTGTGTGGCTCACCATAGAAGAAATCTCCTCGTTCACGGAATGCTCGATTTGGAAACAGCAGTAAACCAGTTGGATGCTTTAATAGACCTTCAAGTCTCTATGGAACGGGTTGTAATGCCTGCTAATGATTACTTGATTACCGGGAATTTTAATAGTGAGAACGTTGAGTTTCAAAATATAACCAGCCGAGTTGAGAAAGAATTTAATCGAATAGAAGGTCTGGGGTTAGACAGAAAACACGTTGCCATTATTAAAAGAGCGAAGAGGAAGTATTCCATCTTAAAAAAGAAAGCAGACAAGATATTTTCTATTCAGCATCCTATTGGTAATGTTAGAGGATCGCAGTTGATGAAGGAAGTGGATGCTCTTGCATATCATATTTGATTATCTTGATAAAATAGGATTGCTTGCAATGAAAAGGGTAAATGAGCGTATCGCCTTTATCAATATACTGAGGAAAAGGGCGGATATGGTTATATTTGTGAGTACTGTAGTTTCTGGAGTTATGGGTATCCTATTCGCCATTTATCTCGTTCGATTTATTATTAATCCTATTCTTGACCTTAAAAAGGGAGTCGTTATCGTTGGCAATGGAAATCTTACTCATCGGATAAGCATACGGGATGGATTAGAGGTGAATATTTTGGTGGAAGAGTTCAATAAGATGGCCCAGAAACTCAAGGAATCGTATGACAATTTGGAGGAGAAAGTATAGAAGAGAGGACAAAGGAATTAAATGAGCTAAGCGAGAAGTATAAACTTCTCTCGGTAGTTGATGGACTTACAAACGTTTATAACCACAGGTACTTTTATACAAAACTTGAAGAGGAAACAAAAAGAGCAGGCCGTTACAAAAAATCCCTTTCCCTGATAATGGTGGATATAGATTACTTTAAATTTTATAACGACACTCATGGTCACCAGGCTGGGGATAATGTTTTACGAGACATTGCATTACTTCTTAAGAAGAGTGTTAGGGAACTGGATGTCATTGCACGATACGGCGGCGAGGAGTTTTGTATAATACTCCCTGAAACAGGGAAACAAGTCGCCAGGAATCTTGCCGAGAGGATAAGAGTTTCTGTATCTGCACAACCGTTTCTTTTCAAGGAGACACAACCGAACGGGAATTTAACCATAAGCCTCGGAGTTGCCACGTTTCCGGATGATGCAAAATCTTCGGATAATCTTGTAACAGCGGTAGACCGTGCCTTATACAAGGCAAAGGGAAATGGCAGGAATAGGGTTGAGATTGCATAAAAAATCTTCATAACCGTTATTATAACAACAGCGACAAAATTCCCACAGTATCCTATTATCTGAGTATGAGTAATGAATAATTACGAAGAAAGAATTAAAGCCCTGAATAGAAAATTAAAAGTAATGTCAGAACAAATAAGAACATTAGAAAAAAAGTATCGCGCCCTTACGGAAACAACCGTTGATGCTATTGTATCAACAAACAGTGAAGGGCATATTATTTTTTGCAATTCTTCAGCAGAAAAAATGTTTGGATACGCAAGCGAAATTATTGGTAAATTTTCAACTATTTTGATACCCGAACGCTACCGTCTTGCACATTTAGAAGGCATCAAAAGATATTTAAATACAGGAAAACCAAAAATTATTGGGAAAACAGTTGAAGTGATTGGTTTAAGAAAGGACGGTACAGAATTTCCTATTGAACTTTCTTTATCGGCCTGGAAAGATAAAACACAATGCTATTTTACTGCCATTATTCGGGATATTACTGAAAGAAAAAGATTTGAACGCGATTTAATGAAGGCCAACAAAAAACTAGAAAAACTCTCAACAAAAGATAGCCTGACCAGTCTTTATAATCGCCGTTATGCGGATAAAATATTAGAGATAGAATTTAATCAGGCAAAAAGATACCAGATGCCCCTTTCTTGTTTAATGATCGACATAGACCGCTTTAAAAAGATAAATGATACTTACGGACATCATATGGGAGATAAGGCACTTATTCATGTATCGAACATATTACTTGAAATGACACGGACTAGCGATGTTGTTGCGAGATATGGTGGAGAGGAATTTATCGTTATACTTACGAATACAGACACAAACGGGGCTGTAAACTTTGCTGAAAGATTGAGGGAGGCCATATCCAGATACAAAATTAAGAATACAAAGAAAGACATAACCATTGGTTTAACGGTAAGTATTGGTGTCGGCACTGTCACAGAAAATACTAGGACTAAAGAAGAGTTGGTAAATTTGACAGATAGGGCTTTATATGATGCAAAACAACGGGGAAGAAATAGGGTATGTTGCTATATAAATTAAATCATTTTACGAAAAGGGTAATAAAAAAATCCCCCTATTCCCATGGGAATAGGGGGATTTCATTTTTATAGCAGGAAAATTCCTAAAAGCGTATCAGGTTATTTTTCCTTTGTCTTAATAATAACATATCGGGAAAAGTCGCCTCGTTTTACCAGCATGAGGATGCCTTTTTCCTTATCTCCTTCGCTTAATGCCTTTTTGAATTCTGCCACATTGCCGATTTTCTTTCGGTTTACCTCTTTAATGAGGTCGCCTTCCCGTATTTCCGACATGGCAGCAGGACTGCCAGGCTGAACCTCGGAGACAATTACTCCGCTATCTTCTTCTATACCGAGACTCTTGGCCAGTTCTTTTGTGAGATTTTGCACGGTCATGCCGAGGTCTTTACCGACTGGCGCTGCGCCAGGCGCCGCGGCGAATAAATCGGCAGGCTGCTCTCCGATCTTGACGAGTAATTCTTTCTCTTTGCCCTCTCTCAGGACTTTGACCTTTGCTTTTTTGCCAATTTCCGTTTGCGCAACGACATTCCGGAGATGATTGACGTCACGGATGGGCTTTCCGTCATAGTCAACCACAATATCGCCGCGTTCAAAACCGGCCTCTTTTGCCGGAGAGTTTTCCTGTATCTCGCTTACAAGGACGCCTTCTGTTACTGTGACATTAAATGACTTTGCCAGGTCAGGGGTAATATCCTGGATTACGACTCCCAGCCAGCCTCGCGTAACCTTGCCTTTTTCTACCAGGTCTCTCATAATGGTTTTTACCATATTGACAGGGATGGCGAATCCGATGCCTTGATAACCACCGCTTCTGGTAAATATAGCGGTATTGATGCCAATAATCTCTCCTCGTATATTGACGAGCGGTCCGCCGCTGTTGCCGGGGTTGATAGCGGCATCTGTTTGAATCATGTCTTCGTATTGCGCAACTCCCACATTGGCTCTTCCTGTGGCGCTAATGACGCCAATAGACACTGTTTGTGACAGACCAAAAGGGTTTCCTATGGCAATTGCCCATTGACCAACCCGAATCGTGTCTGAATCGCCCAGTTTTGCCGAGGGCAGGTTTTTCCCTTCTATTTTTACCACGGCGATATCTGTTTGAGGGTCGGTGCCAACGACCTTTCCATCAAATTCCCTTCTATCTCCCAGGGTAATTTTGAGTTCATCGGCATCTTCAACGACATGATTATTTGTTACAATATAGCCTTTTTCACTGTCTATGATTACACCTGAACCAAGTCCCTGCACCTTATATTCGCCCTCAGGAGACCGCTGTTTGAAAAATTTGTCAAAAAAATCATCGCCGAAGAAGTCCCTGAAGTCCCGGAATGGGTCCTGTTCCTGATCGGGTCCCGGCCTGGGTTGGGAATGGTATTGGTCGTTGGGCATCTTCCGTTGTTTTTGCTGGGTGTGTTTAAAGACCTTTACGGAAGTAATTGAAACAACGGCAGGTTTAACCTGTTCAACCACCTGCTCGAACACCTTCTCGAAACGCTGCGCTGCGGCAATGTCATCGGTATCGGCGACCTGCTTGTTTGCAGCATAGAGCGTTGTTTTCTCGGGGAGACAATTACTTATTGCAACACAGAAACTGAAAACTAAAAGAGAATAAAGGGGTACTCTTCTCAACTTGTCAAACATATAACACTCCTTCGACATAAAAGTTTAGGTTCTTAACGTTTTTGCATTTTATGCCAGATAGAATTTTTTGTCAATATAAATCAATAGGGGGTATGATCCTTCTATATTGCTTGCATTCTCCCTAAAGCATTGATAAAATAGCAAAACGTGAAAAACATAACAAAAACCAATGAGTATTTGTTCCATAAGGACATTGTGAAAAGGGAAATTATGAGTTGGAAAAGGGTCTACTTATCTGTGATGTTGGGAATGGTGGGTGTATTTTTGTTTATACAGGAAAAGGCGTTCTCCTCAGAGGTGTATTTTACGCCCGCAGAGATAAAAGGGCAAATTCTGCGTGCGATTGAGGAGTGCAAGGAGTCTGTTGATGTTGCAGTTTTAGATATTACCTCAAAGGATATTTTAAATGCCCTTGTGAAAGCTCAGGAACGCGGTGTTCGTATCAGGATTGTCGTTGATAGAAAACGCGCTTTGAGGAAAGGATTATTATCTAATCAGGATAAGAATAGGGCGTTTACAGTAAAGGTATTAGTTCAAAAGGGGATAATGCATAATAATTTTGCTATTTTTGATTGTAAATTACTGACAACCGGCTCGTATTACTGGAATGAGCATGTGGGAAAGTTTAGCCGGGATAACGCCATTTTTACGGATGAAACAAAGTTGTTGGTGAAGTATCAAAGGGAATTTGATCGTTTATTTCATGAAGGAACAGATCCAGATGTCAAAAAAGCTGTTTCCATTGCCGGAGAGAAGGTTGAGAAGATTGATGAGAAACCAACGGCAAATATTTCGAGGGAGGTAGTTGCAGGCGAGCGGACTGTTGTATCGAATTATGGAGTTGTTATAACGGAGACCTCCGATGGTTATATAAACATGAATTTTGAAGAGTTTAATAATATCCTTGGAGTTGCAAGCGATTTAACCGAGGAACAAAAAGAGGCATTGTGGAGTCGATGTGCGGGTAAAAGAGTCAAATGGCGTGGAAAGGTAAATTATATTGGATGGGGTCTGGTAACGGGATGGATGTTGGGTGTAACGAACGGCGATACAAGTATTGAGGTAAAGCTAAACGCCGATAATAAATCCCATTTTTCTGACGTGAAATATGGCAATACCGTTACCTATACGGGCAAGCTCGATTCGCGGGTGACAAGGGTATTCCCTTATAAACTCGAAGACGGGGACGTACTTAAAAACGAAAACACCCCTCCCGAACCATTAAACGTAAGCGAGTTGGTTGCTAATCCTTATACAATGCCTGTTTCCCAGGGACCCAAAAAAATATTCCTGGTGGAAACTTTTGAGGATTTAGACACTATGTTTGGCAAGGTGAGCAATCTGTCTGAGGCGCAAAAGGACGAAACATGGGGGAAATACAAGGGAAAGTATGTCAGCTGGGCGGGTCAAATTGTTTATAAAAATATAAATGTTGCATCTGGTTTGCGAATAGGAATAATGCAAAAAGAAAGGGGAGACGTTGAGGTAAAGGTTGGTCTGGCGAAAAAGGATAAGGTATTAAAATTCCAGGAAGGTGAAACGATACTCTATACAGGGAGACTGACAGAAAGGCGCGGAGACAATTCTCCCTATATTTTAGAAGACGGCGATATTATAACGATTAAATAAGTAAAATACCGTTAAGGGATGTTTGTGGGTGGGTTACTAGCCATATTTCGCTTGAAGCGGAAGGAGGCGGCCATGATAAGAAGATGGGTAATTATACAGATTATTGTTTTTATAACGCTCGTTGGGTTAAAAGGAACGGTAATCGCTGCGGAAGGGTATGAGGCGGCAGTAAACGAAGGAAACGTCTGTGTTCGCAAGCAGATGTATCAGGAGGCGCTGGATGCCTATGAGCGCGCCATTCAGTTAAAACCGGATGCCTCCGAGGTCTGGTACAATAAAGCGGTTGTGCTTGATTATTTGGGAAAATATGTTGAGGCCGTCAATTCATTTGAAAAGGCAATCCAATGTAAACCGGATTATTATGAAGCCTGGTATATGAAAGGGAGGACTCTGGATCATGCTGCCCGATATGAAGAGGCAATTAAGGCCTTTGATAAGGCCATTGAAATAAAACCTGATTATATTACCGCATTGTATAATAAAGGAAATGTGCTTGATCATATCGGGAACATCGATGCGGCAGTCGAGACCTATGATCGCATTATAAAGTTAAAACCGGATGCATACGAGGCATGGAATAATAAAGGCCTGGCATTGGCAAAGATTCCTGATCGGCGAAATGAAGCATTAGAGGCGTACGACAAGGCTATTGCAATTGATCCAAAATATTATGAGGCATGGATTAATAAGGGCAATTGTTTTGTGAGGATACGCAAATACAAGGAGGCCGTTGATGCGTATGATAAGGCCATTGAAATAAAACCTACAGAACATGCCTCCTGGGCGGATAAGGGGTTTACCCTTGCGGATCTCGGAAGACACGAAGACGCCGTTAATGCCTTTGATAAGGCGATAGAATTGAAACCGGATTCCTATGCTGCCTGGAATGGGAAGGGACTTGCCCTGGATGCCCTGGGCCGGTACGAAGATGCCCTTGCTGCATATGAGAAAACGATTGAGATACAACCGGATTCCTATGGGGCGTGGACGAATAAGGGGTTGGCATTGGGACGCCTCGGAAAGCATGCAGAGGCCGTTGCGGCTTATGAAAGGGCGCTGCAGATTCAGCCTGATTCTTATGAAACCATGACGAATAAAGGAGGCGCATTGTTCCAGTTAGGAAGGTATGAAGAAGCTATAAAAGCTTTTGATGGCGCTGCAAAGCTAAGACCCGATTATCCTCAGGTATGGAATAACAAAGGATATGCATTGTTGCGGTTGGGAAAGTTTATGGAGGCTGTAAAGTCTTTTGATAAGGTAGCGCAAATTATTACCGATGAGGAAGCTGCTAATATTCCGCGTCAGGCGAAAATTAAATATGAGGCGTTGAGTAATAAAGGTCTTGCTTTAGTTCAACTTCAAAATTATGAAGAGGCCGTGAAAGTATTTAACAAGGCGATAAGTATAAAGTCGGATATTTTTAGTTTATGGATAAATAAAGGGCTTGCCCTTGTCCCATTGAAAAAATATACAGAGGCGTTGGATGCCTTTAGTAAGGCAACAACGCTGAGTGGCAATGCGTATGAAGCATGGAATTACAAGGGGTGTGTATTTGAAGAAATGGGGAAACAGCAAGAGGCGCTTGATGCCTATGATAAAGCTTTTCAAATGAAACCGGATTTTTTTGTGGCATTAAATAATAAAGGCCTTTTGCTGGACGCTATGGGAAATCATACGGAGGCGATAGAGACATACGATAGGGCCTTAAAAATAAAACCCAATTTCGATGCAGTATGGTTTAACAAGGCATGCGCACAGGCATTGCTCTCAAGAAAGGAAGATGCCCTGAATTCGCTGACGAAGGCCATCGAATTAAATCCCGGGTATAAAAGCGCGGCAAAGAATAATCCGGATTTCTCAAAGCTTGCAGGTGATGCGGATTTTCTCAAAATTGTAGGTGAATAGTTTCTTAACGGGTTCTTTGGAAGGTTAATTTTAAAATCTTCCTGGTATCAGGGGTTACCTTCATCCTATTGTCCATGCATATTCCCACAACCCAGATAGGCTGATTATTCATTACTACGATAGGGATACTATCGCGTTCTTTTAAAGGGATTTTTTTATCAATCAGGAGGTCTTTAATTTTTTTAACCCCCCGGCTACCTAAAGGTGAAATGGTATCTCCCTCTTTTCTCTTCCTCACGGCAATAGGCATCGTGATACTTTGCAGGTCAAAGATTTCTTCACCGGAAGTCTTTGTCTTTTTGTATACGTCTAATGATAAGTCCTTGATGTCTAAAATTTCAGATACCAATTTTCCTAAAGGATATATCGGTGTTGTACCGGGTATTTGGATTGGAATTTCAGATAATAATGGTATGCAGGATTGGGGGAGTAAGTCTTTTTTAAAATAAAGCATCCCGTGTTCGTGCCATAAATAGAGTTTTCCCGGCAATTGGAAGTGTCGCCCTCTTCCTTTTTTGGCTATTTCATTTAATATCTTTGTATAGTGCTCATAGGTAATTTCTTTTAATGGAATTCCCATAATATTCAAGATTTCCTGGAATACTAGATGTTGTAGTATCTTTGGTTGCTTTGTTAAAAAATGGGTATTGAGGGTATACGAACCCTCGGCGCTTTCTATCGTAGAGTCTTTTAATATTTTTTTTGCTTCCACGGATAAATACTCATTATTTGCGGAGAAAATTTGGCAAAGTTGTACAAGGGTATTTTTGATATTCGGATTGAATTGCTTTTCTAATAATGGAATTAATTCGAGCCGGATTTTGTTCCGAAGGTATGTCGTTTCGTAATTGGAAATATCCGTTCTATAGTTTTGTTGCTCTTTCCCAAGATAATCGATAATTTCTCTTCTCCACGTGAAGAGGAGCGGGCGAACAATTTGTATCGTGGAGTCTGTGGTTAATGGACGTTTTACAGGTATCCCTTCGAGACCTAATATGCCTGTCCCCCTGATTATTCGATGAAGAATGGTTTCTGCGTTGTCGTCTGCAGTGTGTCCGATTGCTACAGCAGAAGCATTATACTTTTGTGACGATTCCTTGAAAAATGCGTATCTCTCTATGCGCGCCGTTTCTTCGACGGAACGTTTTGTTTGATCTGCAATTTCTTGAATATGTACGTTTTTTAGAATAAAAGGCAGGGAGAGTTCTTTTGATAAATTTTCGGCAAATCGGGCATCCTCTTCTGAAGATTTTCCGCGGAGTTGATGGTTAAGATGGGCTACGTAAAAGCGCAAGTGAAGGTTTTTGGCAGAGTTAATTGAATGGAGAATCCTTATGAGAGCGACGGAATCGGGTCCTCCGGATACTCCAACGATGATAGAATTGTTGGGTTTCATGAGGGTGTATTTGTTTATGATTTTGAATACCTCGAAGGATAGTTTGTCTAATCGCATAGTAAGAACTATATCTTTTTGGCCTGAGTAAATCAAGTTTAGAAATAGGTTGACTTTAGTTTCTGGGTTCGTAAAATATCCCCTATATGAAGAATACATTGAAACATATTTTCCTTTTGATGATACTTGTTTGTGTGGGTTTGTTATGTAACGGTTTCCGGGATGTATGTGATGGAGCGCCAAAGAGAAATAAAGTTTTACCCATAAACGTAGCCGGAATCGAATTGGAAGTAGAGTTGGCAACTACTTTTGAGGAACATATTTTAGGTTTAATGTATCGGGATAAGTTGGAAGAAAATGATGGTATGCTGTTTGTTTTTCCCAGGGAGAAGGTTCTCTCTTTTTGGATGAAGGATACCCGTATATCCCTTTCGATAGCCTTTATTAAAGCGGACGGTCGAATTATACAAATAGAATCAATGAAGCCCTATAGTTTGGATACGCATGTTTCTAAGGAAAAGGCCAGATATGCATTGGAGATGAATGAGGGATGGTTCAGGGTACATAAGGTAAGAGAAGGCGATACCGTGAAGATACCATTGACGATGTATGAAAAGACCAAAGACTAAGACTATATTTATGATACTTGTTTATGAAAAGAGGCATATTACGTGAATACGAAGACATTAAGGAGTCTGTGGGTCAGTAGCTTGTGTTTAGTATGCAGTGCTTTTTTTGTTTTGGAAGGGTGTAAGAAGGAGTCGCCCCAAACAGGCGTAAGTAAGTCTGTACAGATAAATGTAAAAAAAGGGCATAAAGAGCTTGGGTTGGAGCTTTATGAAAAAGGGAAAAATGCGGAAGCTATTGCAGAATTTAAGAAAGCCATAGCGGATAATACGACAAATGTCGAGGTGTATTCCAAACTCGCATCTGCGTGCTATGACGAGGAGATGACAAGTGACGCTATTAATATGTACAAGAAAGTTATTGAGATAGAACCAAACCATGTCGAAGCACGCTATGATCTTGCGCTTGTTTACCTGGACGAAGGGTTGTGTGAAGATGGGATAAGAGAATTAAAAAAAGTATTGGAGATAGACCCCAAGTATGAAGATGCTTATTATAGCCTTGGGGATGCGTATTATGATTGCAACAGAAAAGATGACGCAGTAGAAGTATGGAAAACACTGCTTAAAGATAATCCTGAAGACAGTATACTTCATTACAATCTTGGCGTTGCCTATCGGGATAAGAAACAAATAAAGGATGCGATATCCGAGTTGCAAAAAGCAACTGCTAGTGACCCAAAAGACGATGATGCAAGAAAGCTATTAAAACAGTTAACCACGAAGAAGCAAGGGGTTAAAAGCACAGGGAATATTAAAAACAAGAAAAAGTCCGAGAAGAAAAAGAAAAAATAATCCTATTTTATCTGGTGATGAAGCTATGACAAGGTTAGTGAGTATTATGAATGAGAAAGATGATTCAGAAATGGTTCTTGTGCCCTCGGGGGATTTTATCATGGGTGAAGAACGAAGGGTTGTGCATGTTAATGAGTTTTATATTGATAAATTTCCGATAACTAATTCCCAATATAAAAAATTTGTTGATGCCACAGGAGCCAAAGAGCCCTTTTTCTGGAATAATGAGCGGTTTAATAAACCATTACAACCGGTCGTAGGTGTTAGTTGGAATGATGCAATTGCCTATGCAAGATGGGCTGGCAAACGACTTCCCAAGGAGATCGAGTGGGAAAAAGCAGCGCGAGGCGTAGACGGCAGAGAGTACCCGTGGGGAAACATACAGCCTGACAACACAAGGGCTGTTTACAATCTGGATCCAAACACAGGCGCGCCAGCGCCAATTGGCAACCGGAAAGAAGGTATGTGTCCTTTTGGTTGTTATGACATGGCTGGGAATGTTTGGGAATGGTGCGAAGATTGGTATGAGGAAGGAAAATTTCGAGTGGTTAGGGGCGGCTCATGGGTAAACCATCATTATATTCTGCGAAGCGCCTATCGAAGCTGCAGTTATCCTGAGGGCAAAGATAACAATGTCGGTTTTCGCTGCGTAAAAGACGTAAAGTAATTATCTTTTTTTGATTCCTAATGCATTCAGTGAAAGCCGAATGTCATAACTCCCATCAAATTTGAATTCTTCGTCAAAGACCTTCTTGAGGTCGTAAATATTTTTAAAATCATCTCTGGAATCTGTTTCCGTCTTTCCCATAAGGCCATTTTCCACTAAATTAAATACGATATTTCCAAAATCTTCGTCCTGGTTTATTCCCCATTCTTCAAATACGGTTAATGCCATAAAGCCGAATTGTTTTGATGCGTATTGTCTGATACCCTCCAAAAGCTGCCTTCCCGTTACGTGGCGGTCCACATCAGTTGTTTTATGTTGATTTTTACCTAACATATTTGTAGTGTAATCAAGGGCTTCAAATACAAATTGATAGGCTTGCAATAAATAGCGGGGGTCTTTTTTAATAATCTCTTTCAACTTATTCCACGTCTTTGTCATATACGTTTCTCCGGAAATTAATGTTTGTGTATATTTATCGTATAGTTAAATTAGCATCATGGCGAAACAGTTTTCAATACTGGGGAATCGATTTTTGGGAATAAAGGTTTTCCCTTACGGACAACAGTGTCTTTCTTAAACCCTGGCTGGCATTCCAGACAGAGAGAGCGGTTGTCTTCTAAGATACCTAGCTGTCGTTGAATTTTAACAGCTGTTCCCGGCATAAACGGATAGATAAACACGGAAATATCTTTAATAGCCCCGGCCAATGAACCGATGACTGCTGCAAGCTGCGTTCTTGTAATATTTGTTTTGGCAAGCACCCACGGTTTTTTGTCTTCTATGAATTTGTTGGCATGGCCTATAAATCCCCAGATATTCTCAAGCGCCTTGCTAAATTGGAGTTCTTCCATTTCGGCATCTACTTTATCACAGGCGCTTTTTGATAACCTTTTTAGTTCGTCATCTGTATCCGTAACCTCCGGAATGATTCCTTGAAAGTATTTTTCAATCATTGTTAGGGTGCGTTGTAATAGATTGCCAAGGTCGTTGCCGAGGTCGGAATTTATTCTGTGAATAAGGGCGCTGTAAGAAAAGTTTCCATCTAAACCGAAAGGGACTTCTCTCAGGAGAAAATATCTGTAGGCATCCGTGCCGTACGATTGAATAATACTCGTTGGATCGATAGCGTTTCCTAATGATTTTGATATTTTTTGGCCTTCAATAGTCCACCACCCGTGTGCAAAGACTTTACAGGGCAAATCTATTTTCAATGACATAAGTATGGCAGGCCAGATAACGCCATGAAACCATAAGATTTCTTTCCCGATAATATGGACGTTTGCAGGCCAGTATTTTTGGAATTTTTGCATGTCGTCGTTGTAGCCCAGGGCGGTAATATAATTTAGAAGCGCATCAATCCATACATAAATAGTGTGTGTCGGGTCCATGGGGACTTGAATGCCCCATTCTACAGCCGACCGGCTTATACTGATATCTTCTATCTGAGTTTTAATTCGGTGCAGTAATTCATTTTTTCTCGATTCGGGTTGGATAAAATGAGGATGTTTATCGTAATATTCAAGGAGGTTTTTCTGGTATTTTGCTAACCTGAAAAAATAATTTTTCTCCTTTACTTTTTCAACAGCTCGTTTGCATTCCGGGCATTTCTTTTCTTCAAGTTGCGATTCAATCCAGAAACTTTCACAGGGAATACAATACCATCCCTCGTATTCTCCCAGATAGATGTCTCCATTCTCAAAGATTTGCTGAAAGATTTCTTTTACCCTGCGGCAATGCCGTTCATCGGTGGTCCGTATGAAATCGTCATTGGAGATGTCGAGGTTGTTCCATAGGGTCTTGAATTTATCCACCACACCATTAACAAATTCTATCGGTGTCTTATTACCGGCTTGTGCCGCTTTTTGAATTTTTTGGCCGTGTTCATCCGTTCCCGTCAGGAAGAAGACATCCAGGCCTTTTGTTCTTTTATATCGGGCAAGCACGTCGGCGGCAATTGTTGTATAAGAATGTCCGATGTGTGGGGCATCATTTACATAGTAAATGGGTGTTGTAAGATAAAAAGTGCGTTTATTCAAGGTCGCAATCCTTTTCACAGGGTTGATCGCACATCGGTTCTTTTTGCCGCAAGGGTTCTCTTACTTTGTCCGTGATTTCTTTGACTGACACATGAATTTTGTTTTTATTTTCCAGCTCAATGGTAACTTGTTGTTGTAATACATCATAATTAATGACTTCCCCAGCGCCTTTCGCTGTTTTCACAATAGAACCTTTTTTTGGAAGAACGTGTTTTAAATCTTCATAGACTTTGTCTTCATAACGCAAACAGCACATGAGCCTGCCGCACCTGCCGGATATTTTAGAGGGGTCTAGCGTTGCCTTCTGATTCTTTGCCATCTTCATAGTAACGGGTTCGAGATTTTTGAGGAAGGATCTGCAGCATAATTCCCGTCCACAATGCTCGTAATCAGCCAGGAGTCTTGCTTCATCCCGGACGCCTATTTGTTTCATTTCTATGCGTGCCTGATATTCTTTTGCCAGATCTTTTACCAGTTCCCTGAAATCAACGCGGCCGTTGGCCAGAAAATAGAAAATGATTTTCTTGGTGCCAAATAAATGCTCGACGCTGGCCAGTTTCATGAGAAGTTTATGTTCTTTGATCTTTTTTTGGCAGAATTTGAATTCAACGGGAATCATTTCATCGGTTATCTTCTTTTGTTTTTCTTTATCATCAGGGGAAGCCTTACGTAAAACTTCACCAAAATTTTCAATTGGATCGGTATCGTCTATTTCTTTAACCTTGGTAATAACTTCCCCGAACTCTACACCGCGACTGGAACGAATTATGACCGGATCCCCTTTTTTAAACGAGTTAAATGCAGCAAAAAAGTCGGATGTATTTTTTAAGACACCATATCGGATAGTTAGTATGTGTCGCATGTAGGTATATTTGTGATGAGATGGATAGCACAGTCTTTGTAAAACCAAGAATATTTATAAATAATAACAATTGTACTATATCTTGTCAAGGTTACACGTTTTTTTGAATGTGATTATGTGTAATAGCTTCAATGAATTACACTTGCATTGTGAGTTTCAAATATGATATTATCCCCGTTAAACAATAAAAACAGTAAAAAGGGTAAATGATTTTCAAATTAAGATTATGAGGTTGGCAATGAAGAAATTTCTTGTTGGTGTAATAGGTGGAAGTGGTTTAGTAGCGCTGATATTTTCAGGAATGCCGGGAAATACGTTATATGCGCAAGATGCGTCGAATAAGTTGAATATGCTTGAGATTGTTATTTCAAATCTTATTGCAAGGGTTGAAGCCTTGGAAAAGCGTGTAAGTGCGTTGGAGAAAAATTCCTCTACGGGTGTTGCAAAGGCGCCCAAAAAAGAGGCATCTATAAAGGAACCTCCAAAATCTTCTTTTGCCAGTGGGTTTGAGGATATTGGGAGTGGGTTTTTTGTAAGGAATGTGCGTTTCAACCCATTTGGCACCAATGTGCTTTTAACAGGGGAGATGGCTAATAGGTCTGATAAGAATTATCGCTTTGCAAAATTTACACTAGAAATCTACGATGATCGGGATTTATTGGTCAAAAAAGAAGAATTTACTATCCCTGATCTTCCTAAAGAAAGTGTAAAATCCTTTGAAGCCATGCTTATAGGGATTGAAACAGGTCTCATTAATAGATATGTGATTAAGCCGGTTGAATAGGTATATGTCGTTTGTTTAAGCCTATTGCACAAACATAGTAAACGGTAAAAGAAAGCTGCCATTGCGAGGAGGAACGATGAAGCAATCTCAAAACGGGGATTGCTTCGCTGTCGCTCGCAATGACGTTTTATGCCAACGTATTTAATATGTTCGCTATAGTTTCACCAGAGGTTTATTGATAAGTAATAGCTTTAAGGATATAATAAAGGAGTTATTCGTTGTACGAAAAATACTGGGGACTGAATGAACTGCCATTTGAAAATGTCCCTGACCCGCGCTTTATGTATCATTCCACGCAGCATGAGGAAGCCCTGATGAGATTACTATATGCCACCAAAGCCCAGAAAGGAGCTGCCATGTTGTCGGGCGAGGTGGGATGCGGTAAAACTACCGTAAGTCGTGCGTTCGTACAGGAATTATCAAGTGAAGAGTATGAAGTTGGTATCATAGCAAATCCAAGCATGGCAGCGCTGGATTTTTTAAAAGAAATTCTTTATCAGTTAGGCATTGAAAAAACGGCGGATTCGAAGCCGGAACTTTTGCACATATTGAATGATGCCATGCTCCAGAATCTGAATAAGAAGAAAAAAACAGTCCTCATTGTAGACGATGCCCAGGCAATCGAAGACGTCGTGACATTTGAAGAACTGAGGCTTTTATTGAATTTTCAATTAAATAATCAGTTTCTCTTGACCTTGATTTTAATAGGGCAACCTGAACTGAGAGATAAGGTCGTAAAGATACCGCAACTGGATTCCAGGATATCCATACGGTATCATTTAAAACCATTGGACATAAAGGAGACAGCGCAGTATATATTGTTTAGACTTAAAATTGCCGGTATGCAGAGGAATATTTTCACAAAAGAGGCAATTGAGAAAATTCATGAATATACAGGAGGCGTTCCGCGCAAGATAAACAATACCTGTGATTTGAGCTTGCTGGTAGGGTTCAGTAAAAAAATAGAACTGATCGATTCGAAGATTATACAGCAGTTAATTGACGATGCGAAATAAATAGGGGTTAAAGATGGGAAGACTCTCAGACTTAATTAAACAGGGAAAAGTCCCGGAGAAAAATGATAAGTCTATTCAAGACGAAAGGGACAAAATAAGGATCAGAGAACTTGCGGAGTTAAAAACAAAAAAGAGACTGTTGTTGAAGAAAAAAAAGAACCCGCGAAGGTAGAGGAAGAGGGTTTTCCCAGTGAAGCCGGTATAAAGAAAGAAGAAAAAAAAACCGCAGTCGGACTGGAAGATTTAGAATTTCCCAGCGAGTCAAAGGCAAAGGTACCCGAAAAGGTCTCTCAGAAAGTAGCTGAAAAGCCGTCATTTTCCGGAGAAGTAGAATCCCTCCCAACAGAAGCAGGAATCATCATTCGTGAGGAAGAACGGAAGGAAAAGGCATTCGTAGATATTTATGATGAATTTTATGAATTTTTGACGGGAGTGTTCGATGCCGCAAAGACAGGTCAAAAATTCAGTATTGACAGAGGATTTGAGTTGGTTGCCGAAGTCATTGATACCCCCAGTGCGGTTGAAGGTCTTTATCGCAAGGCCATCTATCGAAAAGAATTCAAATATGATTCCAGGGTGCATGGCATCAATGTGGCGATTTTTGCCATCAAGATAGGCGAGGGTCTTGGATATAAAAGGGATCAGTCGGTTGAATTGGGGATTGCGGCATTAATTCATGATATCGGAATGTGTAAAATTCCTGATGAAGTGGTGAATAAAGAGGGGGTTCTTACGAACGAGGAATATGCGTTGATTAAGAAACATCCGCAGTTTGGGTATGAGATCGTGCTGAATTCCCTGGGAGAAAAATACAAATGGCTTGCAGAGGTCGTTTCTCAGGAACAGGAACGGGAAGGAGGCCAGGGCTATCCACGCGGTCTGCAGGGAAACGAGATCCATGAATATGCCAAGGTGATTGGTATCGTGGATGTTTACGAGGCGCTGAGCCATCCGCGTCCCCAGAGGAAAAGGTTCCTGCCTTACGAGGCTACAAAGGTGATTGTCAACTCATCAAAGAATATGTTTCCTCAAAAGTTGATAAAGGCATTGCTCACGAAATTGTCATGCTTTCCAATAAGTAGTTACGTGGTTCTCAATTCAAAGGCGATTGGCAGGGTTGTGGAAACGAACGAGGCGTCTCCGTTGCGACCGGTTATAGAAATGTTGTATGACAGCATGGGGAAAAAATTGACAGAAAAAAAGATTGTCAAACTACAGGACACCCCATTATTGTATATCACCGATTCCATGTTTGAGGAAGATTTGCCAAGATAGCTCACCCCCTCCCCTAACCCCTCCCACCAGGGGCGGGGGAGACCCGTCCTCGACTCAGATCGGGGAAACGTTTCCTCCCCCTCGATGGGGGAGGCCAGGTGGGGGTGCGGAACTTTTACGATTTACCAAGATAGGAGAATGCGTTTGCAAAGCCTTAAGAAAAGGTCGGATCTTCTTGTTGAGGAAATTGAGGACGAAGTAGTCATCTATGACCCCAGGACTCATTATGTACATCATTTAAACCCTATGGCAAGTATTATATGGGAACTCTTTGATGTCTCTCCGAGTCCCAGGGATATTGCAAAAGAGATAGTAGATGTTCTCAAGACAGACCTATCAAATGTAGAAAAGGATGTGCTGGAGACCTTAGACAAGCTGCAAAGGAAGGGGATCCTGGAATGAGTTTATCAACCACCCGTTTTGAAGTGCTTTCTTTTCCCTTTGAATTAACTACCGACGATAAAGAATTCTTTGACGAATTCCTGGAACTTAATTCGGCGCTGACTTTGCCTGGAAATGGCAAATTGCCTCAGGTGCAATACAGCGTGATAAAAAATACCAAATACTTCTGCATCAGGGAAAATGGCAAATTCCGGAACCGCTGGGCACACCGATGGCCGCTGTACCTTTCTGTTATGATGTGTGTAAGAGATTGTTTATATTTACATCTGAAGGAATACCTTTTTTTACACTCCGGCGCTTTAGCAAAGAACAATAAGGCCGTGCTTCTTCCTGGACCTTCCGAGAGCGGGAAGTCTACCCTTACTCTGGGATTATTGAATTATGGTTACCGGTATCTTACTGATGAGGTAGTAGTTATTGACCTTTCCGATTTAAGGGTTTTACCCTTTCAACGTCCCATATATATCTATGGCTGGCATTCAGTGGTATCTGCCGAAGTTGAGAAATATTTTAAGTTTTATCGTTTTAAGGAGAGATATGGTAATACCATGCAGCCCTGGCAATATGCCGTGCCGCAGCAAGAAGCCATTTTGCCTAAAGATACAAACTTTGAAGTGGGGTGGATTGTTTTCCCAACGTATAACAAGACGCAGAAAGATTCGTATCTCAAACCCGTGAGCAGGGCAGAAGCGGCATTTAACCTTATGCAAAATGGATGGAATATGCAGCGCTTCAATGACTGTGGCCTTAAGGTATGTTCAGAACTGGTTAAAAAGGCCGATTGTTACCGACTGATAATGGGAGATTTAAAAGAAGCCTGTGAACTCATAGAGGGCCTAACGGGAAATGCTCCTGTTTCGGTAAAATCTGAGGCGCTCGAAAGTATCTGGAAGCGTAAGGCATTATTGTAAAAACTTTTCAGCAAGGGGTGTTTTTGGCTATGATGACAGCAGAGATCATTCCCGTAAATACCGGAGAGCAAGCTATCCTGGAACAATACGAGACGATTCTCATGAAGGCCGACAGGATATTTCAGGATTACGTTCGTAATCACTCCTTGAAAATAACGTGTGGACCAGCCTGTTCAGACTGCTGTGTTTACGATGTCCCTGTTTACTTTATTGATGCCTATTACCTTCAGTTGGGTATGCAAACCCTCGAGTCCCGGAAGAAACATGACATAAAACTGAATGCCGTGAAAAATGTACCAAAGATAGAAAGACTCGAAAGGATTGCAGAAGCTATAGAGAAAAGATCTGACGGTGCAGTTCAGGATGCTATAGTGCCTCTAAGCCGCATCTTGAAACATAAGATGAAATGTTCTTTTGTTGGCGACCAGGGATGTCTGGTATATAAATATAGACCCCTCATCGGCAGGCTCTTTGGTGTTCCGCTTCAGATATGGGAAAATGATGACGAGCCATGTTGGTGTAAACTGAACACGCCTAATATCACTTATCTGCCTGTCCTTAATGCACTCAAACTACAGGAAGAAGTAGAAAAGCTGTCTCGCGAACTGGAGATGCTTTTGACGGGCAAGATACAACAGGAATTCCCCATCTGGTTCTTTGCGATATTTCCGGTAAAAAAATTTATCGGAAAAAATATAGTAATGACAGATAGAAAGTTGTATTCTGGAGAACCAAAGTTTAAAGTACGCCGAAAACTCATGAAGATGGGGGTATATAGTATTCCTGCTATTGCAACGGTGCTGGTTGTAGAGGAGGAGTAAGTAGCGGAAAAGTTTTTTGCGTGACATAAGAAGTCATTTATTAATTTGCAAAGCAAAGCCTAACCCGAACGAGCCGGAAGAGTTCTTTGGTGGAAATTTACGATTTTAGATTTACGAGTTACGATTTTTTTAAATCTTAAATTGTAATTCGTAAATCGTAAATTTTTGCTAAAAATGTCAAAATTGTTTTTAGATATTAAAGTACGGTTCCTGTTAATAGTTTATAGAAGGAGAGATAGTTATGGCAGAAAAAAAGCTAAATCCCGAAGAACAGAAGCTTCAGGTACGCCGCAGACTCATGAAAATGGCCGTGTATAGCATTCCTGTTGTTGCCACAGTTCTGGCTACCGGAGAGGATGCATACTCCGACGGTGATGACGATGATGATGGGGGTTCTGGTTCGGGCAGCGGTGGAGGAAAGGGAAAGGTGCCAAAAAAGAAGTTTAGAAAAAACCCGAAGGCCCGGAAAAACAAAAAACACGGTCTTTCATGAAATTAATTTTACTTTATTTGTAATATTCAGTCTGTGAAAAGTACTTGTATTGGTGCACCATCAAGTCTATCAGAAACATTCCTGCGGGTTCAGGTTTGTAACCTGAACCCCTTATTTAAAAAACTGAAGATGCCTGCCTCGTGCGTAGTACACTGATAGGGCGTTTGTGCCTTCTCTAAAATGTGGGTTCAAGTTGCAAACTTGAACCCGCGAAGGGTTTTTCTTTGTGTCTTAGTGGTTAAATTTGTTTTGGTTGCGGCTACGCCGCGCTATGCCTTAAACGGACTGCACTATGCCATCTTCGGACGAAATTTTCAGTGTCAGGGGTCGAAACGAACTCCTGGGATATGTCTTTTGGATATTAAATCCCTTAGTTGAAATAACCGATACTCCCCCCTCCTGGCCTGATGTGTTGAGCATTTCTCAAAATGAAGGGCTTTCCTTTCTGCTTTATAAAAGCGCTACAAAGAAGAATATTAACATACCTTTTTCCATCAAACAAAGCCTTAAACAGGGGTATATTTATAACTGGGGCAGAAATATCCGTATCCTGGAAGAGTTGGCCGCTTTGCTCCGTGCGCTCAAGAATCCTGTCATAGTTTTAAAAGGTGCAGCCCTTCTTTCTTCTGTATATGAGGATTTTGGCTTACGAATGCTGGGTGATGTTGATATCCTTGTAAAGCCAGAGGACGTTCCGGAGATTGATAAGGCGCTGTCTCGATCTGGTTATCAATCCGATCACACACTGAATTTTTATCGTGTAACTAACTATCTCAATAGTGTGGTATATGGGAAAACCGGCTCTCCACTTCTTCTTCATCTGCATTGGCACTTGATTAATAATGCACTTCCTAATTATATGTATGCGGAGAAGATTAACATGGATAAGATATGGAATGAGGCTGTTCGGTTAAAAATACGACAATCGGAAGCCCTATGTCTCGCTCCCCATCACCAACTTCTCCATCTCTCGGAACATGCCATGAAGCATTCTTACAATACGCTCATCCATGTATGGGATATACACCAGATGATAAGCCATGGGAAAGAAAAATTAGACTGGGAAAGGGTTTGCAGAGAATCCGGGGAGTTTCACCTGGGAAGTCCTGTATTTTATAGTTTATGGCTGAGCAAAGAATATTTTGGTACTAGTGTATCGCAGGAAATCTTAGAGTACCTCCGCCCCCGGCATGAGGGGATGGGAGAAAGGTTTTTCTTTTATTTGCTCAAGAAGGGGAAGCGAAGGGAAAAGCTTTGCTGGTTCTTTTATTTTTCTCATATTTCTGGCTGGCAGAAAAAGATGAAATTTGTTTTTCGTACCATATTTCCTCCCATGGATATTCTGTCACACATGGAAGCTGATGGAAATAAGGGAAATGGCAACTTAAGCCTGAAGGTAGCGCTCAGAAGACTTTTGAAGGCATTGCGGCTTTTTGGCAATAAATAAAAAAGGCATGTTTAACTAAAAACATGCCTTTTTATCGAATCTCAAAAAATACCGGTGTTATTTTGTTTCTTTTTCGTGTTGGTGGTCCTTGGCTACCTCTTTCTCGCAGTCAAAGCAGAAAAATGTTTTTCCGCATTCATGTCCTTCCCCGCCTTCTGCCTTGCAGGTGGGGCAAAAATGGGTAACACCACAGATATGTTCATCCCCCACCTCTTTCTCACAATCATAACAGAAGTAGGTTACGTCGCAGATGTGGCCTGCTCCAACTTCTTCTTCACACTTCGGACAAAAAGTCGTTACGCCACAGATGTGGCCGTCCCCAACTTCTTTTTTGCAATCGTGGCAAAAGAATGTTAAATCACAAATATGGCCAGCGCCAACTTCTTCCTTGCATTGTTGACAATATGTTGTAAGACCGCAGACGTGTCCCTCTCCAACCTCTTTATTACAAGTGGCGCATTGATGTAAAGCCCCGGCTTGAGGTTCCTCTTTTTCTGAAGGCAAAGCCTCTGCCTTTTTCTCCTCAGGTTTTGCGGATTCTTCTGCCGGTTTTACCTCTTCTGCGGGCGGAACAGCAGCCTCAGGGGCAGGAGCAGCCGTTTCCGGTGCGGCAGGTTGAGCCGGTTCAGCAGCAGGAGCTTCGGCAGGTTTTGCCTCTTCAACAACTGGAGGAACGGCGGCAGCCTCAGGAGCCGGCGCTTCAGGCGCAGCGGCTTCGGGAGCGGCAGGTTGAGCCGGTTCAGCAGCAGGAGCCTCGGCAGGTTTTGCCTCTTCAACAACTGGAGGAACGGCGGCAGCCTCAGGAGCCGGCGCTTCAGGCGCAGCAGCTTCGGGAGCGGCAGGTTGAGCCGGTTCAGCAGCAGGAGCTTCGGCAGGTTTTGCCTCTTCTACGGCCGGAGCGGCAGACTCAGATACTGGGGCTTCAGGAGCGGCGGGTTCGGCAGCCGGCGCTTCCGCGGGCTGCGCCGCTTCTGCAGCAGGCGCAACTACTTCTTCTGGAGCGGTTTCTGGCTTTACCTCTTCTTTAACAGGTTCTGCCTTAACTTCTACTTGTAATTCGGGAGTTTTTGTTTGCTTTACTTGTGTTTGAGTGGCGACACAAGAACTCAAAAAAATTGTAAGACTTACCAAACCTACACCTAAAAATCCTTTTTCCATAAACTTTCTCCTTACCTATAAAATGGTCATTACGATTTAATTCCTGGTACTGTGGTTAATCATTAATTCCAGTTTTTTTGGAACTTCCCACTTTTCAATGTCTACCCCGGCAGCCGAAAAAAACTTTTTTCGTATAGTATCAAAAATAACTTTTAATAATGCCTGATTGTTGATATTGCCAAAAGTACACAAATCTATGCTACCCGCTGCCATAGTAGCATGACCGCCGGCATTCATAAATCCAAATGCCTTTTGCAATAAAACGGCAAGGTTAACACTTGAATCTATGCTGCGAGCGGATAGTTGAACCTTGTTTTTATCAATGCCAAAGACTAGTACCGTAGAGATACCTTCCAGTTGTATCATTAATTCTGCCGCCTGTGGTAATGCGTCTCGATTATTTATGTATTCCACAAAGGAGATAAGATATGAGCCTCTTACCTCCCGATTTTGAATGGCCTTCCCAAGAATGTCAATGGTCTCTGTGCTCATAGGAAGGTTCTCAATTTGTTTTAACAGCCCTACGTCCACTAATGGCGAGAGATAGGCAGCCGCCTCAAGGTCTTCGGTAGTTGTGTTTCTCGTAAATCCGCCGGTATCCACTCTGATTCCGTAACGGAGCGCTGTGGCAAGAGATGCATCGGGCACAATACCCAGTTGTCTCATGTACCTTGTCATAATAGTAGAAGTGGCGCCAATTTTTGGCACTATTTCAATAAATTCCCCTTTTACGAGATGAAAATCGGTTTGATGGTGATCGATAATAATACTGGGGATTGTATTTGTAGGCAGTATATTGTTTTTTGAAGGAACAGACGCCTCTATTAATGCTGTCTTATCAAAGGCATTGATTATTCCCTGTGCCTCGTTGGTGGTTTTTAATTGAATGAGGTCGGCTTTTAGCAGACTGACCAATGTTTTATTTTGTTGATAACCGATGTTGCCGCCGTAATAAATATCAGATTTGATCTCATATTTTTCAGCAATACGTTTTAATGCAAGTCCGGAAGCGATGGAATCCGGGTCGGGGTTATCCTGTAAAAAAATAGCCAACCCTCTGCGGGTTGCTGCCTTTATAACACTTACAAGCTGGAAAGCAGACCGTTTTAACCTGGCAGATTCCAATTCACTCAGAATAGTATTTGTGATGATTTTAATGGTTTGAATAACACGATCAGCTCCATTTTCTAATAATTCAGAAGCTTCGTTCTCGCCGGTTGCCTTTGTCAAGATGAATTTATCAGGAAATGATTTTTTGATACGTTTTACTAAAGTCAAGTTATCTTTAAAGTTTTTTTGTAAAAGGATGAAAGCAAGTGTCTCTTTTATTGGCAATGTACTTAGATCCAAGGTATGGATATCCGCTATGGCAGTGCGAAGATGGGGTTCTTTCAATCTGGTCAAAACCATTTCGTCATTGTCAATAACGAATATCCCCTCGCCAGACTTGTTTAAATTTCTGACCAGCGAACTTCCAACGTCATCGCAACCCAGGATTATATACATCGCGATATCCTTTTGGAGACATTTTACCTTCGTGAAAAAAATTAATGGAAATGCATTATACGATTGAGTGTTTTTGAAGTCAATATTAAAAACAAAACGCATCTCAAATTTAACCGTATGTAAACATAGGAGTTATAAACAGAGTTCTGCTGAAGTAATGACATGCAACTCGACTATTTCTCAGTTTTGACTTGAAATCAAAGGTTGGGTTTATGTAACATCGCCTTACAAAACTGTATTCGTGTTCAAGGGATTTCATTTTAAGACTGCAATATGGAAATATATAATATCGTTAAGCAGGCAGGAATTTCTGGTCCCGTGTGGGACGAATCCATTGAAAGACATGATGTTGTCCCCGAGGAATTCGATGGTGTTTGCTTTTATCGGGTGACGAAAAAAATTGGTGAACTGGGAAAAGGTGCGGTCATTACCCAGGAAGGCATCCTCTTTGATTTTCCGCGTATTGCCCGGATAATGCACCTGGAAAACGGTATCCGGAAGGCCTTTACGCAGCCATTTTACGTAGAAGAAAAGGTCGACGGTTACAACATTCGGGTTGCACGCATTCAAGGCCGGGTACTGGCCTTTTCGCGCGGTGCCTATGTCTGTCCCTTTTCAACAGACCGGATCGTGGATTTTTTGGATGTAAAAAAGATATTTGATGAAAATCCAGGATTAATAGTTTGCGGCGAATTTGCAGGTCCGGATAATCCTTACAACATTGAACATCCACCCTATGTAAAGGAAGATATCAGATTTTTTGCATTTGATTTGATGACGTTGAATAAACCTCAAAGTATTCCTGTGGAAGAGAGGTATAAACTCTTTGATACGTATTGTATGCCAACCGTCAGGAGATTTGGGCAGTTTTCAGCCCAGACTATTCCAGCCCTGAAAAAAGTCATTAAAGAATTGGATGAGACAGGGTGTGAAGGGATCGTAATGAAACCAACCCACCCAGATGAAAATATCCTGAAGTACGTGACGTTAGGCTCCTGTTTGCGCGATATCCATGTTACCGCACCACTGATGGCGGAGATGATGTCTGAGTTTTTTACCCACCGCATCATTCGTGCAGCCATGTTTATTCAGGAACATGCCGGTTCATTGAAATCAGAAGTTTTTGCTCAGTTGGGAGAGGTGTTATTACAACCTGTATATGAAAGCGTTACGAAGGCGGCGCGGGGAGAACTTATCGATGAAAGATTTCTCTTAAAATTTCGGGAAGAGAAAAACGTTCAGAGGATGATTGACCACCTGCATAGGTGTAAAGTAAAGTTTGAGGTATTGTCAAAAAACAAAGAAGGTTCCTATTGGCATGTCAGATTTGCAAGAAAGTGTTACGCCTCATATGAAATCCTCCAAAGACACCATGACGGCGCATCCCATGTTGATTAGTTTTTCAAGTTAGAAAGTCACCTCTTGGGAGGAAACCCACCCCTTAGTCCCCTCCCGGGAGGGGATTTAGGGATGGGTAATCCGATACAATAAAATTATTTGTGGGTTTGTTGTATTAACGTGTCCAGAATACCCCGTAGCATGCGAGGGTCAATGTATCGGATGCCTAACTTATCAGCCCATTTGACAATGCCGGTATCGGCGGTCATCAGGATACCATCCATTTCCTTGGCCAGAAGGATTAGATCGACGTCTTCTTTGCTGTCAATGATTCCTTCGCGGAGCGCGGAACGATATTTTTTCCTCAGATTGTTAATGGCCTCTGGTTCGGTTTCGGGTGAAGTTTCTCTCACCGCCTCTTCGGCTACCCGTAAACCTTTGTCAATTCTGTGGCGCACGTCCTCAATAAGCTCGTACAGTAAAAAAGCCGGAACCGAGAGCTCATACCTTTTGGGTGGTTTTTGAAATATACGAATTTGCAATTCGGAGGGAATGTCCTTTATTTCGACAAAATTCAGCAGCTCATGATAGATTGTCGGGGGCATATAAAAAGCCGGGCCGTCCAATTTGCCGATTATCTCCAGGAAAGAACGTAAAGCATCAGTGGGACTTTCGCCAAATGTTTGGTATACATCCGGGTTGGTAAAAATACTCGTATCGATGATAATTCGTTCGTGTTTAATGTCTTTTTCCATAAATACCCCTTGTTTTATTTATTTTTGACGGAGATTCTTTCTTTTTCCGTAAGTTGAAATACCGTTCTAAAGATATGTTCTTCGGTTGGGGTCATTTCTTTATCCCGCCTTTTCATTGCGATCTTTGCCACCTGAAGCGCCTTTTCTAATATATAGATCTTCGTTCCATTGTCTGAATACCACGTAAAAGAAGGAAGATATTTGGGGGGGTACGCGGGAGTAATAATATTACAGGCAAAACCAAAGATACTGCCTGTCATGATCGTGGTGTTAATGGCCGTTTTGGTGTGGTCTCCCATTGCCATACCAAGGAACATATGATTTGTATTGATGATGTCTTCCCCCAATTCAACCTTTATGGTTCCATAGGTATTGAGTAAATTGCTGTTAACGGTATCTGCCCCGATATTCACCCACGAGCCGAGGTAAGAATCACCAAGGAATCCGTCATGCTGTTTATTACCGTAACTTTGGAAAATGGTATTTACGATTTCCCCTCCCACCTTGCATACCTCTCCAATATTAGCGCCTCCGCGTATTCTCGAATTGGATTGAACTATGGAATAATTGCCAATAGAGACAGGCCCTTCAATGGTCGTATTTGGGGCGACGGTGACGTTATTACCTATATAAATAGGCCCATTTTCTGCATCAAGTACACAACCCGGTTTAATCTGAGCGCCTTTACCAATAAATATCAGGTCTTCATTGATAAGGTAAACACCTTCATACAATTTTCCAGAAATAGAACCTTTTTTGACAAACAGCATGAAATCCTTTTCTATTTGGGGCTTGTTGTGTTTTATGATATCCCAAAAATAGTTGACGATGGGTACCTGGGCGTCAACTACCCGCACCGTGTCTTTTAGCATTTCAATGACGTCTTGTGTAAGAAATGTTTCGTGAGATATTTTTTTGGCATTATTCCCTTTGAGCCGGGCGTAAACGAGGGTGCTGTTCTGAACCCCAATTTCCTCCGGGCCTTCTAGAGAAACAGGGAGGGAAATAATTGAGCGTCCGTTTAAAAAAAGACAGGTATCGTCTGTTGGATGAATGGTGTTAACACGATAAGGATATGTTTCTTTTAATATTTCTGATAAATAGTTTCTGCAAAAAAGGGTAATAGCGGTATGAGGATAGTGTTTGATAGTTCTTTCCAACGTGGTAAACAAGCCGCATCGGAGTTCAAATACGGGCCTTGTGTACACGAGTGGGATGAGTTGTGAGTGTCGGCTATCTTCAAATACACAGATATGTTGCACTTGAAAATACCCCCTTTATTAAAAATTAATTCTTTTCGGGTAATTACTTTGGTATATACTTTAGTATAATCCCTTCCAGCATGTTTAGATTTTTCAGATTCAAAAAGTAATGGCATTCGTTCACAAGCCTTTCAAAATCAGTCCTTCTGGCAAGCCACCCAACTCCATCGACAAAGTTTACAAATGCCCTTTTTTCTCTGTTCCGGCTGTTTGAGGTGCAAATACGATTGTAGGCACTCAACATATCACGAGCCTTTGTTGTCTGTCCACTTGATGTGGTTTCTTGGTAAGAAACCATTATGATTACCCAAGGGTCTTCTATTCCTGGAATTGCCCAGTCGACATTTACGTCTACTATCCTAGAGCTGCCGCGTCCATAATCTATCTCATGTTTAGATTTAATCGCTTTAAGTTTTTTCCCTATAATTTCTTCTATCTTTCTGCCTTTAATATTTGCATATTCTTTACGATAAACGCTTTCTTTGACCCTTATTTCCCTACTTTCTGGTTCGTGGGTTTCCTGCCAATTCAGTTTTTCCCTGTAATATTTTGGTAGATATTTTTTTAAAAAACGGTCATCTTTACCTTGGAAAAGAACGGTTCCAATTACATTTGTAAAAACATCCTCTTCATGCAGACACCTTTTTATCTCTTTAATACCCCATTCTCTATCAAATCCACCAGGAATCTTTCCTTTTCTTCGCAACAAGGTAACGATTCTTTTAAATTTTTCTTGAGACAAACCAATATCGGCTAGCACAACATCCAATGCGTCTTTCTCGTCTTTTAGGAACTTAGTAAACCCGTCTATATCAGTAATTTTTGATCTCGAAATGCCTCCACTTCCCGTACAGATTTCATCAATTCTTGTATCAACCTCTTTTTCAATATCATCGTCAACGTAGAATTCTGTTGTGGTTTCCCATGCTTCTTCAAAAGACAGTTTTCTTGGCTCAAGGATTTCCAATTAGTACCTCCAGTTTGGCGGCCTTAAGGGCTTTCCCCAGTGAAGGGAAGTTTTCTTTAAATATTTCTATACTATGTTTACCCATTAATTTTATATCTTCTTCTGTGGGTAGTCTACCCAGGGTCTTTGCTAATTCTTTTAATTCAAGTTGTAGTTGTTTTTTTGTAACAGGTTTTTTATATTTTCTGGTAGGTTCTCTTTCAATATAACCCTTGGTTTTTATCTCCTTCAATTTTTTCTTTGTTATCTCAACATAATTTTTATCAATATCTATAGCAATATATCGTCTACGCAATTTAGCAGCTACAATAGGAGTGGTTCCAGTTCCACAGAGTCCGTCTAGTACAATATCACCTTCATTGGTAGTTAGTAAAATTATCCTCTCCATTAATTTTTCAGGTAGTTGACATGGATGGGGGTCTCGCTCCTTTTTATGTTTAATTCTGTGTATATCCCACCAGACATCTGTAAGGGATGCTTTCGTGTCTATAGACTGGTTCTTTCTTGCCTTTATGCAACTTGCCCTTAGACAAAAAATTGGTGCGTCAATCTCTGAAATTTTATCATAATTAAAAGTAAAATCAGAGGGGTGTTTTGTGTAAAAGAGTAAGGCATAATGAGAAGGCATTAGTTTACCGCGTGGTTCAGATATTGCATCCCAAACAATCCAATTTTGGAAAAACAAATACTGATCAAGGAAGTTAGCGTGGTGAATTGCCCACTTTGGGAGATTCAACAGAAAGAGTGCGCCTGTTGGTTTTAATACTCGGATGTATTCTTTTAACCATGTATTGCACCAGTCTAGGTAAAGTGTTTCTCTCTTTTTATCCTCATAAGAGTTATACATCTTATCTAAATTATAAGGTGGGTCTGCAAAAGCTAAATCTATGGAATTTGAGGGATAACTTTTCAATACTTTTACGATATCTCCATGATGTACTTTGTCTGCCATGTCTTCACTTAGTAGATTTACCTTGTTTTCTTCGGAGGGTTTTTTCCCCTTTTTCTCTTCTGCGGGAACCTCTGCTGATAAAGTGTACTGACTATAGAACTTGTCAAAAAGTTCTTCAGCTACGTGTGGATTCATTAACTTTATCTTCCCTATACCATTTCCATAATCTGGCTGTTCAAATGAAATGGCCTCTAATGGACCAACAATACCGGTAGAGTTATCATCTGTATTTGCTAGACTGAAGAGTGTTTGTAACACCGGTAATGATATTTTTGTGTAATTATTTGTCTTTGGGAAATGCCTCCATACGTCCGATATGGCAAAACCGTCAGGATGCATCAAATGTGCCTTACCACCCCAATCTTTCAGTGTTTTGTTACAAAAGGCACAGTACCTATGGGGGAAGCGTACTTTTGCTATTTGGAAATATTTTTTTTGTTTGGAGAGAAGGACAATCGCAGCATGAGTAGTAGGTAACCCCTTTTTTTCGTTTAAAACGGTAGATTCTACCGCAATCCAATACTTGAAAGTAAGGGTATTCATTAATGGTTGTAACAAAGATGGCAAGGTGCTGGGCAAACCATGGACAAAGAGAATACCGTCGTCTTTAATTATTCGAATGCACTCAGCTAAACACTGTTTGGCTAATTCTTTATTTAAATTAGAAGTACTCAAGATACAATAATCTATTGACCTGTTAGTTATCAGGCTTATTTCTTTTATAAGTTCGTGTTTTTTTAAGTAAGTGGATTTCATTTTTCAAACGTTTTTCGGCAGTTTAATATAGTGCTTTTCTAAGAATAATTTATCATTTATCAAATGTCGGTGTAGCATACTGAGACCAGGAATCTTTGTCAAGCTAATAAAAGGCAAGTTAACGGATACCTGTATGTGGTAAAAAGTGAATTACAATGTCTTTATCATGCAAAATTATGCAATCAATAGATTGTTTTACCACAAACATTTAGGATTTATTTTATTAAAGTTAAAATATTTTTTTATATGCTTGACATAACATAATTCACGTAATAGAATCAGGAACAATGTAAAAAGACAAATTTTTTTATCGGTAAATGCCTATGAGTAGAGCGCAAACCCCTATATTTTCAATACCAATGAGACGGGTCGGAGGTTTTCTGGCCGATAAAATCTGCTTTCGGGATGCAAAGGCACGGACGCCGCATCCTGGGTTAATACTGGAGAATGATTCCCATAACGAATGCCGATTACAAATATGGGATAAATTTTTAATCAAGCACGAATATAGAATCTCCAAACAGAACGGCGAACAGTTTGTTGATGTAACCAATGATAATAATATCATTCACAGAAAAGGCAACATCGTTCCCGGCGCTATGACCGTCTCCAAGATTATCCTTCCCTTGGAAATCCTCTTTTCGGAAATAGAGATATCATCCGTAAATATAAAATTTACCGGTTCCGCCTTTTATGGTGAAAGAACGTGTAATCTCTTTTTGTGGCAGTTTGTAAGTAATGATTATATTCAAATAGAGGTGAAAACCTACCAGCAGGACAGGGTAGTTGCTACTACGATCATCCTGGGCAGATTGAAAACAGCAGTGAAACAGGTCAAGGAAGTAGAGGAAGCCCTGGTAAACAAAAAATGTCTTGCGAGGGTGCAGACCTATTTTGAGACCCTGGGGATTCTGAGTGATTTTTATGTGAACAAGGATGGATACAAAGATTATACCTATCCTTTAGCCTATATTGCCGCACTCCCGTCAGCAGAAATTGTCAACCAATTATCCGGTCAGGGCGGTATGATTAACATATTGCGGATGGATTTCGGCAATTTCGAGAGGATTCCCATTACGGGCGATAAAGGTCCCGAAGTGAAGTTAGCGAGGGCAAAGAAGCGTAATACTTTTAATAAAATTATGACGGAGGTTGCGGAAGGGCTTGTTACCTACTATCGCGGCCTTGCCATCGTCAATCCCATAGCCAAATTCCGCAATTCCACAGAACCCATGCTGGATGCCATTGATAAGCTAATGGGTGAAAAGGAAGACACTATGCCTTTAAGTGGCATCAATAAAGTGTAACCTGCAAATATTCAGGTCGCGTCATTTCTCCAGAATTCCATCATAATATCTTTTAGAGCCTTAATTAAGTCTATTTGCCTCAAATATTTCTTCGCCATGAGCAGAAAGCATCCTGGCGCATTTCATAATACAGCAAAGCGACACCAATCCCCCGGTTAAAAAAGGGGAGATTCTGGAGGGTGTTTCTATTTATCAAGGTGGGAATAAGGAAGGAAAAACTTGCCAAAAGGTGTTTTTTCCGCGGTAATTCTATAAAAAAATTATTAGTTCCTTTTTGCATTTGGTGCTACCAAATGCAAAAGTAGTTGCGTTTAGAACAGGATAAATCATTTGATTCGTGACACGTACTCCTCAGAACTCTCCAGAACCTGCGCTGGAGGCTATTCATAAGCTGATAAATACCGAAGTAAAAAGGCACATGTTTTTCTTTATCGAACATAAGATAATCATCAAGGAATGCCCATGAACCGTTATGCCCTTTTCACCGATGTGAGTTTAAATCCCAGGCTAAAGCTTGGATTCGGAGCGTATCTTGTCATACCTACTTCGTTTCTAGAAATACCACCTGAAAGAATTATTCGACCTGAATTCGTTAAGCAGATTAGACTGCGAAGATTTGAAGTCACCTCATCGACAAAACTTGAAGTTCAAACCCTTTTGTGCGCACTTGAAGATTTCCAAAAAGAATCATCAGATTCAAGGTTCGGAACACTGGACGTATATTGCGATTCCCAGTGTGTGACGGGACTCCAGCGAAGAAGATCTCAATTGGAAATGAACGGATTTTGTAGTAAAGGAACGAATCGTATAGTAACGAATGCCTGTCTCTATCGTAAGTTTTACGAGTTTCACGACACCATGGGATTCGAGGTTATTAAGGTGGCAGGGCATACTCGTTCTTGTTCACATAATTCTATTCATCGTATCTTTTCGTTTGTAGACAAAGAAGCCAGAAAGGCGTTAAAGCTTTGTATGAAGGGATTCCAGGGAGAGAGTTTACAACCCGATATATTGGAAGTGTAAAATGAACATGTTATAATTCCTTGAAAAGATAGCTTGCTTATTGTATAAATACAACATCAACCATCCATATGATGCAAAACAAATAATGATATTTTGTTTATTGACGGCACATCATCGCAGGAAATTTTATGAGTACAAAAGATAAAGTAATAAAGGCCATTCAGGAACTTCCACCTGACGCTTCTATTGAAGATGCTATGGAAAAATTATATCTCCTGTACAAGATTGATCGAGGCATCAAACAGGCAGATGCAGGTAAAAAAGTATCTCAAAAAGAAGCAAAAAAACGTATGGAAAAATGGTTAAAATAACCTGGACTGATCAGGCGCTTGAAGATTTAGAAGCAATTTGTCTTTACATTGCGCGCGATGCCCTTCAATATGCGAAAATATTTGCAATTCGAGCATTTGAGGCGACAGACCGCCTCGAAAAGTTTCCCCTTTCAGGCAGAATTGTTCCTGAAGTTGGCCATGAAGACATTCGAGAGATTATATTGGGCAACTATAGAATCATTTACAGAATTATTCCAAAAGAAGTCGAAATTTTAACAGTACATCATGGATCAAGACTTCTTGACCCATCCGTATTAAAAAATTGGAAATGATTTGTGAATCAGATACGGTTGTTCTTTCACATGATATCAAAGAAAACGGCTTGAAAAAAGGCGATATAGGCGCGGTAGTACATTGCTACTAAAATGGTAAGGCATTGTAAAACATCGCGTAATATATCCTGTTAACAGACGAAGGCAGGCTGTTACTTTGTAAAAGATGTTGTGCGTCTGACAGAGATTCTCTGGCACGTTTTAATCTATATTCTATGACTGCTTTCGTAGTATCCTTCAAATCATTATTCCTTCTCTGTCTATATTCCAGTGAATAGGCATTGCATGAGCCAAATCAGAATTCCAGAAAACCTTAGATTCGACAAGAATGCCAAAAACAACATCATGTTCAATTTCATACGCAATACTAAAAATTTCCTCTTCTAAGGAGTTGTTTACCTCTCTATCCAAAAGAACCAGAACATCAATGTCAGAAAATGTTTCGGAATCATCTCGTGCTTTAGAACCGTAAAGGATGATCTCGACTTCCGGTAAGCTTTCGGATAACTTTTCCTTAAGTTTTTGTAATGCCTTTTTCTCATGCTCTTTCAGATTTAATTGGGTTATACTTTTCATTTTTCTACCTCAACTACAGTCACCATACATTCCATAAGACGTATCACGTCGTCACATCTTCCATAATTAAACATTATCGTTCAAAAAAATACAAGAGGTATGAGGTCAAACCCTCATTATTCAATAACCAACGGCTTCCTTAACACTTCAATAAAAATTATCAATATTGATTATTTAAGATACGACCTTTCACTCTCTCCTCAACTTTGCTCGCAGGGTGGTTCACAACCTTCAGTTTTGTAATATTTGGAAGTTTGTATTTCGCATAATGGTATAGTTCCATACTCACACAAATATACCAATATCAGCGAACTAAACGAATTAAACACGCTCGTTTCTGTTCAAAACTATCGGCAAAAGCTTTGTCGTCTTTTATCTGTCTTTCAGGATCGTAGAGTACAAAAAGTAAAAAGGCCTCTTTGGGATACTTAGTACAGTCTTCCGCAATACCAGCACTTGCTTTGCTTGGAGTAGTTTTTCCTCTAATATACTTTACTTCAATGTATACACATGGCACGCTTAGTGAAAAGTCAGGCACTGTTGAGCCTAAAGCAAAATTGACATGAGGAAATTCTCGAGACAATTCTTCAGAGTAACTCTTCATTAAAGCTTCTACATGATCTTGAACCTCTTTTTCGCTCGAAGGTAGACGTGTCTTAAAAGCAAGAGGAATTGCCTCCGTTATTAATTTTGCGATACGTTCTGCAAAAAGTCGCGCAGGTGATTCCAAATACTCCTGTGTTGAAAGGATTTCTGCCAGGCTATTAGGTTGATGTTTTTCTCCAAACATTTTATCGGCATACTCTCTCTGGAAAGCGAGTATGCCATCCATAACTTGATTTCCATAGCTTAAAAATAATTTATGAAGTTTCTCTATAGCGTCTGTTTCTGTGGAAGTATCAATAACATCCACTATATCTGTGAGGTGATCCAACCACTCGTCCTCAAATGAGTCAACATTTTGTTTTCGCAACCGCATAGCTAATCTTACATAATCTATAAGTAGTGTCCGTTCTTCACGACCAAATTTATCTTCAGAATCAGGACAAATATCATCAATTACAAAATCGTAAGCATACAGTCCTCTGTTTTCTTCGCCAAGTAGTCCTGCAGATGCAATTGCGAATCTCCGATCTATACACTGAGAGCAACGACCACAATGGGTTTGACTGTGCTTTATACCTTTATCAAAAGTACGGCTACAAGAAACCGTATTATTCAGCAAGTCTAGACAGCTGTTTTTTCCCAACAGAGTAACTATGTCAGCCTTGGTCATCCAGAAAAAACCATTAGACACGAGAAAATCACTGCCTTCAACAAGAGTTAACAAACGTGTTAACTCACTTAATATCTTTGGATGTGTAGTACGAGTAGCACGGGCATTTTGGTATTGTTCACTCGGCGGTAGATTAATACTCAAAATGCCATTTTCAAAAAATAAAATTCTTCTCTGATGATATGCCTTTGCAATAGCAGCGCCAACAGCTGCATAGAGGAAAGAACGTGTCCTCTGGGTTTCTTCACGTGATCTTTTTACTTTAAGATGACATTCAAACATTAAGTGGTTCACTCGTTTTGGAAAGCGATGTTCCAGTTCATTAGCTAAGCACATTTGTGTTTTTTTTGTTCCCGTTTGTGGAGTATGACTTGCGAGAATAAGATTACTCCTAGAATTAACTAAAAGGTTAACAGCTCCACTTGTCGAGTCTAATCCCCCAGAAAACATTACTATTTGAATCTCTTTTGTTGGTGGAAGGCAAAAATTTGGGCCATCGAACATATGTACTTTAGGTGTACTATGGCCTGGGTGAAACTCAAAGGAATGTTCGTCACCAGACATAAATGAAAGCAGAGATTCAAGTAAAGAGTGCACATTGGAATCCGACCAAAAGTTATAATCTCGCACTGCAATTATATGTTTAAAACGACGATGCCAACCTGAAAAATAGGGGCTGTCTAAACTACCGCGACTCACATATCGGTCAGCACAAAACACGTATGATGCCAGTTCAAGAAGATCAAGGTATCGATCGGGGATGTGCCATACTTCTTTTACAAGTTTGGGAATCTTAAAAGTAACGTTGCTGCATGGTCCTGGACGATAATCCAGCGTAATTCCATCAGTAGTGTCATTAGGAGGTTTCGCACCATTATATAGAAATGTATGAATTTTTGAGTTCCCTTTCATTATGGTGTTTCTTTTTCCCGGCGAAGTTCCTCTCGAATTTTCTCAAAAGAATGTCGAAGGAATCCCTCGATTTCTAATTGAGAAGGAAGTTTACCTATAGCATAATTATTAAACCAACCAGCTGAAAACGATTGAACTATTTTAGAAGTTTCAAATGCGTGTTTCGAAATAACATCGATTCCGGAAGTAATAGCTGCCGCAAATTGTTCACGATCAGTTATTGTTCGAAGTTGGGAGCTTGCCGTTCGACTTAGAAAGTAATTGAGATAGAGTGAAGTAAAGTTTGAGAAAAACATACGTGAGAGCTCACAGAAGCCACGTCCATCTGACGCGACTCTCCATGGCTGGAAAGGATCTTTAATTTGAGGGAATAGACTTTTTTGAGCCTGAGAGAGATGTTTATTGAGCCATGCAGCAATAGTGTCTAAGGTTGCCTTACGAACTAAACTAGCAAATTCTGGGTTATGAGCTTGTATATTTTCTTTGCCCAACCATTCACGAAGTGCTTTAGAAAGTTGCAGTTTGGTAGGTTCTTCTTCGATGCTGATTCCAAGACCTTGAGCTGCGGATTTTACATCCGTTGATTGTCCAGCAACAGCGAGCGCTAATAGAAATTGAAAGCAGGATTTGACAGCTTGATCCTGGGGTAATTTCCTTAGTGCTTGGCCACTAGCGTCAAGTGTTTTTTCGGCGATATCTGTGACGGAACTTTCGCTAACCCCAGTGGAGGCACCGACAGCCGATACCACTGCCCTCCATTTTTTTGTTCTTGGTAATGCACCAGTTCTAAAATGCCCCATGTTTCGCCTGTTTTGGTATAAATTTAATTTAAATATTCTCAATCAACTTACGAATATTTATTCATCTTCGGATCCCTTCTTATATGATGCTTAATATCGGATTTATTAATGAAGCCAACTCTTCATCAATACGGTAATTTTGCTTTGCTAACACCTGATTGAATTCATCGATGATATGTTTAAATTTTTGAATCATAAACAAATGATTTCGGTTTGATCAGCTTGTTTTTAATTACGCACTAACATTATGTTATTGCGTGTTGCAGATATTCTATATATATACCTTTTTCCAAGAAAGTCAAGCTACAGGTCATACTGGAGAAACTCTGGAATAGGGAAATCCTCAATTTTGTAGCATAGCTGCGCTTGGATGGTCACTGCAAAATCCCCAGCCAGTCCCTCAATAAAAATTGAATCCGACCGATGAGTAATGATAATCTTCCCATGACGGTGTAGCCAAAGGATGCGCCGAAGGAGATCATGAGGAACCATATTCCCACCTTCGACAATCTTCCGATTGCGCCTTTGTGCTCAACGGAGAAGATGAAGTAGATGAGTACGGAGATAACGCCGAGCAGGATAAGTAAGGTGTTGATGCTGGAAAGGATGGTTTCTCCACCAGAAAAGACGGGGTGTAAGGAGGGTTTTATCTGCTCAAGGATGAATGCCGAAATGACTCTGGGGATGCTCACGCCAGCGCCAAGACCCACCACGAATGCAAATGTCCAGCGGCTCAGCCACGATAACTTCCTCGAAAATCTCAGGAGCATAAAGATCCCCAATAGTGAAGGGAAGATTAATGCATACTGAGGAGCCTTTTCTGCAGCTTTTGAAAACATCGGTACGATAAGCGGGTCGTACAGGTCGGGTTTTAAGAAATTGAACCAGGTTATAATAATGGTGTAACCAAGCGCAACGCCAACGTAAAGGTTTTCGGCAATCTTAAAGGCAGGATTATCCTTATAGAGAAAGCTGTAAATGGCAAGGGTAATCCCCACGCCCAGGATGATCCCGAACCCATCGGAGTTAAAAGGCAGTTTGCCCGACGCCATTAAAAAGATATTGATGCAGACGAATAAACCAATGGTGCCAACTAATACGAAAAAGTTAGAATCCTTACGCATGCCTCGACCTTCCCGAAGTGAAATAGACGATGTTTCCAAATATGACGAAAAGGATAATAATCACATGCACCACACTCTGGGGACGCATCCCGCTCACGGCATTTGCCTTTTTCTTTACCAGCGCCTCGTATTCTGCTGCCCCTTTAAGTCCGCCAAGCAGTCCGATAAGCTGCTTTGACTGGAGGAAGGGATACATGTCGGGTCCCATCACGGCGGTGCATCCTGCCCCAAGCTCGAATTTGTATTTTTCTTTTCCAAACACTATCCAGGTTTCTATCGTGGTTCCTGCAGCGAGGTCAAACAAGAAATCGATTTCTCTAAGTGAGTCGACGCCCTGTAAGACAGGCAAAGTCGTAGTATCGTTTCCATAGAAATCTTTGGGAAAGGCAGAATACAGGTTTTCCCCCATGTTAATGATAAGAGAGGCGGCGCCGGGTTTATAGCCTAAGAATGCATAATCTTCGCCATTCTTTTTCTGGTATTGGTTGGCTACTGAGGTTATTGCCTGGTCTGCAAGGCCTGGAGCGCCTGTGTAATGTGTCATACCAATCACCTTCAAATCTCTGCTAAAACAATGATGGAGAAAGGCGATGGCCATGGGCTGTAGCTCTTCCTTCGAGGAGGGGTCGTAATCGAAGGCGATCATGACGTGGGAGCCTTTTGGCAGCGATTCTATTTTTCCATAAACCCCCTGAACAGGTTCTGAGGCAGGTATGGGCAACTCAAACCGCAAGATGAGGGATACAATAACGGCTACGGTGATGATTGCAAATATAATGCGGCGGTCTATCCGTAAAAATCTTTCCACTAATCACCCCCGCCCAGATAAGACCGTTCAATGCCAATGATGATTTTGAGAGATGTTGCAATTGCCCCGAGGCTCACACCCAAGAGAATGCCCCGTTTTGCCGCAAGATTAGGAACTGCCATAATCCAGTCGGCTACGGCGGGGATATATTGAGAAATATAGTTCCCGATAGGAACCCTTCCCAGCATGACGAGGATCGCCGCAATGAGTAATACGGTTGATTCCTTCGTACGTGCACGGAAGGTACGGTATGCGGCCGACGCAATAAAAAAGGCCAAAATAGAAAAGATTGTGGCGCCTGCGGGAACCTGGACGTAGTAATACAACCAATCGAACATCGTGCCGTCCTGCTTGTCATTCCAGAAAAATTTCCCGCCGTTCAGGAAACCGAAGATCAGGGTAATGATAGCGCCAAAGTAAACAAAGACGCTGTATCCCCAGCCTTCCACCTTTCTTTTAATCCTCGTCCAGTGGAGGTGAAACAGGCTGTATGCCCCGATAAACACGGCAAAACCCGCTATAATCCTGTCCCATCTGGATACCACTTCTAATAAATCCTGAGAGAGTTTATGGGGGACAAAATACTGCATGGCCATGAGCACGCCCATGACAAATGCAATGAAGAGCGGAACGGTGCGTTTTAAAAAATTCATAGTGATTATTATTTATTTAGCCACGAATAGACTTGGCGCGGCCTTTGGCCGCAACCAAATTCGAAATACGAATATCGAAATACGAAACAATTTCAAATGACAAATGACAAAATACTCAATGCTCCAAACTTTACGTAAGCCTCATCTAATAAATGCCT
>Ga0233425_10002023_pt1 | contig 42094 bp, 37 predicted proteins | sample Watercolumn_Towu_2_FD_181712 | JGI IMG/M metagenome (GOLD analysis project Ga0233425, IMG submission 181712) | Freshwater microbial communities from Lake Towuti, South Sulawesi, Indonesia - Watercolumn_Towuti2014_140_MG | ecosystem: Environmental > Aquatic > Freshwater > Lake | place...
CAAGCCCCGCCATCAGTCACTCACCGACTTTCAGGCCCACATGGGCGAAGACAACTTGGCCAAAGCCCTGCGCTTCGTCACCTGCAAGCACCCCAAACTGTGAAAACCCCTTCATGCATACGCGCTGATGCCTGAACAATTTCGGAATTTGGGGCTTGCAGGCTGGATGGGCCTCCTCTAGCTTGCGCTGTTTGTTCTGAACTGAACTGGAAAATCACCTTGAATAGCGAACTCTGCAGAAAAGCGTTAGAGAAAGTCGGCAACCCGAACGTTCTCGTGAATTGCATTTCACGACGCGTGCGGCAACTCAACTCCGGCGGCGGCGCCAGCAGCCGGCCGCTCGTCACCGGAACCGAGACCATGGGCGCGGCGGACATCGCGCTGACCGAGATCGTCGAGGACAAGATGTCCTGGGAACCGGTGCCCGAGACGCAATTGGTCGAGACCACCGGTCGGAAACGCAAGCGCTCCTAAGAAGCCTTCAGACCTTAGCCGTACAGCCAGAAGGCACGCCTTCTGGCTGTCTTTGCTTGTGGGCGACATCGTCACCAACCGGAAGGCCCGGCGCGATTACGAGATTCTCGAGACGGTCGAGGCCGGGATTGTGCTTCGGGGCACCGAGGTCAAGTCGCTCCGCGCGGGGGCCGGGCAGATCGGAGACGCGTTCGTGCGCGTCGAAAACGGCGAAGCGTTCCTCTACAACGCGCATATCGACGAGTACGCCCAGGGCAACCGCGCCAATCACCAGCCCAAGGCGCCCCGGAAGCTGCTGCTCCACCGTCCGGAGATTCGCAAGCTGGCCGAAGCCGCCGCGGTGAGCGGTCATGCGCTGGTGCCGCTCTCGCTTTATTGGAAGGAAGGACGGGTGAAGGTGGCGGTGGCCGTAGGGAAGGGCAAACAGGAGTTCGACAAACGCCAGGACATCAAGGAGCGCGAGGCGCAACGCCAACTCAAACGCGTCAAGATGCGGCACCTCAAAGGCCAGTCGGTGGCGCGCCCGAAGCCCTGACGCCGCCCGCCGCGGGCGCCTCAGGATTTGAGTTTCCGCTCGAGGATCTCCCCCGCCAGGCCGGGGTTGGCTTTTCCCTTGCTGAGCTTCATGACCTGGCCCTTCAGGAAATTGAGCGCCGCCGCCTTGCCCGTCTTGAAGTCAGCGACACTGCGCGGGTTGGCGCCGATGACTTCCTCGCAAAAACGCTCGAGCGCGCCCTGGTCGCTCAACTGCGCCAGTCCTTTGCGGTTCACAATGCTCCCGGGGGCCTCGCCGGTCGCGAACATCTCGGCGAAGACCTCCTGGGCGGTGCGTGAGCTGATCTGGCCGGAATCGACGGCGGCGGTCAACTCGAGGAGGCAGTCGGGCTTGAAGCGGAGGTCCTCGAGGCCGGTTTGGGTCTCGCTCAGCCCGGCCCGCAGGTTGTTAATCACCCAGTTGGCGATCGCTTTGGGATTGGGCGACCGCTTCGCGAGCGGCTCGAAGTAATCGCCCAGGGCCACGTCGCGCACGAAGGTCTCGGCGTCGGACGCCGGCAGGTGATAGTCGCGCATGAACCGTTGTTTGCGGGCCAGCGGCAGTTCGACCACGCGGCGGCGCACCTCGGCCAGCCATTCCGCCGCGGGCTCGAACGGCATCAGGTCCGGCTCGGGGAAGTAGCGGTAGTCGTGGGCGTGCTCTTTCGAGCGCATGGCCTCGGTGACCCCGGTATCGTCGTTCCACCGCCGGGTTTCCTGGCGCAAGGTCCCGCCAGCGCGCAGGACTTGCATCTGGCGGGGGATTTCGTATTCGAGGGCGCGACGCACGCCGCTGAAGCTGTTCATGTTCTTGATCTCGATCTTGGCGCCCAACGCCGTGGCCCCTCGCGGGCGCACGCTCACGTTGACGTCACAGCGGACCATCCCCTTCTCCATGTCGCAGTCGCTCACCCCGCCATAGACCAGGATTTCCTTGAGGGCATGAAGGTAGGCGTAGGTCATCTCGGCGCTGGTCAGGTCCGGTTCCGAGACGATCTCGAGCAAGGGCACACCCGCCCGGTTGAAATCCAGGCCGCTCGCCCGATCGAAATGGAAGCTCTTGCCGACATCCTCCTCGAGATGCGCCCGGGTGATCCGCACCCGTTTGATGGCGTCCCCGAATTCGAACTCGACGTGCCCGCCCAGCGTCGAAGGCCGGTCATATTGGGTGACCTGGTAGTTCTTCGGCATATCCGGATAGAAGTAGCTCTTCCGGTCGAACTTGGCCATGGCGGGCACGGCGGCGTCGAGGAGGCAGCCCGTCAGCACGGTCAACCGGAGGGCCTCCTCGTTGGCCACCGGGAGCACGCCGGGCAGCCCGAGGCAGACTGGGCATACGTTCGTGTTGGGCGGCGCGCCGAACTCGTTCGGGCAGCCGCACCAAAGCTTCGACCTGGTCTTGAGCTGGACGTGTGTCTCCAGCCCGATGACGGCTTCGTAGTCCATGACGCGCCTGCCGCCCGCGGCGGGTCGCCGCCGCGGGCGCGATCGCGCGCGGCCTAGTTCGCGGCCCGGCCGCCCACGCCGCGGGTGGTCTTCGAGACGCGTTTGGCGGGCTCTGTGGGGCGCAGGGCCCGCACCGCCTTGCCCGCGCGCCACATCTCGGAGTTGCCGATGGCCGCCAGTTCCTTGGTCAGGCCCACCTGGTAGTTGGGCTTGCCGCAGGCCGAAAGCACCCGCGCGGTTTCCACACCGGCCTTGACGCGGCGATAGAGCTCTTTGAACAACGGCAGGACGGCCTTGCGAAACCGCGGCTTCCAGTCCAGAGCACCGCGTTGCGCCGTGGCGGAACAGTTGGCGTACATCCAGTCCATGCCGTTCTCATCGACAAGCCGGATGAGGCTCTGGGTGAGTTCCTCGACGGTTTCATTGAAGGCCTCGCTCGGGGTGTGGCCCTGCTGGCGGAGCACGTCATATTGCGCCTCCATGATGCCGGCCAGCGCGCCCATCAGCACGCCCCGCTCGCCGGTCAGGTCGCTGTGCACCTCGTGCTCGAACGTCGTGGGAAAGAGGTAGCCCGACCCGATGCCGATGCCGACGGCCAGGCAACGCTCGCGGGCGCGCCCGGTGGCGTCATGGTGCACCGCGAAGCTCGAGTTGATCCCGGCGCCCGAAAGGAAGTTCCGGCGCACGGACGTGCCCGAGCCTTTTGGCGCCACCATGATCACGTCCACATCCTTGGGCGGAATGACCTTGGTCTGGTTGCGGTACACGATCGAGAACCCGTGGGAGAAGTAGAGGGCGTCGCCCGGCTTGAGATTGCTCTTGACGACCGGCCAGATGCTCCGCTGGGCGGCATCGGAGACGAGCATCTGGATGATCGTGCCGCGGCGGACCGCCTCGTCGATCTCGAAGAGCGTCTTGCCCGGCACCCAGCCGTCCTTGACGGCGCGGTCCCAGTCGCGCTTGAACTGGCTGGCCTGGCCGATGATCACGTTGAAGCCGTTGTCGCGCAGGTTCAGCGACTGGGCCGGTCCCTGGACGCCATAGCCGATGATCGCGATCACCTCGTTCTTGAGCACCTTGCGCGCGCGCGACATCGGGAATTCCTTGCGCACGATCACTTCTTCTTTCACGCCGCCAAAATCAATCACTGCCATGGTTTGCTCGCTTTCTGTTTCAAAGGGTGTGCTGGCCACACCTCGGGTTTTCGGTTGCTTGCAGGGCGGCGGCCAAGCCACTGGCGCATGTACGCCGCCTGCCGTTGGGTGCTTTCGGAAGCCAGGGCGCGCCTGAATGATCCGTCATCCCGGGCCCCGCGTCTGATTGCCGAAGCGGGCCGGATGCTACCGCCCGAACCCGCTGCGTCAATGACAATCGACTCCGCATGAACAGGCGCTCAGCCCTCACGCCTGCCGTCGGCGGCCGCCCCCCGCCGCGGCAACGCGACTTTGCCGGTCCGGGTCAGGTCTTTCACGCCAAAGGCCTGCATCAGTTCGAGGAACTTCTCGACCTTGCTCTCGTCGCCCGTGACCTCGATGCTCAAACTGTCAGGCTGCACGTCCACGATCTTGGCGCGGAAGATATCGGTGATCTGCATCACCTCGGCGCGCGTGCGCGAATCAACTCCCACTTTCACCAGGACCAACTCGCGGTCCACATACTCGCCCTCGTGGAAATCAACCACCTTGATCACATCCACCAGCTTGTTGAGTTGCTTGACGATCTGCTCGAGCGTGGCGTCGTCGCCCCGCGTGACGATCGTCATGCGCGACGCACTGGGGTCCTGTGTCGGCGCCACGTTCAAGGTGTCGATGTTGAATCCGCGGCCGCTGAACAAGCCCGCCACGCGCGTGAGCACGCCGAACTTGTTCTCGACGAGAACGGAGATGGTATGTCGCATACGTCTAACTCGAATCCGTGGGCCGGCGCGCCGCCGCCGGGGCAGCCACGCCCCGTGCTGGACTCGCGCCTCACCGCACGATTGCCGCCCGCCAAAAACCAAAAACCCGCGTCCCTGAGGGACCGCGGGCGACCTGCGAGCGTTGTGCCAAGGCATCAGGTCGCGTCAGTCATTGACGACTACGCCGGCGACCAGGATGACCATGGTTGGTAACATCATTCGCGGAGACCTGTAGCACGCGGCGAGGCGGGGCGTCAACCCTTTTCCCGCCTCGCGTTCAGAAGAACGGATTATGGGCTTTTTCCTCCGCCACCGTCGTGAGCGGTCCGTGGCCCGGGCAGATCAACGTCGGTCCGGGCAGGGACAGAATCTGCTCGCGAATCCGCTGCCGCGCGGGTCCCGAAGTCCCAATGGCCTTGCCCATGGACCCCGCGAAAATGGCATCGCCCACAATCGCCGCGTGCGGCGCGTCTTCGGGCCAGGTCCCCACGACGTACGTGACGCCATCGTCGGCGTGGCCCGAGGTGTCGCGATTCGTGATCCGCAGGCTCCCGAGATGGATGAAATCGTTGGCGCGGTTCCGCTGGTCCACCGGCGCATGCTTCGAGCTGGAATGCAGCCGCACCTTCGGGAAGCGCTGGCGGATGTCGCCCAGCGCGGCGACATGGTCCGCGTGGGTGTGGGTGATGAAGAGGTGTTTGAGCTGGAGCTGGTTGGTTTCAATGAGCGTGAAGACCTGCGCCGCTTCGAAGCCGGTATCAAACAAGGCGGCCTCGCGTGTGACCTCGTCCCAGACCAGGTAGCAATTGACGCTGAAACCGCTGCTGGTGGTGATCTGCCGGAGCTCCCGCCAGGTGCTCACTTCGACGGGGGCCGGCGTCCAACCCCGGGCGATGCCCTCGAGTTTGGTCGCGTTCAAGTCCAGCAGCGCCGCGAGGGCGGCGAACTGAACTGGCTTGGCCACGAGGCCACTTTCCTCGAGAGCCTCGAGTTCCCCGGTGCTCAAGCCAGCGGCGCGAGCCGCGTCCGGCGCGCTTACCCCGGCGTGCAAGCGTCCTTTCCGCACAATATCACCCAGGTGGTCTTCGAGGTTCACGCCGCGAGTTTGGCGGGCGACCCGGAGGCTGTCAACCGGCGGGGGTCCGGGCGCCGTCGGATCAGGCGGGACGGGCCGGGAAATGTTCGGCGGGAAATGTGCATTGCCAACCGTGTCACGCCGTCGGTAGCGTGGTGTGGGTTTCATGCTTAGACGCACTCCATTGTTTGCCGAGCACCAACAACTCGGGGCACGGCTCGTTGAATTTGGCGGCTGGGAAATGCCAGTCCAGTACACCAGCATTGTCGATGAGCACCTCGCGGTGCGCCGGGCCGCCGGCCTGTTCGACATCTCGCACATGGGCGAGGTGCGCGTCCGGGGCCCGAGAGCGGCGGCTTTCCTCAATCGTGCGCTGACCAATGACATCGCCCGGCTGGCGCCCGGCCAGGGGCAGTACACCCTGATGTGCAACGAGCGCGGCGGAGTCGTTGATGATCTTTACGCCTACCAGTTGGCGCCGGAAGACTACCTCCTGATCATCAATGCCTCGCGCATCGAGGCGGACGTTGCATGGCTGACCTCGCAATGGCGCGGCGCGCAGGTCACGGCAGCGGACTCGATCGAGAACCATTCGGACCAATTCGGCGCCATTGCGGTGCAGGGACCGCGCGTGGCGGAGTTCATCGGGGCGTGCTTTCCGGGTCCATCCCAAGGCGGGCTGCCCGTGCCCGCCATCACCGCGCTGAAGAAGAACCAGATCGGGCGCTTCTCGTGGGCCGAAGGCATCGAGCCTGTTTGGGTCGGACGCACCGGTTATACCGGTGAGGACGGTTTCGAGGCGGTCGTCCCCGCAGCAATGACCGAGGCGGTCTGGGGGCGAATCCTCGAGGCGGGGAAACCGTGCGGCCTGAGGCCCGCCGGTCTGGGCGCCCGCGATACACTGCGCACCGAGATGGGATACCCGCTTTACGGTCATGAATTGGACGAGACGACGACCCCCATCGAGGCGGGCGTTGGGTTCTTTGTGTCGTTGGACAAAGGCGAGTTCATGGGACGCGCCGTGTTGGCAGGACAGAAGGTTAACGGCGTCAGCAAGCGCTGCATCGCCTTCAAGCTGACCGACCGCTCCGCCCCGCCCCGCCCCGGCTACGCGATTCTGGACGGCGCAGCCGGCAAGAACGCCATCGGCAAAGTGGTCAGTGGCACGCAGAGCCCGTCGCTGGGCGTGGGCATCGGGATGGGTTACGTGCCGCCGGCGTCCGCGCAGGCTGGCACCGCGATCGCGATCGACATTCGCGGAAGGGCCTGTCCGGCGGTCATCGTCCAAAAACCGATCTTCCGCCGGCCCTCGAGTTGACATCAGGGCGCGTCAGAAAAGCCTTGCAGCGGAACCGCATCCCGGAGATTTAACACCAGCATTTATGACGACGAACGTTCCGGGCGAGTTGAAGTACGCCAAGTCACACGAGTGGGTGCGCGTCGAGGGAGACACCGCCACAGTCGGCATCACGGACCACGCCCAGCACGAACTGACGGACATCGTGTTCGTCGAACTGCCTGCTGTGGGCCGGCAAGTCAAGGCCGGCGAGGCCTGCGCGGTGGTGGAATCGGTGAAGACCGCCAGCGACATCTACTCGCCGGTGAGCGGCCAGGTCCTGGCTATCAACCAAGCCGTGGCGGACAATTCCGCCCTGGTCAACAGCGATCCCTACACGGCGGGATGGTTCTACCGGATCAAACTCACCCACCCCGCCGAACTCGGCACGCTCCTGGATGCGGCGGCGTACCGGGCGCTGATCGGCGGCTAAACGGCCGCCCGGCCGCATCAGCAACTCGTCGGCACTTCCTGGAGAATCTCGACGCCGTGGGGAATGGCGCCCTCGACGAAACCGAGGCACTCGACCGCCCCTTTGGGCTTGCCCGGCAGGCAAATCACGAGCGTCCGGCCAACCACCGCCGCAAGGTTGCGGGAAAGGATCGCGTTGGGGGTAAGTTTCATGGACTCGGCGCGCATGACCTCGCCGAATCCGGGCAGCTCGAGGGTGGCGATTTCGCGCACAGCCTCCGGCGTCACGTCGCGGGCGCTGATGCCGGTTCCACCGGTCGTCAGGACCAGGTGACAGCCTGAGTCGATGTGCGCCCGGATGGCGCGCTGAATCTCGGCCTTTTCATCCGGCACCAGGGCCTCGGCGGCCACCACCCAAGCCCGGGCCGCAGCGGCCTCCTTCAACGCCGGGCCACCGAGATCGTCATACTCCCCGCGCGAGGCCCGGTCCGAGATCGTGATGATGCCGACCTGCAGTTTCACACCGGGACCTTCGTTTTCGAGACCAGCCGGACGTCCGTGATCCGCATCTTCTTGTCGGCAGCTTTGCACATGTCGTAGATGGTCAACGCGGCGACGGTAACCGCGGCCAGGGCCTCCATCTCGACGCCGGTTCGGGCGGCGATCTTCGCCGACGCGGTGATGAGGATCCGGTCGCGGCTGCGCGGCACCTCGAAGTGAACCTCACAATGGGTGATGGGCAACGGGTGACAGAGCGGGATGAGCTCGGAGGTCCGTTTGGCAGCCATGATCCCCGCCAGGCGCGCCGTCGCGAGCACGTTTCCTTTGGCCACGCCTTGAGTCTCGATCAATTTGAGGGTGGCGCGCTGGAGGCGTATCTCGCCCCTGGCCACCGCCTCACGGGCCTCGACCGGTTTGAGCGAGACATCCACCATGCGGGCCTGGCCCGAGCGGTCGAGGTGGGTCAGTTTGTGCCGCATAGTTCTCGCGCCCAGTCCTGAATCGCAATGCGCATTTGCTCGAAGGCGTTCACCCTGGACTTGATGAAACGAGGCGTGAACCACGGGAACGTGCCGACCAGATCGTTGACTACCAGGACCTGCCCGTCGCACATGGGCCCGGAACCGATGCCGATGGTGGGAATCGGGATGCGCTCGGTGATTTCCTGTGCGACGCGCGGTGCAATCAATTCGAGGACAATGCCAAAGGCGCCAGCACTGACCAGGTCATCCGCATCGGCCAGGAGCGCCTGGTGCTCGGCCTCGATCCGGCCTTTGATCCGGTAGCGCCCTTCTTCATGGATGTGCTGCGGGAGCATTCCCAGATGTCCAAGGAATGGGATGCCGTCCGCCACGATGGCGCGAACCTGTGCGGCGATGTCCCGGCCACCCTCCGCCTTGACGGCCTCGGCCCCGGCGGCGATCAAGCGGCGGGCGTTGCGCACGGCGTCCGTGGAGGAGTTGTAGCTTGCGAAAGGGAGGTCGGCGGCGACCAGGGCCTGTGGACGCGCCCTGGCCACCGCCCGGACGTGATGCTCCATTTCGTCCATGGTGACCAGCGTGGTGTCGGGATAACCCAGCACTACCATGCCCAGCGAATCCCCGACAAGGATCAGCGGGATGCCCGCCTCATCGAGGAGTTTGGCCATCGGGTGGTCGTAGGCCGTGAGCGCGGCAATCCGCCGGCGCCCCTTCCAACTGCGGAGGGTCTCGGCGGTGATCTTCGCTGCGCTCATCGGCGCAACCTTCGCGTTGGCAGTCAGAAGCGACAAGCGGAAAGTGGACGAAATGCCGCTTGACTGCCTCCTGTCATCTGGGTAGTTTATGATTTGTAACTGAAGTCATTGCTGGTTTGCCAGCGCGCCGAAGTCGGAGAGCTTGTTCTGCCGACTTTTTTGTTCCCCGCATGGGGCGACGATATGAATAACGAACTGCTAGCGATCCTGGAGTTCTGGGAGCGCGAGAAGGGCATCGCCAAAGATGTCCTGCTCGCTGCTGTACAGGAGGCCTTGGTCTCGGCTGCCAAGAAGGCGGTGGGCCCGGCCCGGGAGTTGCGTTGCACGCTCGACGCCAAGTCGGGGGATATTCAGGCGTGGGCGAAGCTCGTCGTGTCGGATCGGATTATCTCGAAGCACGATCAGATTTCGGTGTTCGACGCGCGGCGGTTGAAGGCGGATGCCAAGGTGGGCGATGAGGTCGAGGTCGAGGTGACCCCGAGCGGCTTTGGCCGCATCGCCGCCCAGTACGCCAAGCAGGCCCTCATGCAACACCTGCGCAAGGCGGAGAAGGCCTTGATCTTCGCCGAATTCCGGGACCGGACAGGCGACATTGTCAGCGGCATCGTCCGGCGGTTCGACCGGTCGGATGTCACGGTGGATTTGGGCCGTTACGAAGCCCTCCTGCCCAACCGGGAACGGGTGCCGACCGAGGAATACCAGGTCGGCGAACGCCTGCGTTGCTACGTCAAGGCCGTCGAAAACAGCGCCCACGGGCCGGAGATCATCCTCTCGAGGTCGGACCCTCAGTTCGTCATCAAGCTTTTCCAGTTGGAGGTGTCCGAGGTCAACGATGGCACCATCGAGATCAAGGGCATCGCCCGCGAGCCGGGTTTCCGCACCAAAATGGCGGTCCACTCGCGCGATGTGAAGGTGGACCCGGTGGGTGCCTGCGTCGGCTTGCGGGGCCAGCGGGTCAAGAACATCGTCCGCGAGCTCAACAACGAGAAGGTCGATATCATCAAGTGGGACCCGAACATCAAGGTCTTCATCAGCAACGCCCTCTCACCGGCCAAGCTGAAAGCCTTCAACGTGGACGAGCAGACCAAGCGAGTCCGGATCATGGTCAGCGAGGACCAGCTTTCGCTGGCGATCGGCAAGCGCGGTCAGAACGCCCGGCTGACTTCGAAACTCACGGGCTGGCAGGTGGACATCGAAGCCGAAGCCACCACCATTATGGGCTTCGAGCAGAAGGTGGCGCAGGCCGTGCAAGGCCTCGCCGAGGTTCCAGGCATCACCGAGGCGCAGGCCAACGCGCTGGTGCACCACGGTTTCCTGAGTTTGGAAGACCTGCTCCAGGCCGAAGCCAGTGATCTGGCCGAGATACCAGAGCTGGCCGAGAACGTAACGGCGGTGATGGAGGCCATTCAGGCGGAAGCGAAGCGGCGAACATTACGAGACGGCGAAGCCCCCGCCGCATGAGCAAGCATTCTTTTGAGCTCCTGGCCCTCGGCATGCGAGCCGCATGAAAACCCCGCGGCCAGGACGACGGCGAGAAAACGAATATGCCCGTTCGGATTTACGACATAGCCAAAAAGCTCGGAATCGAGAGCAAAGAGGTCTTGGCCAAGGCCAAGGAACTGGGCATTGCCGGCGCGCGCGTGCCCTCCAGTTCACTGGACAAGATCACGGCGGAGTACCTCGAACAGAACTTGGGCTACGTCCCGCCACCGGCGGCGCCTCCTGCGCCGCCGCCAGGCCCGCCCGCTGCTCCACCCGCAACGGCCCCCGTCGCGACGCCGCCAGCCGCGTCCCCGGCCGCGGAGCAGGCGACCCCGCCGGCGGCCCCGCCCGGCTCGCCGCCCCAGCCCGCTAGCCCCGCTGCCACCCAGGTCGCACCCGAGCCGCAGCCTGCCGAGGGTGCGCACATCGAGGTCGCCGGTCCGCCGCCCGCCCTCAAGGCAGTTGTGCGCGATGTCATCACGGCTGCCGCCCCCAGCGGCCTGCCACCCGCAGTCCCCATCCAGCCAACGGCCGAGTCGGCCGCGGCCAGCGAGGCCAAAGTCCCAGTCCCGATGCCGGTTGCCCCAATCGCACCCACCTCGATCGCGCCCACGCCGATTGCCACGCTCACGCCCATCCCAATCCCGATCCCGGCCCCGTCGAGCCCGCCGCCGCCCCGGATTGGCGACAAGGTTGGGTTCATCCAATTGCCGGTGAAACCCCGGCCGGCGGAACGCGGCGGTCCCGCAAAGGCGCCGGGGCGGCCACCGCAGGGGCGCCAACCCGATGGCCGCGGCCATCCTCCTGGCCGCGGCGGAGCGCCCGGCGGGCCCCCAAAACAAGCTCCCGGTGCCGGTACGCAACGGGCCGAGCCCCCTGGCAAGGCCCCTGGCCGCCCGGCGCAGAAGTTCGTGGTGCCGCCAGACGCCGCGAGCATTTCGCTCAAGCCACCGTTTATCGTCCGGGACCTGGCCGAACAGCTCAAGCGCAAGCCGTTCCAGCTCATCGCGGACCTCATGGAGATGGGGGTCTTTGCGACCGTCAATCAATCCATCGAGGAGGAGATCGCGCAACAGCTTTGCGCCAAGCACGGCTACCGCTTCAATGCGGAGCGGCGCGAGAAAGGGGGCGGCGTCATCCATGCCCCGCTCAAGCGCGTCGAATTGGACCCGGATGACAAGCCCGAGGAGTTGGCGCCGCGCGCCCCGGTAGTGACGATCATGGGGCACGTCGATCATGGCAAGACGACGTTGTTGGACGTCATCCGCAAGTCGGACGTGGCCGCGGGCGAGGCCGGAGGCATCACCCAGCATATCGGGGCCTATACGATCTCGTTCCCGTTTCCCAAGCGGCCCAAGGAACTCCAGCAAATCACCTTCCTGGACACGCCAGGCCATGCGGCGTTCAGCTCGATGCGCGCCCGCGGCGCAAATGTGACTGATATCGTCATCCTGGTGGTGGCGGCCAACGACGGGGTGATGCCGCAAACGCTCGAGGCCCTCAGCCACGCCCAGGCGGCCAAAGTGCCGATCATCGTGGCGGTGAACAAGTGCGACCATCCCAATGCCAATCCGCTCAAGGTGCGGCAGCAGTTGCAGGAAAAGGGGCTCGTCCCCGACGACTGGGGCGGCGACACGATTTTCGTGGATGTTTCGGCGTTGACCAAACAGGGGGTGGACAAGCTGCTGGAGATGATCCTGCTCCAGGCCGAATTGCTCGAGCTCAAGGCCAACCCCAATCGCCGCGCCAAGGGCAACGTGATCGAATCCGGCCTCGAGCCCGGCGGTCCGACCGCCACCGTGCTGGTGCGCAAGGGCACGCTCCAGCTCGGCAACATCGTTCTTTGCGGCCACTTCTACGGCAAGGTCCGCGCCTTGATCAACGAAGAGGACAAGCGCCTCAAGGAAGCCGCCCCATCCGTGGCCGTCAAGCTGCTCGGTCTGAATGGCGTGCCGGAAGCCGGCCTGGAATTCAGCGTCGTCGAGAACGAGAAAGCCGCCCGCGAAATCTGCGAGGAGCGGGCCGAGGCCGCCCGGAACCTGGACAAGGAGCGCCGCCCCAAGATGACGCTCGAGTCGCTCATGGACACCCTGCAATCGGAGTCCGCCAAAGCCCTCAAGGTCGTGGTCAAGGCCGACACGCAAGGCTCGGTGGAAGCGATCGTCGAAGCCCTCAAGAAGATCGATACCAGCAAGGTCGTGCTCGAGATCATCCACAGCGCCGTCGGCACCATCACCGAATCGGACGTGCTGCTGGCGTCGGCCTCCGCGGCGATCATCCTGGGCTTCCACACGCGCATCGACGGCGGCGTGTCCGACCTGGCCAAGCGCGAGGGCGTGCAAATCCGTCTCTACGCCATCATTTACGAGCTCATCGACCAGGTCAAAGAAGCGATGGCCGGCTTGCTGGACCCGCTCCTGCGCGAAGTGGTCTTCGGCGTGGCCGAGGTGCGCAAGGTCTTCACGCTGTCCAAGGGCGGGAACGTGGCCGGCTGCGTGATCGCCTCGGGTCGAATTGTCAAAGGAAAAGCGCGCGTGATGCGCCGCAAGGGGCTCATCTACGAGGGCATCATCCATACGCTGCGCCGGTTCCAGGACGAGGTCAACGAGGTGCGCGCCGGCATGGAATGCGGCATTCGCCTCGATGGCTTCGACGAGTTTCAGGCGGGCGACACGATCGAATGCTACTCGGTGGAGAAGTTTGCCCAGAAGCTCTGAAGCCACAGTCTTCCGATGCAAAACCGGCGTCACGAGCGCGTGCGGGAGCTGCTCAAGCGCGAACTCAGCGCGATCATCCTGCGCGAGTTCCCCGTCTCGGACATCGGCGTGGTGACGGTCAACGAAGTTGTGATGGCGGGCGATCTCCATTCGGCCACGGTGTATGTGAGCATCGTCGGCGCCCCCGACCAACAGCGCAAGGGTCTCACCCGCCTGCAACATGAGCGCAAGCGCATCCAGGGCATGATCGGCCACGCGGTCGTCCTCAAGTACACTCCCGAACTCCGGTTTATCTTCGATGAGTCGGTCGCGCGCGGAGACCGCGTCCTTCGGATACTTGAGGACATCGAGAAGACACTGCCCCGGGAATCCGCCTGAACCCGTCCTTCAAGTGATCAGCCCGTTTCTGACCGAGCCTCGTGCGACACGTGCCCACGGCAAAGCCCCGGCCCGCCACCCGCGATGAGGCCCCGCCCGAGAATTGTGGATCGGATCCTGACGGCGATTCGTGATTGCCAGACGTTCTGCATTGCCGGGCACGTGCGTCCGGACGGCGATTGCGTCGGATCGCAGCTTGGGCTGGCGCTGGCCTTGCGGCGCGAGGGCAAGCAAGTGGTCTGCTGGAACGAGGATCGCGTTCCGCAGAAACTGGCCTTTCTGGACCCAGACCAGCTCATGCAGGCGCCGGCGCCGGGCCGTGCGTTCGATTGCGTCATCGCGATCGACTGCGCCAGTTTCGAGCGGTTGGGCAAAGCGGGCGCTTGCGTGGCCGACCGCCGTTTGCTCATCAATATCGACCACCACACCAGCAACACCCGCTACGGTGACATCAACTGGGTGTCCGCGCGCGAGCCGTCCACGGGCGAGTTGGTGTTTCGGCTCCTTAAGTACGCGGGCTGGCCTATTGTGCCCCGGATCGCCGACTGCCTTTTCACGGCGGTCTCGACCGACACGGGTTCATTCCAGTATCCCTCGACCCGGCCGGCGACGTTCGTGACCGCCGGCGAACTGGTCAAGCGCGGCGCGAACCTGGCCACGGTATGCAACGAGGTGTACCAATCGTTCCCGCTCTCGCGCGTTCGCCTGTTGAGGCACGTGTTCACTCACTTCCGGCTCACGCATGAGGATCAGATCGCCTGGTTCTGGTTGAAGCAGGCCGATTTTGCCCGCACCAAGGCCGACAAGTCCGATGCCGAGGGCCTGATCGATCACATCCGCGCGATCGAGCCCGTCGTGGTGGCGTGTGTGTTCGAGGAGGTCGAGCCCTTGCTGACCCGCGTGAGCCTGCGCTCCAAGAGCGACCGCGTGGACGTGAACCAGATCGCCAGGCAATTCGGCGGCGGCGGCCACCCGGCGGCGGCAGGAGCGCGCATCCCGGGCAAACCGCTTTCGGTGCAACGCCGCCTGATCGCCGCCGTGAAGCGGGCGTTGCGGCCGACACGTTAGGCAACGAATGCAAGAGTTTGATCCCCTCGATGGCGCGCTGCTGGTGGACAAGCCGGCCGGGCCCACGTCGCACGACGTGGTGGACGCGATCCGGCGCCGATTCGACCTCAAGAAAGTCGGCCACTGCGGCACGCTCGATCCCAATGCCACTGGGTTGCTGATCATCGTGTTGGGCCGCGCTACCCGGCTCTCGGAGCGGCTGATGGCCGCGGACAAGGCCTACGAGGGCGACATCAAGCTCGGCGAAACAACCAACAGCTACGATGCGGACGGAGAATTGGTGGCCAGCTTGCCCGTCCCGCCCCTGACGGTGGCTCAGTTGAATGAGGCCGCGGCCTCGTTCGTCGGAGACCTCATGCAGGCGCCGCCGATGGTTTCTGCCGCCAAGGTGGGCGGCGTTCCGCTCTACAAACTCGCTCGCAAAGGCGTCGAGGTTGAACGGAAGGCCCGGCTCGTGCACATCTACAATTTTCAGTTCTTCGCCTATGCCGAACCGAGAGGCTCGTTCCGCATCGCCTGCACGAAGGGAACATACGTCCGGAGCATCGCGCACGACTTGGGACAGAAGCTCGGCTGCGGCGCCCACCTGGCGACGCTGCGCCGCACCCGTGTTGGGCCCTACGCGGTCGCCAACGCCCTGCCCTTCGACCAGGTCTGCTCTCTTTCGTTGGTCGAGTTGGAGCCCCGCGTGATCCCGTTCCTGCAGCTTGCCGCCGCCGAGGCTGGAACCTAGGACGTTTCGACGGTGAACGTCATCACCCTGCCCAGCGAGTTGCGCAGCACGGGAACGCCCGTGTGCTTGGCCATCGGCATGTTCGACGGGGTTCACCTCGGGCACCAGGAAGTCATCCTGCGCACCATCAGTGACGCCCGCCGTGAGCAGGCTCTGGCGGTGGTGGTCACCTTCGACCGCCACCCGAATGCCGTCGTGGCCCCGGAGCGGACTCCGCCGCTCATCTACACCCTGCCTCAGAAGCTGCGCGCCCTCGAAGCCCTGGGCGCGGATGCCGTCTGGCTCATCCGCTTCGATCGGACATTCAGCCAGCAACCCGCCGCCGATTTCGTACGTCGGCTGGCCGAGGACTTCGGACGTCTGCGCAGCATCGCCATCGGCAATGAGTTCACCTTCGGCCATCGCCGGGGCGGCGACGCCGCCCTCCTGCATACGCTGGGCGAGCATCACGGATTCGTCACGCACGCCCTGGCGCCGGTTTCCTGGGCGGGAACCCCTGTGAGCAGCACGCGCATCCGCGAGGCGATCCAGCGGGGTGAGTTGGACGAGGCCAGCCAACTGCTGGGCCGCCGCTATGCCTTCGCCGGGCACGTTGTGCGCGGCGACCGGGTCGGCCAGCGCCTGGGAACGCCGACCGCGAACACTCAGACCAACGGACTGGTCCTGCCGCCCACCGGGGTGTATGTCACGCGGGCGATCGTGCGTGGCCGGCCCCACGGCGCGGTGACCAACATCGGCGTGCGGCCCACAGTCGCTCCCGCCGAGTCCGGCCTCCGGGTCGAGACACACCTGCTGGACTTCGACGGCGATCTTTACGACAAGGAACTGGAAGTGAGTCCCCTGCGCAAGTTGCGTGACGAACTCAGGTTCCCGTCTCTCGAGGACCTCCAGGAGCAGGTGGCGCGGGACATCACCGCCGCCCGCCAGTACTTCCAGCGCACCGGCTTGTAGGCCGCAAGTCTGCCGCTACCGAAGCCGGTCCGCCAGATGGACCACTTTCCGGATGGCGCCCGCGACCGCGCGCATCGCGCTGGCTCGAGCCAGCAACACGTGGTGCGGAATCCAGACCGCATCGCGGCATACCTGCTCGCAGACCGGGCAGTTCGTGCTGGAGTAGTCCACCCCCCGGCCGAGCAGCGGCGCACTGATGCCGTGGGCCGGGCCTCGCGCCGCGTTCTGGAACACGCCGTTGGCGTAGAGGGGCCGATACCAGCCCTTCGAGACGGGAACACCCTCCGCATTCAACGCCTCGAGGAAGCGGTCCCGCGTAATCCCAAGCCGCTCGGCATCCAGGCGGAAAATGTACATGTGATAGCTCCGCCGCGTCATGCGCCGATCGCACGCTAGCAAGCGAACCCCTGGCAGACCGCGCAGAGCGTCGTCCAGGACCGCCGCGTTCGCTTGACGCCTGGCGGTCTGCTTCTCGAGCCGGCTCAATTGTCCCAACAGCACCGCCGCCTGAAACTCGGTGAGCCGCAGGTTGCTGCCCAGGTAGTCATGGTCGTACCAGGCCGAGCCTTTTCTCCGGCCGCAATTGCTGTAGCTGCGACAAAGGTCCGCGAGCGCCTCCTGATTTGTGACGAGGATGCCACCTTCACCGGCGGTGATGTTCTTGCTGACCTGGAAGCTGAAGGTGCCGCAGTCGCCCAAGGCGCCCGTCCCCTGCCCTTTCCATTGACTGCCCCAGGAATGGGCGGCGTCTTCCAGGACCCGCAACCCGTGCTTCCGCGCCAGGGTGTTGAGCCGGTCCATGTCCGCCACGCAACCCGCGACATGAACGGGAATAATGCCGCGCGTGCGCGGCGTCACTTTGCGTGCCACGTCCTCAGGGTCGAGGCAGAGCGTATCCGGGTCGATGTCCGCAAAGACCGGGCTCGCGCCCACCGTGATGACGGCGCTCGCGGTCGCGATGAACGAATAAGGAGGCACGATGACCTCATCACCTGGGATGATGCCGAGACCTTTGAGACCCATTTCGATCGCCGTGGTCCCGTTGGTGCAAGACACGCCAAAACGGGCGCCCTGAAAGGCGGCGAACTGTTGCTCGAACTGCTTTACGAAGTCCCCGTACCACCACTTGCCTGACTCGAGCACTTTGCCCAGGAGTCGCCGTTCCATGGGACCGACAACCGGCCAAGCGGGCCAGGGGGTCGCACAAACCGGCGCGCCCCCCTCCAGCGCGAGCCTTCGCTCTGTTGGGCGTCGAAGCGGCATCGAGGCTTCGCGGCCGGACCTTCCAATTGCTGTCGTGCGGGAGCGTTTCATCGTTGGTGTTACGGGGGCGAGTTGGATCGGTGGCTCAACGAGCCCCCGGCCGGCGACTCCGGCGATTGAGCTCCTCGAGTTGTCGGCGAAGCTCACCAACCGCTTCGCGCAGCTCCTGCAGCTCGCCGCGCAACTGGCGCAGCTCCCCCATGGGTCGTTCTGGTCCTGACGGCGCAACACCGCGCTCCCGTGCGGGGCCGGAGCGCATCTGCGCCGCGTGCTGCTCCAGGCGTTGGGCGGGCAGGTGCATCCCGGCCGCGTGCAAGTTCTCGATGGCCACCTGCAGGTGCGCCATCCGGCGTTCCATCTCGGGTCCACCTGGCGGCCCGAGTGGACGGCGTCCGGCACCTGCGGGCCCTTCGGGCCGCTCCGGGCGCCCCGCCTCGGAAGCACCTCGTTCCGCGCGCGGGCGGGCAGCCTGACGCCGGCGCTCCGCGGCGATCGGCCCTTCCTCACGGAGCTGCGCGCCTTGCCTCTCCAGCTCCTGGATCTGTCGTTTGAGTTCGGCCGCTTCCTCTTCCCGGCCCGCAGCCCGCAACTCCTTGATGCGTCCCTGCAATTCCTGGAACTCGCGCCGCAGGCGCTCGGGCGGGGTGCGCTCGCCCTTGCGGGTTGTTGCGCCCTGCTTTTCGAGGCGGGCGGCCTTGTCCGCCAGTTGCTCGGACTCGCGCATGAGCTTCCCCGCATCCTCGCCGCGGCCTTCGGCCTTCAGGTCGGCTGCTTTTCGTTCCAAGTCCCGCGCCTCACGGCGCAATTGGTCCGGCCCCGGCCCTTCGGGGGCCGGCTGCGCCGCACAGCGGAGTGCGAAACCGCCTGCCAGCGCCAGCCCAAGCAGGCCAGCCATCCAACGTGTCCGAACTTTAAACTGCATATCGTTGCCTTTCTGTTGATGTTCCCACCATTTAGCCACTTTATGAAACCGCTGGCAATCCTTCGTTTTTCTCACCGGTAACGTGCGATCTGCGCAGCGGGTTGGCGAGACCTTGCTGGGAACCTCAACGCCGCTGGTGATTTCCGAACTGCCGTTTCTGATGGAGGAGATTCAGTCAGAGGAGGGCAAGGAGGATGCCGTCCGGAAGATCGATGAACTGCTGATTGCCTCTCTGAGCCAAGCCAGGTCTTTGCCGATCAGCAGTTCGGTCATCTTGGCGTGGTGCGTGTTCTTCATCGCAATCGCCTGGGTCTCGAAGCCGAACTCAGAGGCCAGCGAGGCGATCTCCCTCGTGTTGTCGTAGGTAAGGAGAGCGTCGCCTTTGACCGCGGCGAGCAGGCCGAAAAGCGCGCGGTGATCGACTTGCCAATGCGGATACAGACGTTTGGAAGCGACGGTATAGGGGGGGTCCACGAAAAATGCCGCGTTCTCGTCGTCCGCGTAGCGCCGAATGACTCCGAAGGCGTCACCCTCGATGAAAGAGAACCTCTCGCGCACGCCGGCAATTTCCTGGATGCGGCGGGCCAGGGTCCTTGGGTACCAGCGGGAGTTGAGGCCGCGCCCGTTGGATGACGGTTGTATTTCCGAGCTTCCATTTGGGCCTGAAAGTCGTTGATGAGCGGGCCATGACCGAACCCTTGTAACATGGGCGCAGTTTTGCGCAAGGAGCTGTTGTTACAAGGGTTCCTGCCACGCTTCGTTTCCGAAATGACTCGCTTCTGCCGCGATCGTGGCCGCTCGGATTCTGATTGCCGCCGGGGCTCGGGGGCCAGTAAGGTCGCGACATCTAGCAACGCGCGTTTTATGAAAATTGGACTCTTTTCAGTGATCCTCAACTCCCTGAAGCTCGAACAGGCCCTGGACTACGCCGTCGGACTGGGGGTGCAAGCGGTGGAACTCGGCGCGGGCGCCTACGCCGGCACGCACCATTGCCCCGTCGATGAGTTGCTGGCCAGCGCGCGCAAACGGAAGGCATTCCTCAATAGCGTGGCCTCGCGGGGCCTCAAGATTTCAGCCCTCAACAGCGCGGGCAACCCGATCCATCCCGACCGCAAGACCGCCCAGGCTCACGATCGCGCCTTCCGCAAAGCCCTTCGGCTCGCTTCCGAACTGGGGGTCGAGGTGGTCATCAACTTCAGTGGTTGTCCGGGGGACCACCGCGGGGCCAAGTGGCCGAACTGGGTCACCTGCCCGTGGCCGCCCGATTATCTCACAATCCTCGAGTGGCAATGGAACAACGTGGTGTTTCCCTACTGGGAGAAAACCACGCGCTTTGCCCGGGCCCAAGGGATCAAGAAGATCGCCTTGGAGATGCACCCAGGCTTCGTGGTCTATAACCCGGAGACGCTGCTCAAACTCCGGACGGCGGCCGGCCCCGAAATCGGCGCCAACTTCGACCCTTCGCACCTGTTCTGGCAAGGGATCGACCCATGCGCGGCCGTGCGCGCGTTGGCGGGCGCGGTGTGGCACGTGCATGCCAAGGACACAGCCGTCCATGCCTGGAACACGGTCACCAACGGGGTGCTGGACACCAAGCACTACTCGGACGAGTTGAACCGCGCCTGGATCTTCCGAACGGTCGGTTACGGCAACCCGCGCCGGTTTTGGTGCGATTTCGTCTCGACGCTGCGCATGACAGGCTACGACGGTGTCATGTCCATGGAGCACGAGGACAGCCTGATGACTGCGAAGGAAGGGCTCGAGAAAGGGGTGCGATTCCTCCAAAGCCTGGCACTCCAGGAGCCCAAGGGCAAAGTAACCTGGGCCTAGACCCGCCGCCATCGCCGGTGCACCCACCCTCCCCAGCCGGGGCTTTCTACGATACTCACGCGCATCTGGATTTTCCGGACTTCTCGCACGACCTGCCCCAGGTGTTGGAACGGGCCGCCGCCGCCGGTATAGCGCGGATCATCACCATCGGCACAGACCTGGCCAGCAGCGCCCGGGCCGTCAAACTCAGCGAGGAGCATCCCGGTGTTTTCGCCGTGGTCGGCTGGCATCCAGGCCACGTGACATCGGCTCCCGAGGATATCCGCCCCGCCCTGCGCGAGTTGGCACGGCACCCCAAGGTGGTTGCCCTCGGAGAGACCGGGCTGGACTACCATCGCCTCCCCAGCAAGCAAACCGCGGGATCAACCGCCGCGGACGACGAGGCGTACAAGCGCCGACAGGCCGCGCTGTTCGATCAGCACCTCGAGATCGCTCGCGAGACCGGCCTCAATTGCGTCGTGCACCAGCGCGATGCATTGGCGGACACATTGAGCCGGTTCCAGCCGTGGTCGGCCCACGTACGCGGCGTGTTCCACTGCTTTGTCGATGACGCCCAGGCGGCCGCGCGGATCATCGAGATGGGCTCGCTGGTGAGCTTCACCGGCGTCGCCACTTTCAAGAACGCCGCCAACGTCCGCGCCACACTCGCCGCCGTGCCCATGGACAAGTTCATGCTCGAAACCGATTGTCCATTCCTGGCTCCGACACCGTTCCGCGGCAAACGCTGCGAGCCCGCATACGTGAAGGAGATCGCGGCCCAGGCGGCCGAGACCAAGGGTGTGTCGTTGGCGGAGTTGAGTGCCGCCACCTGCGCCACAGCCCACGGCTTCTTCCCCCGGGTCCGTTGACCAATCGCCGCTCGGGCACAGCGGGCAAGGCGGCGCGCGGGCTACGGCCGCTCGCCGCGAGCCAGCCGGGCCTCGATTTGGTCCAGAATCGGCAGCACGTCCGAGATCGAATCGACCACGTAGTGCGCGCCGGTCTGGTGCATGCGCTGGTAGGCACGGTCCAATTTCATCCGCAGCACCTCCGGCTCCAGTCTGGCGATTTCAGCCTCGTTGAGACCCAGCTCGTTGCCGGTCTTGGCCAAACCAATCGTCCACATCCCCGCGTTCAACCCCTCCTCGATGTCCGGCAGCGTGTCGCCCACTTTCACGATCGCTTCCATCGGATAGATGCGAAGGTTCATCGCATTCTGCAAACACATCCACGGCTCAGGACGACCGAACGGGACCTGCGCCGCACACACCGTCGAGTCCGGTTCGTAGCCGCGCCGCTTCGCCTCGGCCATCAGGATCGCCATCATCTCCGTGGTGTACCCGGTCGAGGACCCGATCTTGAGGCCGCGCCCGCGGAATGCCTTCACGGCCTCGAGCGTGCCCGGGATGAGGTCGGCATAATCCGCCAGGCAGGCCAATTGCAGGGGCACGAAATCCTGGAACATGGCCTCGACGTCGTCCTCCGTTGGACGACGACGATGCGCCGCCTGCCATCGTTCGGCCACTCCGTCCATCTGCGAGATTTTGCGGATGTGCACTTTCTTGTGCGCGCCCATGGGCACACGCGCCTCTTCGATGCTGATGGGCACGCCTTTGCGTTTGTACACGTCCACGAAAACCACCGCCGGGGCGTAGCAGCCGTAGTCCATGGTGGTCCCAGCCCAATCGAGGATAATGGCCTGAAGAGGGCCGCGGTAGGAACGGTTGAACACGAAGTCCATGGTGTGAGCGCCTTTCTACTTGATTGAATTAGCTAGTTGAATGCCACAGAAAACGGGCGAGATCATTTCTCCCGCCCTCGAGGAAGGCAAGGCTGTTCCGCGCCCCAATAAAGTCCCAGCGTAAGCAGCGCGGCGACCAGCGTGACGGCAGCGAGACATTGAAAACCCCACCGGTAGCCGCCCTGGTCCACGATGTGGCCGAAGTAACTTCCGGCCAGATAGCCGGCGATATACCCGACGCCATCGACCACCCCGGCGACGGTGGCGACGTAATCCCGGCCGCGGATTTCGACCGAAAAGATGCCGGCCAGCAGGCTGTACGGGCCATAGGAAAGAAAGCCGATCATCCCCACCGCAGCCGTCACGACCCACAAGCCGCGGTGGAAAAGGTCCGGCAGGTTGTAGATCAGGACCGTAAGCGCCACCAGCATCGCGAAGAGCAACCGCCGCCGTGTCACCCGGCCGATTCTCCCGAACAGCCAGCCCAGGCTGAGAATCCCCAGCGCCCCGACGGCGTCGAACGGCACGGACAAGAAGGCCGCAATGCGGCTGGACATCTCCGCTCCTCCCTCCGTCTTGAAGAAGTCAACCGTCCAGGTGTTAAAGACCTCGCGCATGAGGTACAGGCTGAAACTGAGGCCGCAGACTACCCAGAACTGACTGTTGCTGAGCAATAGGGGAACCTGGCCAAGATGAAAACCCGTGGCCGCACGGGCAGCCTCGGCCTTGGCGGTGGCGCCGTCGGCCTTGCGCAAGAGTCGCCAGTTCCAGACCCAAATGACCAGCAATACCAGCGCCGGGCCGCCCATGACCGCCCGCCAGTTGTTGTGGCTCCATTCGGCGATCTGGCCGGCCAGCAGCGTCGCGCAAACGCCGCCGAACACGAGGCTCTGCGACAGGCAGGCCATGGCCAGCGGCAGCTCGCGGTCGTTGAACCAGCCGGGAACGAGTTTGACCATCGAGCCCCACGCCATCGCGCCGCTGAATCGCCCCGCCCCGTACACCGCTCCCAGTGCCGCCAGGCTGGGCGCGAACGCTCCCCCCAGCCCGAACAGCGCCACTCCCAGCAGCGACACCAAAAAACAAACACGACCTCCGAATCGGTCGATCACCGGCCCGAACAGGAACTTCCCTGCCGCATAGGCCACGGTGCTCCAACTGGCGATGGTTCCGACCTGCTCGCGCGAGACGCCGAAATCCGCTCCGATTAAGGGGATTGCGACCGACAGATTCTTCCGGCACAGATAGACACCGATGTAGCCAATGATCAGGCTGCCCAATAACAGATAGACCCGCCCGCGCCCGGGCGCTTGCGCAAGCGGGGCGACCGTGGCCACGGGAGGCCCTTGCCCGGGCCCTCCCTCCGCCGGGTTGCTGTTGGATTCCATGCGGTTGCCTCGATGCTCACGCGGCCCGGTTTCGGCCCGGAGTCAGTCTTGTGACAGTTTGGTCACAAAACACCTGCCGCCGGGCGCCCGTGACCAAGGCCGCGCCATCGTCGTGAGTCGTCGAGGGCCATTTCTAGGGGCACGGGCGGCCTCATACAAGAAGTTAAGGACTCTTCTCCAGTGTGACCGCGGCGGCCTTGGGACATCCCGAACGGAGCCCATCCTCCAGCCAGGGCTGCGAGGAACAAGCCACCCTGGCTGCCAGGATGCTGTCCTCTGAGGATAGGCGGCGGGAGGCCGCCTCCGGATCCCGAGGGGATGGTCCTTTCCAGTGGACAACACCGCGTGAGCCTGCTCAGCTCGCCACTGACATGACGATGCGGCTGCTCCGTCCGATTTTCCTCTTGGGGTCGCTGCTCGCACTTGTCCCATGCCGCTCTGCAGCGCGACTCACCAACTCGCCGCCCGCGAACGGGCGCCTGAGCATCGGCTGGAACGGGCGCGGCACCCTCGAACGGGCGGATCGCCTGGCCGGGCCGTGGAGCCCAGTCGCCGCCAGTCCCAACCCGATGCAGATTCTCCTCACGAATACCACCCAGTTCCTGCGCCTTAATCAGACGGTGGACACGACCTCACTGCGCAAGAAAGTCCTGTGCGGCTATCAAGGCTGGTTCCGCTGCCCAGGTGACGGTGGCAGCCAGTGGATTCACTGGAGCCGCTCCTCGAGCACCATCGCCACCAACACACTGACCTTCGAGATGTGGCCGGACATGGGCGAATACGCGCATCGCTACCGCGCTCCGGGTTTCAGTCACTCCGACGGCGCCCCGGCCTACCTGTTCAGTCCGCGCGACCCGCAGACCGTCGATCGCCACTTCGATTGGATGCTCGAGTACGGCATCGACGGCGTATGGTTGTCCCGCTTCGTCGTTGGTGTGGCTGGACACCCCACCAACGTGCTCCAGAACGTGCGCGCGGCCGCCAGCCGCACCGGTCGCACCTTCGCGCTCATGTACGACATGACCGGCCAATCCACCAACACGCTGCTCGCCCAGATGACCGGCGATTGGCGCTGGTTGGAAGACAACCTGCAACTCACCAAAGACCCGCGCTATCTTCATCACAATGGCAAACCGGTCCTGATGGTTTGGGGTTTCTTCTCCGAGCGCTTCTCGACCAACCTGGCCCACCAGATTATCGATTTCTTCCAGACCAACTCGACGTACGGGGCCACCCTCGTCGGTGGCGGAGAATGGTGGTGGCGAACCGACGCAGCCCCGGGCTGGGCCGGGGTATTCCGGCGCTTCCCGGTCTATAGCCCGTGGAACGTCGGAAACGTCTCCCTGAGCGGAACCAACAAGTACGCTTCGATCGCGTACTGGCGTGACGACCTGGCTGCGGCCAAGGCCATGAACATGCTCTACCTGCCCGTGATCTATCCCGGCTTTAGCTGGGACAACCTGCAGCGGCTGGCGCCGGGCACTTCAAAGATCTCACGGCTGGGAGGCGATTTCCTGTGGAAACAGTTCAACGGCGCGCGCACGCTGGGGCTGGATTCGGCGTTCGTGGCGATGTTCGACGAGGTGGACGAAGGCACGGCCATATTCAAAGTGACCAACACGCCGCCCACCCAGGGTTACTTCGTGACCTACGAAGGCAAACCGGCCGACTGGTATCTGCGGCTCACCGCCGAGGGCACACGCGTGCTCGCCGGCGAACGGCCCAACACCTCGACGATCCCGATCACGCCTTGAAGATATCCCCGGTAGCCGACGACACGTCGAATCCTCCGTTGGTGATCACCGTCTGCCCGGCAGGCGAGGTTGATCCGATATCCAGGCTGGCAAAGGACTGAGCGTTCGCGCCGGTGGCGACCGCCAAACAGGCCAGTCCTGCGGCAAAACAGCCTCGAACGTTCATGGTAACAAGTTCACCCTACTTGCCAGGGCTTATCCGGTCAACCGCGTTTTGGCACGGTGCTTGACCCATTTGCGGGAGTGACGCTCCCCAACCCCGCGCCCGCTTCTTTCGTCCGTGCGCTTGCGACTCTCGCCGTGACCTGTTTGAATCACGCGCCGACCAAATGAACCCGCCTTCGCAAATCCCAACCGCGCACGACAAGCTCTTGTTCACCCCCGGCCCGCTGACCACCAGTCTGTCGGTCAAGCGAGCGATGCTGCACGACGCCGGGTCGTGGCATTTCGAGTTCAACGCCAAAGTGGCCTGGATGCGCGAACGGTTGCTGGCGGTAGCGGGCCTCTCGCGTGAGGCTGGCTGGGAGGTGGTGTTGCTCCAGGGCAGCGGCACGTTCGGGGTCGAGGCCACGCTGGTTTCCTGCGTGCCGTCCCAGGGCAAGGTCGCCATACTCTCCAACGGCGCTTATGGCGAGCGCGCGGCACTGATGCTCAAGCACGCCCGGATCGATCACGTCGTCCTGCGCACGCCCGAGGATTCTCCCAACGATCCCGCGGCCCTGGACGAGTTGCTCGCCCGAGACGCGAGCATCACCCATGTCCTGGTCGTTCATGTCGAGACCACGACCGGCATACTCAATCCGATCCTCGAGGTCGGGCAGGTCGTCCGGCGCCATCGCCGCGCGTTCATCGTCGATGCCATGAGCAGCTTCGGCGCGATCCCGATTGACTTCGAGAGCGCGGGGATCGATTTCCTCATTTCCTCGGCCAACAAGTGCCTCGAGGGTGTGCCCGGGTTTTCGTTCGTGATCTGTCGCCGCGCCCTCCTCCTGGCCAGTGAGGGCCATGCTCGCAGCTTGAGCCTCGATCTACTCGGTCAACTCAAGGGATTCGAGAAGAACGGCCAATTCCGCTACACGCCGCCTACCCATTCGCTCCTGGCCTTCGAGCAAGCGCTGCTCGAGCTCGAGCAGGAAGGCGGCGTCGCCGCCCGCGGCGCGCGCTACCAACGCAATCACACCGTCCTGCTCAATGGAATGCGCGCCCTGGGATTTCGCTCCTACTTGGACCCGAAGGTTCAGAGCTGCATTATCACCTCGTTTCATTTCCCCGATGACAAGCGCTTCACGTTCCTCGAGTTCTATCACCGGCTCAGCGACCAGGGTTTCATCATCTATCCGGGCAAGATCAGCCAGGTGGACCTGTTCCGCATCGGCTCGGTCGGCCGGCTGTTCGAGGCGGATATGCGCGCCTTGTTGGCAGCCATCGACCGCACTGTGCACGGGATGGGTCTGACCATGCCGGCACCAGGCTCGCGATGACCGCCATCGCTCGCAATTGCCTCGCCAACCGCCGCTGAAACATCGGGCCATGAAATCCACTCACACCTCAGGCGGTGGCGACAAATCCGAAGGCGACCTGAACCTCTCGCCCCATCGCCGCGCCTGGGCACGCAAACACATCGACGCTAGGACCCGTCGCTGGCTCGAGTTGGACGCCAAGTACTTCCTGCGCCAATCCCTCTCGACACCCTGCCTGAACGTGCTGGCGGGTTGCCAGGGCTCGAGCCTCAAGGACCTCCAGGGCCGCGCCATCCTCGACTTCCACGGCAACAACGTTCACCAGGTCGGCTTCGGTCATCCGCACGTCGTCGAGGCGATCGTGCGGCAGCTTGGGAAACTGTCGTTCTGCACGAGGCGTTACACGAACATCCCGGCCATCCAACTCGCCCGCAAGCTGGCCGAGCTGGCGCCGGGCAATCTCAACAAGGTGTTGTTTGCGCCCGCGGGCACCGCCGCCATCGGCATGGCGCTCAAACTGGCCCGCGTTGCCACCGGCCGCTTCAAAACCATTTCGCTCTGGGATTCCTTCCACGGGGCCTCGCTGGATGCGATTTCCGTTGGAGGCGAAGCGCTGTTCCGGAGCGGCATCGGTCCCCTGCTCCCCGGGTGTGAACACGCTCCGCCGCCCGACGCCCGCCATTGCCCCTGGGGTTGCGCGGGACAATGCAACCTCAAGTGCGCCGATTACCTCGAGTACATGCTCGAGAAGGAGGGCGACGTGGCGGCGGTGATCGCCGAGACCGTCCGCTCGACGCCCTTTATCCCGCCGCTCGACTACTGGAAACGGGTGCGCGCCGCCTGCGACAGGCACGGGGCGTTGCTCATCCTGGACGAAATCCCCATGTGCCTCGGCCGCACCGGACGCATGTTCGCCGTCGAGCATTACGGCATCGTTCCCGACATGCTGGTGCTGGGTAAGGGCCTTGGCGGCGGCATTTTCCCGCTGGCGGCGCTGATCGCCCGCGAGGACCTCGATGTGGCGGCGGACAAGGCCCTGGGACATTACACACACGAAAAGAACCCCGTGGCGGCCGCCGCCGGACTGGCCACGCTCGAGTGTATCGAGAGCGAGGGCCTGCTCGAGAACGCTCGCCAAATGGGCGGCTACGCCCTGGGCCGGCTGTGCGCGTTCATGGCCAAACACCGGCTGATTGGCGATGTGCGCGGGTTGGGCCTGCTCCTGGGGGTTGAATTAGTGACCGACCGGGCCACGATGGCGCGCGCCTGCGACGAAGCCGAGCGCGTGATGTACGGCGCGCTGGCCCGCGGCTTGAGCTTCAAGCTCACCATGGGAAACCTAGTCACCCTTACCCCGCCACTCAACATCACGCGCCAGGACATGGATCGCGCCTTGGACATCCTCGGCGAATCGATCACCGCGGTCGAGGCGGGCGGTCAACGCCCAGGCCAAACCTCGCGCGGCCGACGCCGCTCCCGCGGACCAGCACGATGAATCGGCGGCGCGTGTTTCGAGGGGCCTAGAACAGGGTGGACCGCCCCACCGGCAGGCCCGATCGCTGGGTCAGCGGCGATTGAGGAAATATAGCGCGGCGGCCATCAATCCCGAGACAATGATCCCCACAATGATGGCGGTGCGCCGGATGCGCCGATGGAACCGCCGGTTGCTCGCCCCCATCCCGGGCAGCAGGTAATAGCGATGCTCTTCCTTGTTCTTCTTCGGGCCTAACATGCCGTGGCTGCTTTTCGCTGTTTCGTTGAACCGCCGCAGGACATCACCCGGCGATCCCCGCGCGGTGGTTGCCTGAATGGACCGAGCATGGCATGAACGGGCACTTTATGCAAAGTTCTTTTGGGAGAGGGCTTTGGGTTACCTGATGGCCCCATCCGCACTTGTCCGGATCACGATGCTTCGAGAGCACCTCGAGGACCTGCCACATTTTCCCCTCCCCTCGCCATTTTCAGTGCGTTACTACGAGCCCGGCGATGTGGACACCTGGCTTCGCATCCAGCGCGCGGCCGAGGTGCACCGCCCGCTGGACCGCACGGTCTTCGACCGCGCCTTCGGGCCGGACGAGGCCGCACTCGGCGCCAGGCAGTGCTTTCTCTGCGGGCCGGATCGCGAAGCCATCGGCACGGCGACGGCTTGGTGCGATCACGACTACCACGGGAGGCCGTACGGCCGCGTGCATTGGGTCGCGATCCTCCCGGCCTGGCAGGGACAGGGGCTCTCGAAGCCCTTGCTATGCGAGGTCTGCAACCGGCTCCGCCAACTGCACCACCAACGGGCGTACCTGGTCACTCACACGGCCCGAATCCCGGCCATTCGCCTCTACCTCCGATTTGGTTTTCGTCCAGACATCAGGACCGACGAGGACGCGCTCGCCTGGGATGAGGTCCGGGGCCGAGGTGTCCAACTCGATTGAGGCGGCCCAGGGTGTGCCCGGGCTCGGACCAGGCCAGGACCGTCGAAACGAGCTGCGCTCAGGCTCCAGCCAGCAAAGGCAGCGGCTCGAACTTACGACCCAGGATCGGCGCGCTCGGGGTGCGCAACCAGGATTCAAGGACACTCGCGTACACCCTGCGGAAGTCCGTGGTGTACCGAGGATCGCCATTCAACAGGTCGCTGGCGGCCAGGCTCGGGGCCTTTCCCAGAAGGCCGTTCTTTAGCGCGCCACCCGCGAGGAACATCGGGGCGGCCGCGCCGTGGTCGGTGCCGCCATTTGCGTTTTCAGCCACCCGGCGGCCGAACTCGCTGAAGGTCATCAGCATCACGCGACGTTCATTCCCCTGTGCGGTCAAGTCCTCGAGGAACGCTTTCACGGCTCCGCCCATTTCGCTCAATAGCCGTTGGTGCGCACCGGCCTGGTTGGTGTGCGTGTCGTAACCACCCTGTGAAACGTAATAGACGCGCGTCGTCATGCCGCCCGCAATCAGTCGCGCGACCAGGCGCAAGTCAGCCGCAAGTTGCCCCACTGGATAGGTCGCCTGATTTCGCCCACGTTGACTCAACGCACGGATTGTGTCCGAGCTGGCCTGTGCGTCCAGCGCGACGCGCTCGAGAAAATCCAACGGCGAGATTCCCGTGGCGGCGTGACCGGCGACCGCGCCGATGCTGCTGCCGGCATTCGCCATCTCGGCGGCATCGCTTGCCATCGAGGCGTCGGCCTGGTTGAGCCGGCGATAGAAGTCGTCCGCGTCTCCCTCCCGACTCGAGGACGGGTCTGCGTCAAAGGCTCGAAAGCGTTCGGGGCTTTCGAGGCAAACCCCGATTGGCTGTGGGCCAGCAAAGGCCTGAGGCATCTGTCGTCCGAGGCTCACCCCGGCGGTCGCGTCCCGGCCGGGGCAGGCGTTGTCGAAATAGCGGCCCAGCCAGCCATGCCGCTCGAAGCGATCAGCCTCGGAAGCGGTTTGCCAGATCTCCGTCGAGCGAAAGTGCGACCGGTTCGGGTTGGGATACCCCACGCCTTGCACGACCGCCAGGCGCCCTTCGTCCCAAAGGCTTTTCAAACCCGTCAAAGTGGGATGGAGGCCGAAATCATCGTTCAGCTTCAGAACGTCGCCCGGGCGGATGGCCAGCTTTGGGCGCGCGCGGTAGTACTCGTCGTTCGCGTGCGGCACGAGCGTGTTCAACCCGTCATTGCCACCGGCCAGTTGCACGACCACCAGGATCGTCGCGTCTTTCCCGGTCGGCTGCTGCGTGCGCGCGTCCGCCGCCGCGGCCTCCAGGGCGTGAAAGGTCTCCGCCAGAAAGGACGGCACCGTCCAGCTCAACGCCCCGCCCAAGACGGTTGCGCGCAAGAATTCCCGCCGTGTTCTGAGTGTGTTCATGGTGTCGGATTTTCAGAAAGCAAGGGGACTGGTCTGTGGGCCGTGCCGGGTTATGCGAGTTGGTATTCCGGCGTGCACATGATCAATCGGATCGCCTGCCGCAGGTGATGATCATCGAAGGTCTGGGCGGTTTGGAGATATGCGCGGAGAGTCTCGGCAGACCGCGTTCCGAGGTGACCTTGAATAAAGCGCCGCTCGAGGGCCGCGATCAGCTTCTGGACCGCAGCGCGGTCCTCGGGGGCAAACAGCCTGGCTGCCTCGACGGGAGGCCACCGGTTCGCCCCGCGAGCCAGGGCGCGCTCCGCAGACGCCTCGGCCCTCGGCCCGCCCATGGGCATGGCGGCCTCCCCGAGCACCAACGCCGCCGCCAGGTTGTGGCGGTTCAGGAGCGTTCCCGTGGTGATCCAACTGGCGCCTCCGTCCCAACCCTTGACATTCGGGGGCGCAAACAGGTCCTGGCCTAATGATCGGAGAACCTGGGCGCTCGCCGGGCCGGGAGGCAGTTCCCGCTCGAGCTGCCGCACCGCTATCACCAGCAGTTGCACTGGGCTCTTGATCTGGGATCGAACCACAGAGTCGGCGTAGAATTCCTCGCAGCGGAACATGGCGCCCAGAAAGGGGCCAAACCGGCTGCCGGTTGCGCGGAACTCCTCCGCCAGCGCCTCGACCAGTCCAGGGGCCGGGGTTCCGCCCGCGAAAAAGCTCCACAACTTGACGACTATGAACCGGGACGCGGCCGGCTGCGCAAGCACCTCCTCCAGCACGTCCTTCAACCCGAGGCGCCCTCGGCGTCCCAGGAAGACCTTCTCGCCTGGATCGTGCATAAGTGGACGATAGACGTACGCCTGCCGTGTCCGATCCAGCGAGAGCCCGGTCAGCGCGCGCGCAGCCTCGGCGACATCTCCCTCGGTGTAGTGGCCCTCACCGAGGGTGAAGAGCTCCATCAATTCCCGCGCGTAATTCTCGTTGGGATGCTGGCGCCGGCTCTGGGCCTGGTCGAGCCAGACCAACATGGCCGGGTCGGTGCTCACCGCCTCGAGCAGCTCGAACCAACCGCCCAGTCCTTGCCGGCGGAAAAGCTGATTCTGCCGCCACATCAGGTAAACATCGCGCACCTTGACCATGCTCGTGGCGAAATGCCCGTGCCAAAAAAGCGCCATCTTCTCCAAGAGCGGGCGACGTCCCCGCGCCATTCGCTCGAGCCACCAGGCGCGCAGGGCCATCATCCACTCCCGTTGGGTGCGACGCTCCTCGCGCTGAAGTTCCTGGCGGCGTTCGGGAGTCGCCTGGCGCATCTCCCGGAGGCGGTCGGCTCGTGCAGGGTCCGGCTTGGCCCAGTCCTGCGAAGGCGCCGAATCCTCCGCTGGCCCTGCCTCGAGCAAGGATGCCACGGCCTTCTCCAAGCCGGCGTCCGTGAACCGCTCGAGGTCGGCAGGGGAGCCGCCGAACCCGGCCCGATTCAACAGGTGTGCCGCCTTGGCATAGTCCCATCGCGCAGGTGCGAGCGGCTTGAGCATGTCACTCATGCAGACGTGAAGCACCCCTCCGAGGTTTCAGAGCTCCGTTGCTTTTGTCACTCTGGTGTGCGACAACCGTACGCGTATGTCCACCATGCGTCCCCTGCCCCGCCGTTCGCCTCGACTCACGGCCATCGCCACGCTCGGCCTGCTTGCCGCCGCCCCGGCACTAGCGGCCGCGGATTCTCCGAAAACCGAATACCTCAGCGACCACGAGGAACTGCTCGTTTCGACGCAGCAGGATTGGGGCGTGCTTGGGCTTGATGTCGCGGCGCACCAACCCGACTCGTCGGGCTTGCCGCTCAAGATCGGTGATCGATCCTACGCCCGAGGCCTCGGCCACCATGCCAACGGCGTGATCGAAATCGTGCTCGACGGGCAATACGAATCGTTCAGCGCCGAAGTCGGCATCCAACCGATCGGTTCCAGCGAGGGCAGCGTGGTCTTCCGTGTCGTCGTGGACGGTCAGGTTCGGTATGACAGCGGTGTGCTCCGGCCCACGGACGGCCCGAAGGCCGTCAGCATCCCCCTGCAAGGCGCAAGCGTGCTGCAACTCCGGGCCACCGACGCCGGCGACGGCATCAGTTGTGACATGGCCAACTGGGCCGAGGCGCGGCTGGTGCGCAGTCCGGCGGCCTCACCACCCCCCGCGGTCGTCTCTGTCAACATTGCCCCCTTTGCCCGAGTGGTCTCGTGGGACGCGAATCGCACGAACGGTTCTCGCGCTTCACGCATCGAAGAATTCCTCGCCGAGGACCTGTTCCTCGAGACGGACGTGCCGCCCAGGCTGGATGGCACGTTCGTCGTTCCGCTCGCCACCAACGGCGTGGGTTGCCTGGGGCTGCAATGGCTCAACCGTCGCTCGATCAAAGAGCTCGCCCTCGAGTTCAACGATCCGGGCCGCATGCCCGAGGTCCGCGACGTTCACGTCGAGGCCTGGCAAGGCGAATCGGCCTGGCAAGGCAACTGGAAACCGTGGGTGGGACAGTTGCGCATCGAAGGCTCGCGGATGGTGTTCCGCACCCCACCAGGACGCCCGGGCGCCCAGCCGCCGGTGCAAAAGGTGCGTTGGGTTTTCGCGCCTTCCCAGCAGCCCTTGGTGGTGCAACGCCTATTGGCCTTTACTCGCAGTCGTTGGACCACCGCCCGCCTTCGGGCCTGGGCTGAGGCGACTTCCACACCCCAGCGCGGAACCGTCTCCGTCTATAATGGGGAGTTCGTTGATGCGTCCGCCGATCCGGAGCGCAGCCCCGCGGGGGCCGCACCCTGGGACTTGTCCAAGCCCCTGGACCTGACCGTCCGCTACAGCGCACCGTCCCCGTACAAGTCCGACCCGACCGTGCTGCGCTTTACACTCCCGAACGGCATGGTGAGCGTGGCGGTCGAGGACATCGTATCCAACGAATGCGTCTATGTCTCCGATTTCGGGCTGTTTGTGACACGCGAGCCCAGTCCAATTGGACTGGCGGCCTACAAGGAGAAGATCGCTGAGCGCAAGACCGTGCTCGAAGCCGTGCGAACGCTCCCGGATCAGACGATGGCCCAGGCGATGACCAGGACGCACCACGACACGCAGAGGGAGGGCCCCGTGATGCTCTCGCTCTCGTGCGATAACACCAAGTTTGTCCTCGAGCGGAATGGCACGTTGCACTTTCCGCCCGCTACGGTGGCGCCGGACGACGAGCGCTATGGCGACTGGCCCCGGTTGCAGCCCGCGTTCGGTCGTCCGGGGGCGGGCTCATTCGGACGGCACCTGGACCGGGACTGGTTGCCGATTCCAATCATCACTGCAACTAACGGGGGCGTTGTGTACACCCAGCGCAGCTTCGTCGCGCCCGCCGATCAGCCGGGCACGGACCCGGGCCGCCTCAATCGCTCAGCCGTCTGCGTCGTCGAGTTCAGCGTCGCAAACCCGCTCCCGAAGCCCGCGCAGGCCAGCCTGGCGCTGGACTTTGTGGCCGATGGACGAGCCAAGCGAGCCGCCCAACTCGTTCCCGCCGTCGGCGCCACCGGCGTTTGGATCATGGACCGCGACCGCATCCTCGCCCTCGTCGATACGTCCGCCGCCGGCCCCCTTCGACCGGAGGCGAGCGCTGGCACCATGCACTTGGCCGGCGAGCTCGCGGCCGGCGCCTCGGCCCGCTGCGTGGCGCTGCTGCCGGGCAACAGCGTGCGCGGGGAGCAACTGTGGCTCCCGGTTGGGGTCGAGCCGTTGCGCGCCGCCACGGCTGCCTATTGGACGGCGGTTCTCGCCCCGGCCATGCAAATCGAGGTCCCCGACTCGTTCGTCGCCAATCTGATCCGCTCGTCACAAGTGCGCTGCCTCATCGCCGCCCGCAATGAAGAGGGAGGCCGGCGCATTGCCCCTTGGATCGCCGCCATGAGCTACGGGCCGCTCGAGAGCGAGGCTCACGCGGTGGTCCGCGGCATGGACTTCCTGGGGCACGACGAGTTCGCGCGGCGCGGCCTCGAGTTTTTCATCCACCGCTACAATACCAATGGATTCCTGACCACCGGCTACACCACTTTCGGCACCGGCTGGCATCTCTGGACGCTCGGGGAACACGTTCGACTCGATCAGGACCTCGAGTGGTTCAGGCGCGTTGCTCCCGAGGTCATCCGGGTCGGCCGTTGGATCATCGCCCAGACCCACAAGACCAGGAGAGCCAGCGCCTCTGGCCAGAAAGTCGCAGAGTACGGCCTGATGCCTCCCGGCGTTTTGGCGGACTGGGGCGCCTTTGCCTACCATTTCTGTATGAGTGCCTATTACTGCGCCGCCTTGCGTGAAGTGGGGAATGCCCTCAGCCTGATCGGCGATGCCGAGGGGCAGGCGTTTGTGCGGGCTGCCGTGGAGCTGTCCGATGATCTCGTACGCGCTTACCAGCACACCCAGGAGTTGTCCCCGGTGCTGCCGCTGCGCAACGGTTCCTGGGTCCCGGCCTACCCGTCCCAGGTGCACAGCCCGGGCAAGCTCGGCGATTTCTTCCCCGGCCAGGATGCCGGCCGCAGTTGGTGTTACGACGTCGAACTCGGCGCGCATCAACTGGTGCCCGCCGGCATCCTCTCGCCTCATGGCCGCGAGGTCACGTCGATGCTCGACCACATGGAGGACGCGCAGTTCCTCGCCGATGGCTGGTTCGATTATCCTGCCACGGCCAGCCAGCAGGATTGGTTCAACCTGGGCGGATTCTCGAAGGTCCAACCCTACTACACGCGCAACGCCGAGATCGCCGCCCTGCGCGACGACGTCAAGCCGTTCGTTCGATCCTACTTCAACACCATCGCCGCCATGGTCAACCCCGAGATCCTGACCTTCTGGGAGCACTTTCACCATAGCGGCGCCTGGGACAAGACGCATGAGACAGGCTACTTCTTACAACAAACGCGTTTCATGCTCGTCATGGAGCACGGCGAGGCCCTCTGGCTCGCGCCGTTGATCACCGGCAACTGGCTCAAGCACGGACTGACGGTCGCGGTCACCAACGCCCCCTCCCGATTCGGCAGAGTCGGTTACCGCATCACTTCTCATGTGCGCGAGGGCCACATCGACGCGAGCATCGAGCCGCCTCGCTCTCAACCCCCGCGTGAGATCGTCTTGCGCTTGCGGCATCCCGATGGCAAGCCGCTGCGCACCGTGACCGTGAACGGGGTCATCCACTCGGACTTCGACCGCGCGCAGAGCACCGTGCGGCTCGCACCGGCGGGCGATGCGGTGCGCATCCGCGCCTGGTATTAACCGCGCTTCCGATTCTTGTTTCCTTGGGACTGGCGCGTTACATTAGGCCTGCTGGCAATCATGCGCGCGATTCTGCCTTCCCTCCTCTGCACGACGCTTGCCTTCGCGGCGTTGGCCGCTAGCGCCGCCGAGTCGCGGTGGCGGCTGGCTACCTCCGACACCGAACTCACGGTCGATGTGGCGAACCAGCGACCGCGTGTCGTGTCGCTGCGCCACCCCGCCCTGCCCCACAACTGGGCGGGAGCGGGGATCGAGTTCCCCCTGCTTCAAGCCGGCGCCGTGGATGGCCAGGACTCTCAGTTCGATTGGCGCTTCAGCCAGGCTGGGATGGACCGGGCCACCCAGACCCTGACGCTGCTGTTCACCAACGCCAGGCCGGCGTTGAACCTGCGCTCGAGGTGGCGCGCACGACCCGGGCACGGCCCCGTCGAGCATTGGATCGAGCTGCAGAATCTCGACCCGCGACCCGTGATGGTTCGCCAGCAAGAAAGCCTGGCTCTGCGCGGGTTGCGGGTTGCCGCGGCCTCGGAGGTTTGGTGGGTCCGCCGGGGCGGGGGCAACGCGAGCACCCAAGGCGGCACCTTCACGGAGCGGTTGAACGCGAGCACGCGGCTGGACCTGGTCAGCAACTGCGAAGACGGCGCCAGCCCTGTGCCCTGGCTGGCGGTGCAGACAGGCGGTCAGCAGGGCCTTTATCTCGGCTGGGAGTTTTCCGGCCTGGGCCGCATTCAAGCGGTGGGAGGTTCCGATGGTTCAACGCTCGACTTGGCGGTCGGGAACATGCCCGATTTCCAGACGGACATCGAGCCTGGCCAAACGCTCCTGGTCCCGCCCGCATTTGTCGGCTGCTACCAGGGTGACATCGACGACGGAAGCTACACCCTCCATCGCTTTGTGCTCGAGCACCTCCGTCCGCCGGTTCCCCGGGACCTCCCGGACCCTGTGCTGGCCTATAACCTCTACCTGGATGCCGGGGGCGCCAGCGCGACCGAAGCCGATGTACTGCGCAGCGCCGGGTTCTGCGCCCAACTTGGCTTCGAGGTGTTCATGCCCGACGCGATGTGGTTCCCCGCCACCGGCGACTGGCGATGGGACCCGAAGCGTTTCCCGCGCGGGGTTGTGCCGATCGAACGCTTCGTGCACGCACAAGGCATGAAGCTGGCGCTTTGGTGTGCCTGGAGCAACGGCGGCGTGTCCGATCATCCGACGGCCTTGAGTGTGCGCGGCCCGGTTGGGCATCCGGATTGGTTCAACAGCGATTATCCGGCGTCCTGGCAACCAGGTCCGTTTTATGGGGGCCAGATTTGCCTGGGCTGCCCGGCGGCCCGCGAATGGGCCGTGCGCAAGACCCAATGGCTGGTGAGTGAGCATCGCCTCGAGTATCTCAAACACGACATCGGCCCCATCGTCACGCACTGCAACAAGACCACGCACCGCCATCATTACGGAACCGATGCCAGCTATTGGGCCGCCCTGGGCTACTACGAGGTTCAAGAGAAACTGCGGCAGGCTCACCCGAACCTGTTACTTGAGAACTGTTCCGGTGGCGGCCATATCAAGGATTTCGGCGCCGTTGCCCGCACCCACTACACCGTGACGACCGACACCCTCTCGAACCTGCCCGATCGCCAAAGCATCTACGATTCGACCTTCGTTCTGCCTCCGTTGGTGCTGCAGGCCTACACCTACGACAACTTCTATCCGGTCAAGGGTGATGAGCCCGGACCCTTTCTTTGGACCAGCGCCATGATGAGCGCCTGGCAGATCGACCCCACCGACACCGCAACCTGGACCGACTACCAGCGCGAGGCCGCCAAACGCGCCGTCCACCTCTACAAACAGTGGGTCCGCCCGATGCTGGCGGACGTCAAAGTCCACCACATCCTCCCGCGCCCCGACGGGACCAACTGGGATGGCATGTTCTATTGGAGTCCGCCCCTGAAACGCGGAACGCTCTACGTCTTTCGCCCCGACACCCCCGAGGAGAGCAAGACTATCCGGCTCAAGGGCCTTGAAGCGGGCGAGTCCTATTGGGTTTGGTCGGAAGCGGGGGAGTTGATTCCCGGTCTGCATTCCGGCGAAGAGTTGATGAGCACCGGCCTGACGGCGACCTTGCGCCGGCGCTATGAAAGCGACCTTATCTGCCTGCAACTGGCAGGCGCGGCCAAGCCCAAGCATTTCGCGGCCCCAGGCGAATTCCGGTTAGGGCAAGCCACGCCCCAGAGTGATCCGTTCTCCGTTTCCGTCCACTTCACTTGGCAAGGGAGCCGGAATGCGCGGAGCTACCGGGTCACGGTCTCGGACTCGCCCGACTTCGGGCGCGTCCTCGCCGAGCAAACCACGTTCAAACTGGACGCGGCTCTCGAGGGCCTGCCCGCCGCGACCCCGTTGTTCTGGAGCGTCACCGCCTCCTCGCCGGGCGGCAAGCGGTCCGCTCGCGGCAGCCCGGGTGCGTTCAACACCCCTCGCCTGCGGAGCCTGCCAGGGGTCGTCTTTGTTTCCGACCTGCCTTGGGCGCGCGCGACTGCCGGAGCGAACAACACGGTGCATCGGGACACGAACTACTACGGCAAGCCGATCACGATCGCGCACCGCGCTTACCCCAAGGGGATCTGGACTCACGCCTTCGCCGACGCCACGCCCGCCGATCTCGTCGTGGATGTCCAAGGCCGGGGCTTTGCGGCGTTTGTCGCCGAGGTCGGTGTCGAGGACGCGGCGGGCGGCGGCAGCGTGCAGTTCCAGGTCCTGGCCGATGGCGTCCTGAAGGCGCAGTCCGCCGTGCTGCGGCCGGGGCTCGCCGAGCGCCTGCGCGTCCCGATCGCTGGCGTCAGCCAGGTGACCTTGCGCGTGCTCAACGGCGGTGACGGTTACACCTGCGACCACGCCGCCTGGGGATTGGCGCGATTCCTGAAAGAGGGAGCCGAGGATCCGTTCCCCGCGCCGTAGTAGCGGCGGTCTTCAGCCGTGCCGAGGAGCCAGGGCAAGAGGACCCTGCTCAGTTGTGGCGGTGGTGATCTATGTTGCACCTTCTCACCATAATGGTTAGTGATTATCGCCTCGATCTCATGAATACCTGCTCATGTTTGATGTCGCGGCCCGCTACCTCCCAGGTGCTGTGCCTCGGAATGCTCCTCATGGCCTCACCCCAGAGCGGCCTGGCGGCAGTCGGTTCGAGGGCCGCGGGGAAGCGACCGTTCGGCGGTGCGCCACAACCGGTTCCCTTGCGTTGGGAGAACGGCCGTGGCGTCGTGATCCAAACAAAACGGGGAGAGGTTGACCTGGGAGGCGGCCTTCCGGCGAATGCCCTGAGGGTGCGCTTTCCTCCCGCCGGCGAGGAACACGTGCTGACTAACGCAACCGTCGAGGCGCCAAGAGCCGGCACGCTGCTGTTACGCTGTCAGGTGGACACTCCGAGCGCGGGGCCGCTGGCGTTCGAGCGCACCATCGAGGCGCGCCACCAGGCCGGACGGATCATCGTGGTCGAAACGTGGCGGCTCACCCCATCGCAAGCCGTCAAGGCCGACCTCGAGTTCGAGGCGGGGTGGACACTCAGCCGCTACCCGGCAGGACGCGACCCACAGCCGCAGAGCCCCGGCGCCTCGTTTGTGATTTTTCCGCTCAAGAACGGGTGGGCACGGACGCTGCCGCTGAGCGGCGAGGCCGTAGCCGCAGAGTACCGGTTGGGGCACTTCATCACAGGCAAGGAGTCCCCGCAACTGGCGCTGCCGATGGCCTTGGTGGGCGTTGGCACGGAACGCGCGGCCCTCTGGACCGACCCGGAATTCAGCTCGCTTCTCAGTTTTTGGGCGGCCCCGGACGGCGCTCGAGCGACCTTGCGGTACCGTTATGCTGGCAGCCAAGTGCCACTGCTGCGTCCGGAGAGTCGGCGCGTCGGGTGGATGCTGCCCGAAGAGACCGACGCCATGAGCTTCGAACAGGCGGTCGATGGCTTCTTTCAATGGATGTTGCCCGACGTCCAGCCTGGGCCGGCCTGGCTCCACGATATCGCCATGATCGGTTACGATTTCCTCAGCGACGACGGCAGGGGCTGGGAACGGGATGTCCGGTGCCTGGCCGCCTGGTTGAAGCCGAAGGAACGGCGGCGCGTGGCCCTCTGCCTGCACGGCTGGTACGATGCTCTTGGGTCTTACTGCTACGACTCCGCAGGGCACAAGATGAAGGACGAATGGACCGCTTTTGCGCGCACACGCAAAGTCAAGTTCACGACCGCCGACCTCCAGCGCCGCCTGCGGCTCGCGTGCGACCTCGGATTCCGTGTCCTGCTCTATTTCGCGGACGGCCTCGCCGCCGACAGCGGCGTCCCGGGTTATCATGATGATTGGGCTTACCGCGACGCCAGGGGCAACAAGATCACCGGTTGGCAGGGCCCGGACACCTTCGGAACGACCTACCTCCTTGACCCCGCGAATCCGGCCGTGCGCGAATGGTACCTGGGCTACCTGGACGCCCTGCTCCAGACCTATGGCGCGGACGTGGATGGCGTCGTTTGGGACGAAACCTTCCACGCGCGTGCTGGCCAGATCGCCCGGAGCCCGGAACCAGCCTATGTGGATCGAGCCATGTTCGACCTGGTGCGCTCTCTCACCCGGCGCGTGGGCGAATTCCATCCGCAAAAGGTGTTCCTCGCCTCGGATTGCATCGGCGTTGCGGGCTGGGAGGACGTGCCCGGCTATGCGATGGTCGCCGACGGCACTTACCAGGATTCGCACTGCGACCCCGGTGCCTGGTCCTACGGCCTTTTCCCGAACTGGCGCAACACTCTTTGGAGCTGCAACTGGGATGACATCACCGGGTTCCACTACACCCGATGGGCCGTCGAGAACTTCGGCGTGCCCGTGGCGATCTCGAACGGTTGGGGGGACGATTGCGGACCGTCCGAGTGGCAGCCGTGGCAACGGAAGCGGATCCTCCGACTGTTCCAGAGTCACTTGCGGCCGAAGGCCCCCGTCCGCTACCTCGTGAGGGACCCTGCGAGCCTGTTGGCCGGGTCGCCGGATCAGCCGATCGCCGGTGATCCCCTCCCCGCGCCGAAACCGGGCGAGGTCAATTGGGCGCTTGCGAGCGAGGGGAGCCGGGCACGAGCGTCCTCGTGCGAGGAATCGACGCGCGGACATTGGCCGCCGGAAGGGGTGCTGGATGGGCGCCGCGACGATGTTGGGTGGGGCGCCGGGCACGGCTGGGCAAGTCGTGCTGGGCAACCGCTGCCGCAGTGGCTGGAGATCACCTTCCCTCGATCGAGGACTATCAGCCGGTTCGTGCTCACCACCTATCAGAGGGAAAACAGCCTCGACACCGCGGCAAAATGGGGCGTCACCGATTACTCGATTGAGGTCTGGGATGGGCGCCGCAAATCGTGGAAACCGCTGGTGCAGGAGGCGAGGGGTCGCGTCGCCAAGGTCCGTGTGCACACCCTTGCGCCGCCCGTCCAGACCGAGCGCATCCGGGTCGTGGTGGAACGGGTGGCGCCCCTGGATGGCCAAGCCCGCCTTCTTCAGGTCGAGGCCTGGGGGCCGCGACCAGCGAGCGAGTAACTCGGGTTGAGGCCTCGGTCCCGGCGCGCAGACCATCCGCGCGCCCACCCACCCTTTGACCCCTCAGGTTAGCGGCCAACGAGGTTCACCCCGGTTCCCACCATCAAGGCGGTCCAGAACAGCCCACCGACAATGGCCGCGCCGAATGCGATCCGTGCGGGGATCCGATCGCTGGCGAGGCGTTGGGCTTGCCAGGAGTAGCCCAAGGCCAACGGCGACGAGGCGGCGAAGACGCTCGGACCGAGCGCCTGCATCGGGTGGCCTCAGCAGAAGGCCTGGCTCAACCCGACACCCGCGGCAACCACGCCCACCAGCCCCAACGCCAGTTTCCCCGAGATCGGCAACTTGCGAGATAGAAACGCGCCCGCCACACCGGCGACGCCCAAGAGCAGGACTAACCAATCAGCATTCATCATGGCCACAATAGCACATCCCGGGATTCCCGCCAGTGGTAACGGGGCATTCGTCTTGTCCCGACGCCGCAGGGGTTCCAGTGTTCAGGCACGGCGGTCGCACCTCGGCGTTCGAAGGTTCCGTTCAAAAGGTTTGACAGCAACCGGGGATGGCATAGAGTGCAGACGCTTTTGGCTGGGGTCGTAGCTCAGTTGGTAGAGCACCACAATGGCATTGTGGGGGTCAGGGGTTCGAATCCCCTCGGCTCCACCAGCCTTCGCCGGAGCGCAGCGGAAGCGAAGGCTGCCGCGCCGAAGTCCCGTCCTCGGGACGAAGGCGGGCCGTCGTTGTGCCCAGCACCGCGCTCCGGCTTCGGCTCGGCAAGCCAGCTATGGGCTTCTGCTACCTCAAGGCAGGCTCGGGTCGCGCGGTTACCGCCAACCATCTCTGACCTTCGCTCGCAGCACAGCCGCCTCCGTCCCGCGCTTGGG
>Ga0233425_10002024_pt1 | contig 42085 bp, 32 predicted proteins | sample Watercolumn_Towu_2_FD_181712 | JGI IMG/M metagenome (GOLD analysis project Ga0233425, IMG submission 181712) | Freshwater microbial communities from Lake Towuti, South Sulawesi, Indonesia - Watercolumn_Towuti2014_140_MG | ecosystem: Environmental > Aquatic > Freshwater > Lake | place...
GAGATCATTGGCTTCGGGACAGTTGGTCACGCGCCCTGTGGCTCCGTCGTATTCGATCTTCTTGCCGACGCGATAGGCCACCAGCCCCAACAGCAACTGCTCGATCATATTGCCGCTGTACTCGAAGTCGCAGGCCGTCTTGAGACTGGGATTCTTGCAGGCCTCGACCCACTGTTTTTCAAACCGTCCCACCGGCGGCAGCAGCTGACTGGCTGTACGCGGTTTGTAGTAGGTCAGGTCGGCATTATCACCGTGGGGCACGACGAGCCGCGAGTTGAAGTCGGCGATGACGAAGCCGAGGGAGCCCTTGAACATGGCGCCGTGACCGATCTTGTTGAGGTCGATGAATTCCCGCGGCGATCCCGGCATCGCTCCGCCCTGGTACCAACTGACGCGAATCGGGCCGCGCCAATCGTTGGCGGGGTGTTCGAAATGCGATTCGCATTCCACAGGAGTCACGTCCGGGTTGAACTTCTCCCCTTTGGCCTCCGCGGAAGTCGGCAGCTGGGCATCCACAGCGTTCCACAAGAGGTCCATGGTATGGCTGCCCATGTCGCCGATCTGCCCGGCACCAAAATCCCAGAACATGTTCCACGACAGGCAGTTCGCGCCGGGACCGCCGGAGAAATAGCCGGGGTTGTAGGGGTGTTCCGGCGACGGGCCCAGCCAGAGATCGTAATGGAAGCCGGCCGGCGGTTGCCCTTCAGCGGGCAGGTAGCCGTCGCGGCGGATCTGGCGGTTGCCCCACGCAAACGCGGCAGACAGCTCCCCAATGGCGCCATCGCGGATCAGTTCGCGCACGCGGTTGAAGTTCTCGAACTGATGGCGCTGCATGCCCACCTGGGTGGCCAGCTTGTCTTTCTTGGGCAGCCATTTGGCCCGGACGATGCGTGCTTCCTCCACGCTGATGGCCAGGGGTTTCTCCATGTAGCAATGCAGATCTCGATTCAACGCCCAGTTGGCAATGAACGCGTGGGTGTGGTCAGCCGTACAGCAGACCACGGCATCCAGGTCCTTCTGTTCGAGGCACTTGCGCCAGTCGACGTACGTCTTGGCATTCGGAAACCGCTGCAGCGCCTCCGGGAACCGGGCTTCGTTCACGTCGCACAGGGCGACCACGTTTTCGTCGGCCAACCAGTTGTAATGCGCCAGCCCCCGTCCCCAGACGCCGATCAGAGCGATGTTCAATTTGTTTCCCGGAGCGCTCTTCCCCGCTCGAGCTCCGCTAGGCAGAATCAGTAAGGAGGACCCTACGGCGGCTGTTTTCAGGAATTGGCGGCGTTGCATCGATGATTCTCCTGTGTCTTCGCGGTTTTCGCTCCGGGACGAACCGGCAGCCATCAGCACGGTATCACCTTCAACTGGTAGCGGTAGCTGCGTTCCGTGGAGACCAGCCCCACGGGAATCTCCTCTCCGCCTTCGGAGGAACCTGCCAAGGCAGGAGACCGAAGCGAGCGGAGAATTCCGAGAGTCTGGCACATGCGAGTCCGGCGTGCAAGTATCGAGTGGAGTTCCGGCGAGGAGGAGGAAGAACCATTTCCGAGTCTCTCCTGCGGAATATAAGAACAGAATTCAGTACTGATCTTTCGGCGTGAATAGCGTGAATACTTCCGCTCCGACAATGGATATTGCGACTGCGGGTGCCGCAAAGTTGACAGGAGCGCCTGATCGTCCTTGGTACCTGCGCGCGTGGAGCGGAATCACGTTCAGCGCTTTGATGCGGGTGCTGGTGCGCAATCATTTTGCCGTTTCTCCCACGCGCATTGCGATGGCAACGATTCTCGTGGGCATCAGCCTGTTCAACTCCGGCTTGGGATTGCTGCAGCGACTTGTCTACGGGCGCCGGATCGCACGCACGCAACTCGTCGAAGATCCCGTGTTTGTCGTGGGGCACTGGCGGTCGGGCACCACGCTGCTGCACGAACTGCTGGTTTGCGATCCGCAACATGGTTTCGCAAACACCTACGCCTGTTTTGCCCCCAACCACTTCCTGCTGACCGAATGGTGTTTGAAGCGTCTGCTCTCCCTGTTGCTTCCGCCGAAGCGGCCGATGGACAACATGTCGTTCGGCTGGGAGTACCCGCAGGAGGACGAGTGGGCGCTCTGTAACATGGGTCTCCCGTCGCCGTACCTGCTCGTGATGTTTCCGAACCGCCCGCTGACCGGCCCCTGCTACCTTGACATGCGCGATGTACCAGCGGACGATCGGGAACGCTGGAAGGCAAAGTTCTTGTGGTTCCTCCAGAGCCTGACGCTGCGGCACGGAAAGCGCATCGTCCTGAAGACTCCGCTGCACACCAGCCGCATCGCGACGCTCCTGACGTTATTCCCGCGCGCTCGGTTCGTGCACATCGTACGCGATCCCTGCGAGATCTTCCCGTCGACGGTGCACACGTGGAAACGCATCTATCGCTACCACGGGCTGCAGGTTCCGCGCTACGAAGGGCTGGAGGAATATGTACTGACGAATCTCACGCGCATGTATGCTGCCTTTGAGCAGGATGTACAGCAGATCGCACCGAACCGGTTATTCGAATTGCGTTATGAGGACCTCGTGGCGGATCCCGTGGGTCAGATGAAGGACTTGTACGAACACCTCCAACTCGGCGATTTCGAGCAGGTACGTCCGCAGATTGAGCAATACGTAGCGCGTACCCGAGACTATCAGACCAACCGCCATGCGCTCACCGACGAGCAACGGCAGCTAATCTCCGAACGCTGGGCCGCTTACTCGGCCAAGTATGGCTATAATAACCGCGGCCACTACGGCGGCTGAAGCAATCGTTCGCAGGTTGAGTTGGGAAAGGGATTGGTCCATGTTGTCGGCCCGGCAGTTGTCGCGATGGAGGCTGCCGTTCGACGAAGAAAGGCCCCCAACTCCAGCGAGCCTGCCAACGCGCACCGGCTGACCCTGTTCCCGCCCTCGTGAAATGACAGCACACGGCAGCTCGATGTCTCTTCCAGCGACGGACGACCGCGACACTATCCTGATTACCGGTTGTTCGTCAGGAATCGGCCTGGCCTGTGCGGAGCATCTCGCCCGCCGGGGATTGCGCGTCGTGGCCGGAGTGAGGCGAACGGAGGATGCGGAACGACTGCGACAGATCGCTTCCGCGAACATCGAGCCGGTGTTGCTGGATGTCGTCGATGCCGACAGCATTCGAACCGTCGCGACTGTGTTGGAGCAACTGGTCGGAACCCGCGGCCTGGCGGGCCTGGTAAACAACGCGGGCATTTTGATTCCGGGGCCGTGGGAATTGTTGCCGACTTCGGAGCTGCGACGTCAATTCGAGGTCAACGTGGTCGGCACGCATGCGGTCACACAAGCGCTGCTGCCGCTGGTGCGCCGAGCCGCGGGCCGCATCGTTCTGATGGGCTCGATTAGCGGGCTTGTGGCGCCGCCCTGTTACGGGGCCTACGCGGCATCCAAGCACGCGCTGGAGGCCATGGCCGATTCCCTGAGAATGGAATTGCGTCCGTGGAAAATCTCCGTGTCCCTCGTGGAACCGGATGCCGTGGGCACTGCCCTGTGGGATAAGTTGGATTGCGGAGCGGCGGCATTGAGCCGGCAGTCAGCCGGCGCGGCAGCACTCTACGACGAAACGCTGCGGCGCTTGCGCGCGGCAACCGTGGGGATCCGCCGCGCGGCCTTGCCCGCCAGCGCAGTGGTCGGTGCCGTCGAACACGCGTTGTTGGCACGCCGCCCCAAGGCCCGATACGCAGTTGGCTGGAGGGCCAAGCTATCCCTTTGGGGAGCCGGTTGCCTGCCGACGGCGTTACTGGATCAGATCATGCTGCGCACAACGGGTCTTTCCTAGCGTCACGGATTGGATGAACCATGCGGGCACGAATCCTCGGTATTGACTGTTACCTGCCAGACCGCGTCGAGACGAACGACGATCTGTCTCGCGAGAATCCCGATTGGGACGTGGAGCGCATTGCCGCGAAGACAGGCATCACGGCGCGACATATCGCCGCCGACGACGAGACGGCATGCGACCTGGCCTTTCGCGCGGCCAGCCGCCTGTTGGAGCGCGGACTGGTACCCCGCGAGGCCATCGACTACCTGCTCGTCAGCACGCAAACGCCCGACCACCTGCTCCCCTCGAATGCCTGCGCCTTGCAGCAGCGACTGGGACTGGGGCAGCATATCGGCGCATTCGATTTCAATCTCGGCTGCAGCGGTTATGTGGGCGGCCTGCAACTGGCCAAGTGCCTGGTGGAGACCGGTGCCGCGCGTCATGTACTGTTTGTGACATCCGACACCTACTCGAAACTCATCCATCCCAAGGACCGCACGGTGCGCGCCCTGTTTGGCGACGCCGCAGCCGCAACGCTCGTGGGCAGCGCCGCGGAGGGCGCGGGGGAAATCGGCGACTTCGTATTGGGTACGGACGGCAAAGGGGCCGGCAGCCTCATCGTCCCCAGCGGCGGCTTCCGTCAACCGCGATCAGCGGCGACGGCGGTGGAAGAAATCGATGAGCACGGGTGTGTCCGCAGCCGCGACCACTTGTTCATGGACGGGCAGGCGATTTTCTCGTTCGCCCTGAACACGGTCCCCCGCGCGATTGCTCAACTCCTCCGGCAAGCGGCGCTGACGCCGGATCAGGTGGACTGGTATGTTTACCATCAGGCCAACAAGTTCATGTTGGAGAACCTGGCCCTGTGCAGCCGGATCCCGGCGGCAAAAATGGTCTACCATCTGGAGACCGTGGGCAACACGGTGTCCGCGTCGATACCGTTGGCCATCGACGCCTACGTACAAACGAATCGAATCCAGGCGGGGCAGACCCTGATACTGGCAGGCTTCGGCGTCGGATTGTCCTGGGCCGCATGCCGAGTCGTTTGGGGTTGAGCGCGGTCTTCCGCCGGATGCGCACTGCCAAGAAAGACGACCATGCAACAAGCCGACTCAACGGACAAGATCGTCCCCCGCGACGCACTCGAATTGCAGCTCGTTCGTATCTGGGAAGAACTGCTGCATCAGAGCCCCATTGGCGTGAACGAGGACTTCTTTCAGTTGGGCGGTGATTCCCTCGTCGCCATGTCATTGCTGGGCCGTATCGCCAGTGAAACCAGCTACAACCTGCCGGCGGGCGGCATATTTCAGACGCGAACCGTCGAAGCCCTTGCCGCGGCACTGCGGCAAGGCTGTTCGCCGGACGCTTGGACACCCCTGGTCGCGATTCAACCCGAAGGTGCCGCCCGCCCGTTCTTCTGCGTCCATCCCGGTGGCGGCAACGTCCTCTGTTACTTGCGACTCTCGCAACACCTCGGCACGGACCAGCCCTTCTTCGGGCTGCAAGCTCCCGGCCTGGACGGCATCTGCGAACCGCTCACCAGCGTCGAAGCCATGGCCGCGCGCTACGTAGCGGCCATCCGCCGCAGCTTTCCCACCGGACCCTACTCCTTGGGTGGCTGGTCCGTCGGCGGTGTGGTCGCCTTCGAGATGGCCCAGCAACTGCGAGCCGCCCAGCAGGAAGTGCGCACGTTGGCCATCATCGACAGCGGCGTGCTCTATTCGTGCGCCGTACTGACGGCTCTGTTCCCCAAGGGAGGACCCGGCGTACTTGACCTGCTCCGCCAGCCTCTAGCGGAACAGGTCGCGGATTTTCGCGCGCGCAGCGCCGTCGCCCAACTGGTGCCGCAGAACGCGGACGACAAGCTGGCCGGGCGCATACTGCACCTCTTCGCGACCAACATGAAGGCCGTGATGAACTACCGTGCCAAGCGCTACGACAGCCGCATTGACGTCTTTCAGGCTGCAGAGCCGGTGGTCGCCGAGCGGTTCGAACCGCATCGGGAATGGAGCCAACTGTGCGACGATGTGCGGCTGCACGTGGTGCAGGGCAACCATCTGTCCCTGGTCCATGAACCGCACGTGAGCGAATTGGCACAAGCCCTGCGCGAATGCCTGACCGGTTCGCAGTGACCGGGATGATTCCCCCGCGACACATGGGAGCGCGCACTTGCTATGGCTCGTCAGCGAGCGGGCAATGTGCACTCCACCCGAACGGTCTCCCGATCCTCGCCAACAAGTTCCGCCGCGCCGTCCCCGTAGCGGAGACTAACCTGCGGCAGCCGTCGGCCTTGATAGGGATAGAGCAAGGTAGCGGCGCGCCAAGGGAGCGCGGTTCGCACCGCCAGCACGAGCGCCGGCGCCGGTTCAATCTTGCCGTAGCTGTCGGAATACCATCCGCCCCGCGGGTCTGCCTGCCCGCACTCCGTGCGGATGTCGTGGAACGAAGCGGTAGCGGCCGTCTGCAACAGCAGGTTCGCGTCGTCGTAATCCGTGTGGACCGTCACACCCTCGACCACCAGAGACCCGGGCGCAAACTGGAAACGCGACTCGATGAGATGCTCACCGTCCTCCGTGGCACGAACGGCGGGGAGGCCTTCGTCTTGCACGGATGCCAGCGACCAGAGAGAGCGGGTCCTAGCGCCCCAACGGGAGTTCGTACTTGGCTCGCGGCCCTGCCGCCCCGCAATCAGGTCGAAAACGACCCAACAGCGCTGCTTGACAAAGACTACTTCACGATGGTGCACCACCGCGATCTCGTTGCGTTTACCATAGCCCAGATCATAGCATCCGGATGCGCGCAGCTCGCCGTCGCGTATCTGCCAGTGCAGGTCGAGCGGTTGGCGGGCAATCCATGTGTCGCGCCGCCCGGCGCTGTGCTGATCCTGGCCGTCAATGCGAATCGTGGAATGGGCGGTCGTACTCTTCAGATAAGGGTAATAGGAACGCGCCGAACCGTCGTAGAGGTGGCGACCGGGATCCACCAGCAGGTTTCGACCGTAGGCGAAGAGCCAGAACCCGAGTTTGTCCTCGTGCTGGTGCGAGCGCCCGTACGGTCCGGCATCGAAAGCGAGGTAGAGATCTCCTTGCGCCTGTGGCTGCCGCAGAAGAGCGACTCCCGCGTAAGGAAACACTTCGGGGCCGAGCCGTTCCGGGGGAGACAGGAATTCTGCCAGGCCAAGTTCGTCCAGTGAGGATGCGATCGTGCCGGGAGAACCGGGATCCGAATCGTTGAACGCCACCTGTTTGCTGCCATCGGGAACAGCCGTCTGTTGCACGTAGTGCACCATCTTGCGAAGTACGGCTGTGGTGTCCGGATCCAGTTCCCGTCGCAATTGGCGCAGCGAGCGTATGGCGGTCAACAGGTTGCTGACAACCACGCGGTGATAGTGGGGCGTCAGTTCATCCTGCACCCCATCGGGCAGGACCTGTTGGGCAATCTGCGTCTTCAGATTCGCGAGACAATAGTCCACGAACCGGTCGGTGTCGCGGAACACGGGAAATGTTGCCAGGCACTCCAACATGCCTTGGCAACCAATCGTCGGCCAATTGCCGGCGTGTCCGTTGGTGACGATCTCGAGATAGGCGAGCTGGTCGTGGACCGACTTCAGCACGCGCAACAGTTCCTGCGGAGTGATCTGTTCTCGCGCCAGTAAGGTGGCGGTACAACGGCACCAGGCCTGGCAATGGATGGCATTGTTCAGATACGAACCCCAGACGTAAGGTGAGCCCCGAAAACAGCGGCTGGTATCGCATTTCGCGATCCAGTCCAGGATCAACTCCATGGCTTTCCGGCTGTACCGCGTGTCGCCTGTGGCCAGAAAGGCTCGTGTCAGGGGACGAAGATAGGAGAACCGATTGAGGTCGTGCCCCCAGTGCCCGGTCCCCGGGTTGGAGTCCCACTCGATGCTGGCGGGAAGCTGGTACTTCTCGCCGTAGAAACTGAACTGCTGTGCCAGCACGTCGTCGGCTTCGGCCGGCGCGCGGGAATCAGTCGCAGCTCGCCGCGTGTCGTCCTGCGGGGGACGACAGGCGCGAGCGATGCTATCGAGTGCGCCGTCCAGGTTGTGCGCTGCGGCGGCGTCCTGGAGTCCCGGAATTCGAGCTGCATCCAATAGTTCCACGGCCCGCCAAGCGAACTCGTCCTCCGTCAAGCCACGATCGTCGAACGAGCGCAGCGCGGCAAAGACCTGCTCTCGATCCATTCGTTGCAGATCGGGCAGATCGGCGCGGGAGAAGACCCGACGCGCACTGTCTTCGGTCGCGATCGCGGCCCCCTTCAGCGTCAAACACAGGGCAACGGCGAAAGACAGGATTCGTGGAGCTGCCGGTCCCGCTTCAGTTGTTTCCTGGTTCAATCTCATCGGCGCACGGCCTCCCACAGCTGACGGGTGGCGTTCTTGGAATACCGGATTATCCGGCGCGAATCGCGTGCGAGTCACTCATTGTTGCAGAACAAACCGGGACGAATGGATCGCGGTATCGGCCCCGGCCACTGCGATTGACTCACCGTCGGGTGAAAACGTCAAGGCATACAGTGCTTCGCGCGAGAGCTTTGTCTCCAGTGCAAGTCGACCGTTCTTGACGTCCCACACTCGCAGACGGCAGTCGTCGCCAACGGCGGCCAGCCATTCGCCGCGCGGAGAGAACGCCACGGCATAGACCGGGTCCTTTCCTCCCGGCAGGATCCGGTTACAGCGGCCCGAGGACACATCCCACACACGCACGGTCGCATCCTGACTCGCCGTGGCCAGCTGGTGCCCATCCGGAGAGAACGCGCAGCGGTATACGTCACTGTTGTGGCCTGTGAGAACGCGGCAGTCGCCTCCCGGTACGGACCACAGTCGTACCGTCTTGTCGCGACTGGCTGTAGCGAGCGTCTTGGCATCCGGCGCGAAAGCCAGTCCGTACACCGGGCGCGTGTGTCCGGAGAATTCCGCCACAACCTCCAGGGTCTCGGTGTTCAACAGACGGCAGACGGTATCACCTCCGTCGCCATTGCCGCCCGCCGTGGCCAGTAGTTGTCCGTCGGGAGCATAGGCCAGGCAATAGACCGCGTCTCCGTGGCAGCGACTTCGTCGCAGCAGAGTGCCGTCCGGAACCGACCAAAGCGTCACATGGCCGTCACCGCTGCCCGAGGCCAATTGCCGCCCATCCGGGGAGAAGGCCACCGTGTAAACGGGCCCGTCATGGGACAGCGCGTGTTGCATCTGGCCGGCCTGCAGCTCCCAGATCCCGGCCGTGTTGTCGCCCGAGGCACTGGCCATTTGGCGGCCGTCTGCGGTGATGGCCAGTTGATAGATATTGTCCTGATGCTCCTTCAGTATTCTAGGTTTCTCGCCCGCGATGGAACCGTGGCTGCAGGCAATCGCAGCTACGACGGCACACGACCAGATACACCGCGTGCTGATGGGCAAGGTGCGCGTCTTTCTCTGCATGAAGGTGTGACTATCGCGACCGTGAGGCGATCGGCCGGATCCTCACGTAGACCTGCGTCCCGACGGGAGGTGCCTTCGCCATGTCGAAGCGCACGGTTGGCTTGGGATCATAGATGGGAAAACGATTGTCCGCGATGATACCGCCGGGACAGTCGCAGGGGCAGGCAATGCAGCCCGTACCCGACTTGTGTATCGCGCCGCTGCCATGAAACACGAAGTGGGGAGTCCACGGTTTTTCAATGACCTTCCCTTCCACCGTCACGGATTCCGTCGCGAAATCCTCGTAGGCCATTTCGCACCATCTTCCGGCCTCATTCTGCCAGAACACCGAGAGCACAACGGGATCGCCTTGCAGATAATCCTGCGGCTGCGTCTGGGAAGTCAAGCCGCTCCGTTTGCGTCCTTCCTGGATGCTGTAGTGAACCGTCGGCCGGCAGCCGAGCTTCTGCAGTCCTTCGGCCACCTGTTCGGTCTCCACATCGACGAGGAACACGAAGTAGTTCGCCATCTTGGCGTCGCCGCCCGCGGCCCTGGCGCACCCCGCGAAAGCCTGGACGCGCTCACCGTATTCATTGATGCACGGCTTCCCCTCCGGGAACTGTATCTTGGCGGACAACAGCACCTCGCCGCGTTGTTCGTCCACCACGATACTGCCCGGGTGCGGCAGACGAGCGGCAGGAGCGGAGTCCTGCCCCCCGGCGGGTATTGCGAAGACGGCGGCGACGGCCGCAACCGGAACGCAGAACAGGTGAGTTGGTCGCACTAGGTACTCCTGCCTTTCAGAACCTCTCTTGCCCGGATCGGTGAAGACATCTCTCGCGGGACACGCCATTGAACCCGTAATGGTAACTCGCCGGGAACGGGCCGCAATCCCCGGAAGAGACCCGGCACCTGTCGCGTAACGGCGACTGGGAGCGGATCCGACCGTGCTGCCGGATCGCGTCATGACGCGCCAGACAACCGTCGGTCCAGGCGAAGAAACCCGCGTTGCTGCGCCCCGCGTACGGCCTCGCGATACTCCGCGGCCGTGGGACGTTTGTCGAGAGGCGGTTCTTGCCCCGCCAAATAGCACGGATGGTATTGACCCATGATATTGATGAACGTGTTCGGTGAGACCTCGGCGGCCAGAAAATCCAACACCTGCATGGAGCCTGCCAGACCACCGGGAAGAACCAGGTGCCGCACGAGCAGACCTCGCCGAGCGACACCATCGTCACCCAGCACCAGATCGCCGACTTGACGATGCATCTCCTTGACTGCCGCGAAATTCACCTCGACATAGTCGCCGGCTTGCGAACAACGGTGTGCAACATCCGACCGGCCGTACTTCATGTCGGGCATGTAGATGTCCACGATGCCGTCGAGCAGTTGCAGGGTCTCCAACCGATCGTAGCCACCCGTGTTGTACACCAACGGCAGTTCCAGCCCTTGTCGTGCCGCGATGTCTACCGCGGCCAGGATCGCGGCCACAACGTGACTGGGAGACACAAGGTTGATGTTGTGACAACCTCGCGCCTGCAGCGCGAGCATGACCGCGGCCAGTTCGTTCGGTTCCATTTCGCGACCGGCAGCTCGTTGGGAGATCTCCCAATTCTGACAGAACGCGCACCGCAGATTACAGCCGCTGAAGAAGATGGTTCCGGAACCGCGTCGCCCCGTCAGGCAATCCTCCTCACCATGGTGTGCCCCGAAGCTGTACACGACGGCGTGTGCGCCGATTCCGCAGAACGTTTGCTGCGCGCTCCGGTGCCGGTCGGCGCCGCAGCGGCGCGGGCACAACTCGCAATGGGCCAGGCGCCCGGCGGCGTCTGCCGCGCGCTTCGTCAGTTCTCCGCTGGGAACCAGGTCCAGGTATCTGGCTCGGTTCCACGGTGGGTTCACGGAAGTTGCCATGGATTGCATTATGGGATCGTGCGTCCCCGCAACAAAGAGTTGTTGTCTTGTTTCTGGGTACGCGTTCACGGGTCGGTGAAGAGACGGGGGTCGGCCCATGTTTTCGGCCGACGTCCGGTACTGGCGGCAAGCCGTGAACGCCGAAAAATGCGCCAATCCCCCACCGACCCGTGAACGCTTACTGTTTCTGGTATACTCCAGCGCGCTGTCACTCACTTGGGACGAATCGCACGGGAGACCAACATGTCACACCTCCATCGAATCGTCGTCAGCGGGCTGTGGTGCGGCTGGCTGATGTTGCCGTGTGCGGTACGCGCCGAATGGGGCACGATTTACGGTTCCGCGCGGGCGGAGGCACGGCAGATATCCAGTTCTTCGCTGGCCACGCCCCTGTCGGCTGCGCAATGGGAAGCCACCGTCGCGCGCCGCCGGGAAATGTGGCGCGAGATGCTGGGCCTGTCACCCTTGCCGCCCCGTACGCCACTCGCGGCTGAGGTCACCGGCACGCTGGATCGCGGGGACTACGTGGTGGAGAAAGTCCATTTTCAGAGCCTGCCGGGGGCGTACGTCATCGGCAACCTGTATCGTCCGGCCAAGCCGGCGGCGAAACTGCCGGCAGTGCTCTATTTGTGCGGTCACAGCAAGGGGAAAGTGAATCCGCCTTACCAGGCGAATCCGCGCTGGTTCGGACAGCACGGCTATGTCGCGTTGGTACTCGATCCGATTCAATTGGGCGAGTCGCAGGGGATCCATCACGGAACGTATCGCGAAGATCGCTGGGACTGGCCCAGTCGCGGTTACACGCCTGCCGGCACGGAAGTCTGGAACGCCATGCGCGCCCTGGACTATCTCGAAACGCGGCCCGATGTGGACGCGGATCGGATGGGTGTCACGGGACTCAGCGGAGGCGGCGTGATTTCGTGGTGCCTGGGGGCGGCCGACGAACGCGTCAAGGTGGTGGTGCCCGTCTGCCAGTCGGGCAGCATCGAACAAGTGGTCACGGATCGCTCCACCGATGGACACTGCGACTGCGCGTTCTGGATCAACTACTTTCGTTGGTGCTGGCCCGACATCGGGGCCTTGATCGCGCCGCGGGCGCTGCTGATCGCCTCCGGGTCCGAAGACATCTTATGGCGCCCCGTCGGGTACCGGGACGTAGCACAACGCATCCGCCGCCAGTACGCCGCCCTGGAGGCCCATGACCGTTTCGATCTGGCCGAGGATCTGACACCGCACGGTTACACACCGAAGCTGCGCCGCGCCATCTTCACCTGGTTCAACACGCACCTCAAGGGAGACCCGACGCCCGTTGCTGACGACGTGACAGATTTCGTGGAACCGGAAGAGAACCTGCTGGTGTTCGGCGGCCAGCGGCCCGCCAACGATGAGATGCGCCGCATCGAGCAGCTGCTGGTGCGGCGCGCGGACCTGCCGCAGTTGAGCGACGAGACCGCCTGGCGGAAGTATCAACAGGAGACGATCGGACATTTGCGGGAACTCACCTTCCGCTACACGTTGCCGGTTCGCGTTCCACGCTCCCGGGAGTTCCGCGCCGACGGTAGCGACACCGGCGGCACGTACGCCTCCTATGCGTTTGACACCTTTGACGGGATGACCATCGGTATCAAGACGAAACGGCAGTTGGACACGCCCTGGCCAATGACAACGTTGGTCTGCGCGGCGCAGCCCGACGCGCGCAGCACATTTGCGGGTGGAGGGCCGTCGCGGCCGTCCGCGCGAGCCGAGATCGCAACGGCCACAGTCGAAGTGCGGAATACGGGAGCCACGTCGATCGGCCCCGGCTATCTCTGGACGGCGCGGCGAACGATGCCGCTGTTCGGCGAGACGTTGCCCGAACGGCAAGTCAGCGACTTATTGGCAGCGATTTCACTGCTGCGACAGGAACCCGTGACGGGAAAAGTCGCCGTCTACGGGCACGGCCCGACCGCGCCGCTGGCCATTTATGCTGCCGTACTTGACCCGCAGATCTCCGAGGTCGTGCTGTCCGATCCGCCCGCCAGCCACGAGGATCCCCAAACACCGGAATTCCTGGGGATCCTGCGCATCGGCGACTTGCCGCACAACCTGGCACTCGTGTTCCCGCGCACGATCACCTTCGTGGGCAAGACGCCGGAAGCCTATTCCTGGACGCGGGCAGTGTATGAGAAGTTCGGAGCCGCCGATCGGGTCCGCGTGGTCCACAGCCTGCAGGAGTGGCAGCCCGACGCGCTCGGCGACACACCGTGAGAGGTGCTACCTCCGAGCGCCGCGCGCAAACCGCAGTGGCGGCGTCAAACGGTACAGATCGTCGACGGTCCGCAAGGACTTCGTACGTGCGACGATCTTGGAGAACAGGCCGGCCACCAGCCTGGCGTCGGAAAGGCCCCGATGCTCTTCCCGATCCGCCAGGCGCAGATACGCCGTGAGATCTGCCAGCCGATAGCGCCCCGCCCCGCGGAGACAAGTGCGTGCGAGGACGACGGTATCGACGACGGCGTGTGCCGGAAACGACAGGCCCAGCCTTCCCATCGCAGCCACGACAAATCCAATATCAAAGGGGGCGTTGTGCGCCAGCAGGATCGTGTCGGGCGATCCCAGGAACTGCAGGAACTGCGGCAGCACTTCCGCGAGTGTCGGCTGGCCAAGCACCATACGATCTGTGATGCCGTGGATGGCAATTACCTCCCGGGGAATCGCGCACTCGGGCTGGACCAGTTGCTCGAAATGCGCGATGTCAGGCGATGACAGCCGGAACCGCGTCGCGCCGATTTCCAGGATACGGTCCGAATCGGCATAGAGTCCCGTGGTCTCCAGGTCAAAGGCCACGAATTCGACTTCCGATAATGGACGATCCGACCCAGGCATGAGGCATGTGCTCCGGCAGCAAACCGCACGTAACAAGTCTCGTGTTCGCGCGACGTTAAGTGTAAGCCTGAAATCTCTGGACGGAAAAGCCGAAAGGTCCTATAATCAGACTCACACGGTTGGATTTCGTAACTGTTCACGAGCCGGTGGCCGTTTACAGGGACGCGGCTTGGAGAGTCGCCTTTCGCTCCGCGAAAGGCGACCGTGGCGGGCTGTGAACGGTTACTGGATTTCGGCGCAATTCCTGACACCTGACGTCGTATTCTCGATGAACGGGCATTTGTCGGCATTCGTGGTGTGGCTTGCCATCGCCGGGATGGCATTTCCTGTGCCGCCACCCTGTTTCTGCCAGGCATGTGGTTGCCAGCCGGCGGCGCGATCAGGAGACGAGGAACCAACTCCTTGCTGTTGTGAGGAACATGGCGCCGCGCCCGTTGAGGTCGCGAAGTTGCTGCCGGACTGCGGAACGGCTGCTTGTGGTGAAGTGCCTGGCGGAGCCCGACGAGGCGGCTGTCACGCCGACACCTACGGTTGCGAGAACTGTGCCAGCCACAATCATCAACCGCCTCCGGCCACTCGAGAGCTGCGGAGCGGCGACGGACAGTGGTCCGAGCGTTTGTCATGTGACGGAACTCCGATCACCATTTGCCTGCCGGCGGTGACGGGAATCACGAGCTGGTTCCTTGTCGACTGGCAACGTGCGCGCCAGCAGGTCATTTCTCCCCCCATCCATTTGCTTTATTGCGTGTGGATCATTTAAACGCGCGTGGCACTTGGAACGTCCGTGCGTTGGATGAATTCACGTCTGTGCGACCCTGGGAGTGACCGGGTCGTGCGAAACACATCTGAACTGAAGGAGAGTTTCTCATGTCGAAGTCCGTAGCGATTCTGCTGGGAGTGAGTCTGTTCGCGGCTGGTTTGATTGCCGCGCGTTCGTGGGCGTTTGGCTCATCGGCCGTGGGATCTGCCCAACAAAGTGCCGCGAGCTGCACGTGTGACACGTGTGTGTGCCCCGATGGGAAGTGTGACGGCGGCGCTTGCTGTGGGGCGAAGTCGGATTCTTGTTGCAGCGCTGCTGCCAAATGCTGCGGCGAGGCAGGTCCGTGCTGCTGCGGTCCGGTCTGTAAATGTGAGGACTGCGATTGTGACGGCACGAGTTGCTCGAACTGCGACTGCAAGTCCTGCAGCTGTCCGGAATGTGGACCGGGGTGCTGCGCGCCGGACACAGCGGCGGCTGCCAAGTAGGCGGTGTTGAGCTGGAGATGAATGTCACAAGCCCCTGCGGCGAGTCATTTCCCCGCAGGGGCTTCTTGTTGACACGTTGGTTTTGTGCCTGTGAGACCGGCAGGGCTGCCGCGCGTCAGCCCGCCGGCCGTGCTTGATTCACGCTCCCCGACTGCTGGTCGTCGGTCTTCATTGGCACGTTTCGCGGCGCATGACCGACGTAGCACTCAGCGTTGCGTTCCCGAGAAATCTCGGCGCGGGGAGCCAGCTCACTTGTGAGAACGGGATTTGAGCCGTGACCGTTATCGGGGCACCGAGTGCTGCGGTGCTTGGCGGGTTGGGACTCACCTGAACCGTCGCAGTCCTCGACATGGTAGCGGCCAGGTACTGGTTAACTACGGCGACCACGTCGCTCGTTGTGGCTCCGTCCAGAACCGCTTGGCGCGCGCCTTCGCGTGAGGCGTTGGTGAGCATCTGCTGCACGAGAATGCAACGGCCGAATTCAATGATCCCGAACAGCAGCAGGAAGAAGACGGGCGCTACCATGGCAAATTCGACCGCGGCAGCCCCGCGGTTCCTGCGGCGGAGGCGGCCGAATCCGCGCCGCTGGCGAGACGGCTGCCAATTCTCCGGCCGAGAATCGGCCGGCCTCTGGCGGCAGGTCAAATGTTCGACGTTGGTTGCTCGTTCAGCGTTGGAGTTCATGGGTCACCGCAGTAGCCAGACGGGTGAGTAGACGAAGGAGGACGTATTGGCCGCGGACGACGGGATAGCGCCGTGGGCGACACAGTTGGCCGGTTGGATCATGACGCGTTTACTGGAGGCGGCACCTGTCAAGCGAACCTCCATGATCCGAATGCCGGCGAACTGCACAATCGTGTAGGTGGCATTGTTGCCTGGCCCCACAACACTTTGAAAAATGGGTACGATGCGCTTCTTGCCGATGATCGAAGCCAATTCGTCTTTTACACCGGCACTGATTCCCGTATCGCCATTGAGTTCCAGTTCTCCGTCGGCGTCCAACTCCAATTTCCCGCCATGGTGGGCCAGATCCGAGGGTGAGACACCGTGCAGGATCTGCCGGGCGATGTCCGCCGTGCTGTTGTTACTGCTGCCGATGTCCACCGTGCCACGGTTACCGGGAGAACCGGTTCCTTGGGGGTAGAGGTTCACCTCAAGTACGTTGTCTGAGCCGGCGACAACCCGGTTCGTTCCAGCGTCGTACCTCCAATTGTCGGTGCCGACGCCGGCCAAGAGTCCGTTCCAGGTATTGAGGTCCAGGGCCAGCGGGACTATGTCCAGGTTGCCTCCGTTGGCCGGTGTTTGGAATCCGGAGAAACTGGTGACCAGCACGGCGGTCGCTTCCGCCTCGGCGGCCGCGCTGTCCAGCCCCATAATGCGTGCCAGAAACATGGGCACTTCACCGTTCTGGTTGGCGGTGCGCTGGACCCGCACGCGCACGGCGTTGGGCGGACTGGCGCCACTCGTGTCGAGTTCTCCGCCACCTTCATCCAGGTTGTCGATCCGCCCGACAACTACGTCGTCGGTACACAATTGGGGACTGGCGCGAAGCACGCTATTCAGTCCGGCATATTGGCCCGCGATGTTCCTCACGTTGGTCTGCAATTGCGTCGGGTTGCTGCTGCGGGTCAAGGCACCGCTGTCGATCAACTCCCAGGCGCCGGCAATTGCCGCGGCGTCGGCTGATCGCTGCAATTCGCCTCGAGCGATGCACAAGTACCCTACATCTACCGCAAAGGTCAACATGATGACCAGAGCGACGAGCATTACGGCGCTGAGTACCGCAATGCCGCCTGGTCGTTTCTGTCTAGGTCGCCGCGTTCGCATTGTTATCGCTCCCTATGTTGCGGCCGGAGGTATACCGCGCGAGTTGTTACTGCTGCGGATAGGCGCTGCGTACGGTGCTGTCCTCCAGGACTTCGCCGGTCGCAGTAACCAACCGCACCGCTTTGAGCTTCAACGAATGGACGCGGTTGCTGGCGAAACCAACTCCCGAGTTGGCGACGGACACCGCCGGATCATAGCCGTTCAAGTTTGCCAGACCGGAAAGGACCATGGTTCGCAGTTGGCCAGGATCGCCAAACGAACCCCAGGTGACCGAATCACCAGCAACCACCTCGAACGTCAGCAGGCCGGGATACCACGAGATGGTCTGCGTCCAGCGCACGGTTTCCGCCTGCGTGGACAGGACCTGTTGCGTTGTAGCACTGCGAGTGGCCAGCGCTGTTTCGTCGCGCCAGACCTGCAAGTGCAGTCCTCCCGGCGCAAAGCCCGGTTGGCTCCGGTGATTCAGCTCGAACGTCGCGTAGACCGAATCGAGTTCCGCGACGGGCGAGAACGCACAGGTGACTTGGGGAGCCGTCGTTTCGGGATCGGGGGTCAACAGGACCAGTTCCCAGTCCTCTTCGACGCGCACAACGAACGGTTGCCCGTCGGCAGCGACGGTATTCACCAGCACTCCGGTCAACAACAGAACACAGGCAGCCACAAGGACTGACAGCGCACATACACGGCGGGACACATGAGTTTTCATAGATAACCTCAGGCACTACACGGATGAGCGTTTTGCGCGGACGGCGCGCAGGGTCGGCACCGCCGCGAACCAGGTTCGAACTCATTCAGAGAAGAGATCCGAAACCAACGTGAAGGACATTCCTTTCGGTAGCCTGGCGATCTCGACCCAACGAGACCCATGGCTTTGCGCCCCGACCTCGCGATCGGTTAGCCGTTTTCGAGGAACTCCGCCTGAGTTCCGCATACTTTGGTATGCCATTGAAACCAGTAGCTCGAAAACGGCCAGTCGTCAAATTCACGATCGCGGAAATCGTCCCCCCCGTGGTGATGAGACCGGGTCAGCGACCCGATAAGTCGTGTGTCCACAGCTCTCCGCGGGAGCCGTGGCCGGCCAACTGATCCGGGCGCGGACCGACGCAGAGTTGTAACGCTCCCCTGTCCAGTTCGAAAAGCCGACGCCCGGTGGACACATGCCAGAGCACAACAGGTCCTTCCGCGTCAGCGGTGAAAAGCGTGCGTCCGTCCACCGAGAAACTCAGAACCGTCGTCTCCTTCGGGCTACCTTCCATCGTGCGTTCCTCATGCCAGCCCGGTCCCCTCCATAGCTTGATACGCCGGTCGTAGCTGGCCGACGCCAGCAGACTGCCGTCCGGCGAGAAGCACAGTGCGCGGACAGTACTCACGTGCCCCTTACAGTAACGTGGCGACTCCTGTCCCCGCAGATCCCAAATGACGACGTCATTCAACGCGCTGGCCGCCAACCAACGATTGTCCGGTGACAAGGCGAACTGGTAACAGTCCTCGACGGGCAGCGTCCGCTGCAACTCTCCCGTACACGCGTCGCGGATTTGAATTTCTTCACGGCCGACGTCAAGCAACAGCTGCGCACCGCCGTTGGCAAACGCCATGTGCCAAATGGCCCGTTGAATCCCCAGGTCCCACGGCCGGTCGTCAAGCCCTCTTTCGAAGTTGCCGCGTATCACTTGGCCATCTCGGTTCGCGATGGCAAACTGAGCGCCCGCCGGTGCGATTGCCAGTGCGTAGTAGCCGTCGCCGGGCAGCTCTCCCAACGGAACCGACTCTCTGTTCTCTCGTCGAAACAGGACCACCTTTCTGCTGGCAACGGTCAAGAGATCGCCACTCCCTGGTACGAGCCCCATGTTGATCAGTTGCCGGCCAGCGACGGAGAATTCCTCGGCATCCAACATTCCCTGGTGCGGCTGCCACAGTTTCAGCCACCCCTTCCCGCACACGGTGGCCATACGGCCCCCCTGCGGTGGATAGGCGATTTGATAAACGCGGTCGGGATGCGCTTGCCACGACGCCGCTTCGTCGGTACCGCCGGCGAATCCCTCCGCTGCCGAGGACACGGCGAACCGCGAAACCGGCATCTGTCGCAATTTGCCGGTGCGGGTTCCGATCGTGACCTGTGCCCCGTCGCGCGACCAAGCCAGGCTCTGCACACCGTCCAATTCCTTCGTGGACAACGCAATTGGCCCGTCTGGCTGCCAGACCACGATATGACCATCGACGTCACCGGCTGCCACGAATTGCCCGTCCGGGGAATACGCCACGCAACTGGCGCGGCTGCGAAGTCCCCGCAGCGTGCACACCGCTTTGCATGCTTCCCAATCCCAGATTCTGACTGTCTCGTCGCTGCTGGCGGTAGCCAGCCACGCACCATTGGGAGACAATGACATGGATTCCACGTCTTCGCTGTGCCCTTCGAGTACACCGACCGGGTTGCCGGTGGCCACATCCCAAATGCGAACAACCGGATCCTCGCCGCAGGTTATCAGTCGCCGGTCATCGCGAGTGAACAGCGCCAGGTACGCCAGACCGTCATGAGCCGCGATCCGGCGCAGTTCGTTCTTGGTGGTCAAATCCCAAATCCGGATCGTGCCGTCGTCACCGGCCGAGGCCAACTGTCTTCCGTCGCGGGAAAAGGCCAAGCCGTTCACTTCGCGCTGCGACGTGCGGATCAAGTCCAGTTCTCTTAGCGACGTGGGGTCATGGATGCGGATTACCGCGTCGGCTCCCGCAGTCACGAGCCGTTGGCCATCCGGTGAATAACCCACGAAGTAGACACTGGATGGAGCAACCCGCGTCTCAACGGCCTTCGCGGTCACGCGGCGCCAGAGATAGTGCCATTCCCAGCCGCGGACATCGCCGGCGGTGGAAGCACGGTGCGCCTCGTCAGCGGGCATCTGAATCTGGGAAGCCCACGAACCCCACTGCGGATCGGCCGCACCGTCTGGTCGCACGTGACGACGGAGGGTCTCGTGTGCCTTGCGCAGGTCACCGCTTCGCAGGGCGTGGTGTGCGACAGCGATGTCGACCGCGTAGATTTCTTGCTCGAGCGCCTCTTGGCGGCGGAGCGATTCTCGTTCGGCAGTCTCCGCCCGTTGCCGCATGTGTTGAGCGGTAGTCAAAGCTTCCTGCAACACGTAGTTGTAGCCGACAACGCCCGTGACACCGGCCACCAAGGCGCAAAAAAACGTCGCCAGGAAGGCGGCATGGATCGGCTTGCGGCGAGCCCATTTAGCGGTTCGCTGCATCGCGCCGATGCGCCGCGCCATGACCGGTTCGCCTTGCAGGAACCGGTCCAGGTCGTCGCCGAGTTCACCCGCACTGCGGTATCGGCTCGCGGCGTCGCGGTCCGTGGCCTTGAGACAAATGGCCTCCAGATCGCAAGGAACGGTACGGCGCAGTCGGCGCGGAGGTACAAGTTCGCCCTTCTGGACCGCGGCCAGAGTAGTCAACATCGAGTCGCGCTGAAAAGGGGAACGTCCTGTCAACAACTCGTAGAGAATCACGCCCAGCGCGTACGTATCCGTGCCGGGCCCGATCCGCTCCCGCTGCCCCGCGGCTTGTTCGGGGGCCATGTAGGCCGCTGTGCCGAGGATTGACCCCGTATCGGTCAGCGACGTGTGTTCAAAATCGAAGGCTGCCAGACCGAAATCCGCAATGCGCGGCAGGTAGGGGAACTCCTGATCCTGCGGCGCCGCTGTGGGCTGCGGGTCGAGAAGCACGTTTCCCGGTTTCAAGTCACGGTGGAGAACGCCGCGTTCGTGCGCATGCTGCATGGCCGCAGCCAATTGACCGACGATATTCGCCGCCAATGCGACAGGAACCGGGTCGCGGCGTTCACGCAGCCAAACTGACAGCGTGGGTCCCGCACAGTAGTGCGACACGATATAGCAGAGCGTTCCAATCTCACCCGACTCGTATACCGGCACAACATTCGGGTGCTGCAGCATGCCCGCAGCGCGTGCTTCGCGCAGGAACCTCGCGCGCGTCACCTCGCGAACCAAGAAACTGGAGTGCGCGATCTTGAGCGCCACGTCACGACGGAGCGCCGGATCAAACGCCAGATAGACCTGCGCCATTCCGCCGGTGCCAAGCCGCCGTCGCAGCTCGAAGCGACCAAATCGCCGCAAACCGGCGAAATCCAACGCCGCCTCGCTTGCCGCCGGTTCGTGGTCGGGCAACGTCAGTTGATCGGCCCACGCACCGCCGGATGTCACCGTCGGCCAGACCGGCGCCACGACCCGGGCGAAATAGTCGGTCCGACTCAGCGCCTGCCAGAGAGTCCGAGCGCCGCGCGGCTCAGCGTCACCCGCCCGCTGCGTCATCTCCTGCTCGGCGCGTCGAGCGAGCCAAGCATCCCAGAATTTCCTGAGCAGAGTCCAATGCCGGGGAGTCACCGTTGAGAATCCAGTCCGTGCGATCACTGCTCAAGAGCTCGTGCCCACAACATCCGACACACTGAGTTTGGTGCGTACGTCGTCTTCGATTCGTCGCACCGCAACAGATCGCAGATAATCGTTCGCACTCTGCAACAAACCGCCGAGTTCCTTCTGGTCTCTCGCCCGTGTGCGCGTGAGCGACTCATGCCACACATCGCTGCTAACACGTTCTGAGGTCGAACGAGATTCCGGAGCTTCCATGTGCTGTCCTTCGCGAACAACCGATTCGAGATCCCGCGCGCTGCACAAATTCGCAAGCCCGTCCGTTGAACTGGCAGTGAGTGCATTATCTTTTCCCTACTACCGGGACGCAATTGTACCCAATACCAGACTGCGCAGCGTGCGAGATTTTCGCACCGCGCGTTCGGTGGAGGACTGGTTCCTGACCGAGTCTGGGGACATCGCCGCTAACGCGTCCTCCAGTAACACCGCAAGACGATATCGCGACCCAACGGGACCAACTGCGTCTGTGAAGATTGCAGCGCCCGCATCGGTCCGGCATGGCGGTACTTCCTTGTCTGCCATGTGGACTGGCACGGTGTTCGATGGCCGGCACGGCACGTTCGGCTGGCAAAAGGTTGGCCCCCGTACAGATTCCGATGTGCGTTTGCGACTTTCCGGCGACCACCCAAACACCGACCGCGAATCTGACTAATCCCAATAGCGGGGTTTGTTGAGCAGTCAGGGGCCGACTAAGCTAGTGCTCTGTTACACAAACAGTACCCCTTGGTCGTTCGCCCCGGGCAAGCCCCACGGGAGGTTGCGTGGCCGTTGCGTCCGTGAATTGCCGCCGGCTGTATGTGGCGGGATTACTGCTGGTGCTGAGCTGGAGTTCGACCTACGGTGCTGCCCCAACGCCCGCCAAGGAAGATCCCCAGCTGGTGGACGCTCGCCAGCGCATGGTCCGGGAAGACGTGATCGCTGCTGGAATCCGCAACGACCGTGTCTGTGCGGCTATCCGTAACACACCGCGTCATCTCTTCGTGCCTGAGGTGCAGCGGCCCATGGCCTACGTTGACGCTGCGCTGCCCATCGGCGCCGGCCAGACGATATCGCCCCCCTACGTGGTGGCGCGGATGACGGAACAACTGGACCCTCAGCCGCAAGACAAAGTGCTGGAGATCGGGACGGGCAGCGGCTATCAGGCGGCCGTTCTCAGCGCCCTGGTCGCGGAGGTCTATACCATCGAAATCGTGGAATCGCTGGGGACCACCGCCGCCCATACGCTGCATGAGCTTCAGTACCAGAACGTGCACACGCGTATCGGCGACGGCTATCAGGGCTGGCCCGAGGCTGCACCGTTCGACAAGATCATCGTCACCTGTTCACCGGAACGTGTACCCGACGCTCTAGTTGCGCAGCTGCGCGAGGGCGGCCGCATGGTGATCCCGTTGGGGGAACGATACCAGCAGACGCTGTGCCTGTTGCGCAAGACGGGCGGCAGGATGCAGAGCGAGATCATCGAACCCACGTTCTTCGTGCCGATGACGGGCCGCGCCGAGGAAGTGCGCCAAAAGAAGGGGGACGCTGCCCGGCCGGAACTCGTGAACGGTGACTTCGAGTCCTCTGCTGCGGATGAAGCTCCCGCCGGGTGGTACTATGCCCGCCAAGCGCGAGTGGTCAGCGACTCCCAAGCACCCTCCGGCAAATGCGTTCTGCGATTCTCGAACGCGACTCCGGGGCGTAACGCGCAGGCACTGCAATCCGTGGCTGTGGATGGGCGCCGCGTCCGAGAAATCGAACTTACCGTGTGGGTCAAGACGGACCGAGTGCGTCCGGGCCCACTGGCCGGCCAGATGGCGCGGTTGGGAATCGTCTTCTTTGACGACCAGCGCGCCGCCATTGGCTCCAGTGAGCTGGGGCCGTGGCTCGGCACCGGCCATTGGCGGTTGCAGCGAATGAAGGCCAAGGTCCCCCAGGAGTCGCGACTGGCAGGATTGGCCGTCGGGCTGTTCGGTGCGACTGGACAGCTGTCGATTGATCGTCTGGCATTGGAGGCTGTCGATGCCGGCCCACCCTGACGTGTTTGCGGAGACTTCGGTCTTCCCCCATTCTCCTCCGGCTCGTTGCCGGACTAATCACCTTGTCGGCAGACCGGCCTCTCCCTTGGTTTGGCTCGCCTTGTGGTGGTGCCTGAGTGCGGCCATCGCGGCAGGGCAGGGGGTGGTTACGGGAAGCCCGCCGACCGCTGGCCGTGACTTGCCTGTCGAATACCAGTCGCGTCACTTCGTGCTGACTACGGATCTTGCTGCGGAACCAGCAGCGGCACTGCTGGAGCGTATGGAAGCGGCTTTGGCAGACGCCGTGGAATACTGGCGGAGACCGGCACGCGGCCAGATTGACTGCTATGTCGTGCGGGACCTGCACAACTGGCCGGATTACGCGCTGCCGCACCCATTGGCCCGCGTCGTCGTTAATGGAATCGGCGGCGCGACGCTGCAACGCACCAGCGGTCGGGGGCGGACGGCCCGCGACACCGCATTGTTGATTGCCTCGGCCGCGCCGGGCGTCGCCGAGCACGAGGTAATTCACGCGTATTGCGCTCAGAACTTCGGAGAGATGGGACCTCCCTGGTACAAAGAAGGAATGGCGGAAATGGCGGTCCTCGGACACGGCCGCGGCCAGGGCCCGCGCTGTTCACCCGCGCAACTCGACACCTTGCGCAACGGTCCGGCGCACACGATCCACGACATCGTATCCACCGGCCAATCAGCGCAGCGACTCACGGATGCACTCGATGCCCTATTGGCCCAACGCGGCGGCGACCCGCGCCACGTGCGGCCCGAAGCCTGGACCGCAACGGACGCTGACAACACGCGGCGGGTGCGCGAGGAATATCTGTGGAACTGGGCACTGTGTTATCTGCTGCGCAACAACCCCAACTACTCCGAACGCTTTCGCCTGCTGGGCGGGGATTACCTCACAAAGAAGAACGATTCTTTCGAACGCTTGTTCACGCCGATGGCGGACGAGATCATGTTCGAATATGCGTTCTTCCTGCAACGCATTGACTCTGGTTTCCGCGTGGACCTCTGCCGCTGGGATTGGCACACACCTGCCCGGCCGCTCGACGACGCAACCCCGATCACCAACCGCTGCCTGGCCGCACGCGGCTGGCAGGCCAGCGAGGCGCTGGTGACCGCGGGCTCTTCGTACGACTACGAGGCCACGGGGACGTGGAGTGCCGCCAGGCATTGGGAACCGACGGATGCCGATGGGCACGCGGACGGTTCCGGGCGACTAGTCGGGGTGGTGATGCGGGATTTTCAGTTGAGCGAGCCGTTTCCTCTCGGCTGCCACGGCTCTTTCTTCGCTCCCATGTCGGGGCAGCTGTACCTGCGCTGCGAGGACTCCTGGAGTTGTCTCGGTGACAACCGGGGGGAGGTCAGTGTGCGTCTCACGAGCACTCCCGCCGGGGGGGAATGAGAATTCGCCCAGGGGATATTCAAGTCGGCGCGCAGGCAGCGTACGATCATCACATTGGCGAACGATCAGACGATACTTCACCGTTGATCTTGTCATTGTGAGGGAACCATGGCCTCAGCAACTCGGTCACGCCGGCCTGGGCTTGACGCGGCTCGCGTGAAGCGGACAAATCGCCGCCGTTTCCTGCAGCAGCTCGCGACCGCCAGTGCACTGGTCGCAGCGCCTTGGATCGTGCCGGCTTCCGCTCTGGGACTGGAGGGAGCCGTCGCTCCCAGCGAACGGATCGTTCTGGGCGGCATCGGCATCGGCGGCCGGGGCAGCGGAGTGCTCCAATGGATGCTGCCGGAAAAGGACGTGCAGTTCGTGGCTGTTTGCGACGCGCGGAAGTCACAACAGGATCTCGTCAAGGCTAAGGTCGACAGCCACTACGGCAATCAGGACTGCCGGACTTATCGGGACATCCGTGAATTTCTGACGGCACGCACCGACATCGATGCCGTCCTCATTGCCACGGGAGATCGCTGGCATGCACTGGCGTCCATCCTGGCGATGCGCGCCGGCAAGGATGTTTATTCCGAGAAGCCCTCCAGCATGACGATCGCGGAAGGACAAGCGGTCGTGGCCACGGCGGAACGGTACGGCCGCATCTACCAGACCGGAACGCAGCGGTTGAGTGAAGCCAATTTCATCGCGGCGAACGAGCTGTTGCGATTGGGGCGATTGGGACAAGTCCACACGGTGCGCGCCCACATCGCGCCTTGGGACGCGGCCAAAATGCGTTTCGACTATCTGGCCCCGGAGCCCGAGCCGCCGCGCGAGGAAGTCGATTGGGATCAATGGTTGGGACCGTGTCCGTGGAGGCCGTTTAATTCCGCCTACATCCGCGGCGGTTGGCGCGGATTCTACGACTTCCACACGAGCTGCATCGGTGAGTGGGGCGCGCATACCTTTGCGCAGTGCCAGGTGGCCATCGGCGCGACGGACACATCGGCCGCCACCTATCAATACGTGGACAATCCTACCGGGGAAGGCATGGTGACGCAGTTCCCCAACGGCATCAAGATGGTGTTACACCGCGAGGGCTGGTGGCACGGATCGTGCGGGGTGCGATTCGAGGGCTCGGAAGGCTGGGTCTCCGTGGCTGACGGGTATCAGCGGCCCGAAGTGTCGGCGCCGGCGTTGCTCGAGGACTTCGAGAAGATCGTCGCCGATTACACGGCGCGCGCGGAGCGCCCGCTGAGCCACGTGCGCGACTTCTTCAACTGCATCAAATCCCGCCGGGCCACCGTGGCGAATCCCGAGGTGATGCACCGCTCCATGACCACGGTTCACGCAGCCAACATCTGCATGTGGCTCCAACGCGACCTGAAGTACGACCCCCAGAAACAGGAATTCGCGGACGATGCGGACGCGAATCGCCTGCGGGCGCGCACCATGCGCGAACCGTGGGTGATCTGAGACGGACCAGTGACGCCAAACCAATGCCACACAAGGACTTCCGCACAAACAACTTCTTGACATTGGACGGTCGTGTTATTACCATCGGGAGGGTCCATCAAGTCGATGCGGCGCGTCACCCGGAACAGTGACAGCATTTCGCCCTGTGCTTCCCATCGACCATGGGCACGAGTCTTATTTCAGTCGCGCGGGACCGGGCGATGGTACGGCCCATTGAGCGCCGCCAGGGGTAGATCGCGGATCGTGCTGTGACGAGCATTGCCAAGCCTCAACGAAAGCCGGATGCTTCCGCCGACGTGGTATTGATTCGCACGTCGGCCTACGACCGCGTCTCCAGCATGTTGTTGGCAGCTCTGCTCCTGGTGGGCGCGAGCGTCTTCTTGATGTTCCTCGTCTGGCTGTCCGCCACGCTGGTCTTCAGCCAGAAATCGGTGCCAGTGAAACTGGTGGAGAACATCGCGGGGCGCGGTGATCATGCGGCCGGTTTCGAGCGGGATCTGGAGGCACCGGGAATGGAAGAGATGCCGGAGCTGGCAGAACCGCAATTGGAGACGGCACTGGAAGCCGTGACCGAAACGGTCTCCTCCGTGGCCGCTTCGATGGATGTCTTGGACAACCCGGCGGCGTTCACAGGAAAGGGCCAAGGGGGGCTGGGAGACAGTCGACCGCCCGGGCCGCTGGGCGAAGGAGAGAACATCATTCCCCGCTGGGAACGATGGGAGATCCGCTGGACGGCGAGCGGGTTGTCGTCCTATGCCCGGCAATTGGACTATTTCGGCGTGGAACTGGCGGCCGCGGGCGGGTCACGGATGATCGACTACGCCCGCAACCTGAGCAAACCGCGGCCTGATCGCCGCGCCGGTCCACCAGACCAGGAGAAGCGGTTGTACATGACCTGGCGCCGAGGGGACCTGCAAGCCTCTGACAAGACGTTGTTGGGCCGCGCCGGAATTCAAACCGACGGGCGCCTGGTGCTGCAGTTCATTCCGGAAGACGTCGAGAATCAGCTGGCCGCCATGGAAATGGAGAATGGCAAGGGACGTTCCGTGAAAGAATTCCTGCGGACGGTCTTCGGCGTGCAGCCGGCCAGCGGCGGTTTTGAGTTTGTCATCCTGGAGCAGCGTTTCCGTCCGGCACCGCCTTGAGTTGTGTGTGGGTGTCTCGTTCGATAATCCAACCGTTGTTGCCGAGAGTCCGTGCATGAGCATTTCTGAACTGTACACCTTCATTGGCAATCTGACGTACGGCGCGCAAGCCGTTGTGGCTTTCTGGGGCACGTTCTGTGTCATTGTGGTCTGGAGACGCGTGGGACAGAAAAGGTTCAAGACCGAAGAGGCACAGAACGCGTTCCTCAGCGAGGTCACTCAGTCATTGGCCAAAGGCGATTTTGAAGGAGCTGCCGCGCGCTGCGATGGCGACGTGCGCGCCGTGCCGCAACTCGCGCTGGTGGCCATCCTCAATCGCCAGCTGGGTTTCGCCAAAGTGCAGCAATTGCTGCAGGATCGATTCCAGCGGGACATCATGAACGACCTGGAACAGCACATGACCTGGGTGCATACGGTGATCAAGACGGCCCCGATGCTCGGCCTGTTCGGAACAGTGCTCGGCATGATGGGCGCGTTCGGCAAACTGGCAACCGCGGAGCGTGTGAACCCGACGGATTTGGCCTCCGATATCAGTCTGGCGCTCATCACCACGGCCATCGGCTTGACGACTGCGATTCCCATGATGGTCTGCGTAGCCGGCATCAACATCCGGATTCGAAGAATGGAGGAACTGGTCGCGGCCGGCCTCAACCAATTCCTCGAAGTCTTTCAGGTCGCGGTAAGCAGCGCCGCCAAGCGCAAGTAGATCTCTGATGTCCAATCCTGCATCCCTATCTCTTCCGGAACCGGACGATACCGGGGTGGACGACGCCATCGCCCCCTTGGTCCCCCGCGCGCGGCCGCTGGAAGACACCGAGATGGACATCACGCCGATGATCGACTGCACGTTCCTGCTGCTGATCTTCTTTCTGCTCACGTTCAAGGCGGATGAGGGGGCGACGATTCCGCTACCGCCCGCCAAGTACGGGATGCCCGTCTCGTCCAAGAACGCCGTCATGTTGACCATCCTCAAGAGCGACGGGGACCGTCCGGCGCAGGTCTTCACGGGGAACACAACCGATCCGGCGGCGAGCGTCGACACCGGCGACCTCAAGGCGTTGGAGGACGAGGTCGCTGCCTATGTCGAGAAGGAAGCCACCACCAGGCGCAAGACCTACGTGCTGATCAAGGCCGCCGCGGACGTCAAGCACCGGGACGTAGCGCGTGTGGCTCGCGCGGCTTGCCGTGCCGCCGACATTGACCAACTTCACGTGGCAGTGCTGGAGGTTCAATAACGGCAGTGGCAATCACGTTTCAGTGTCCCTCCTGTCAGTCCACGCACTCGGTTTCCGATGCGTTCGCGGATCGGCTGATCCGGTGCCCTACGTGCGACTTCGCATTTCAGCTGCCGTCCCAACCGGCGGCGCAGGCGACCGTGCCGAGGCCAACCGACACTCCCCACTCCGCCGGCGAGAATGGTGACCAACCTCCCGGCGCGGAAGAGCCGGTGCGGGATCGCGAAGGCAGACGCACCGTGGTGCTGACACCCCTGTCGCCCGACGATACGGTGCTGCTGGAATCGGCCGCTCCTGTAGCGTCCCTGATGGCTGCCGCCGGCGCCGCGCGACCATCGCGGGCCGCAGCTGCTCCCGCAGCCACCGACGAGGCGGAACCGGAGCCCGCCTTCCAACCAGGGAAGCGGCTGGAGGACACGGAAATGGACATGACGCCGATGGTGGACGTCGTGTTCCAGTTGCTGATCTTCTTCATGCTCACGGCGGCCTTTGCCCTGCAGAAGTCGTTGACGCTGCCCAAGCCGGCAGACGATCAACCCAGCGAAAGCGTCGTGGCCAAGCCGATCGAGAGCAGTCCTGAATTCGTGATCGTCCGAGTGGATGAGTTCAACACGTTTCACGTGATTACGGTGGATTGGGAGGAAGAAGCGCCGAGCGAACAGGATCTGCACGTCAGGCTTCGCCGAGCGCGCGAGGGTTCAGCCAACGGAGTCATCCCCAGCAAGCTCATGGTCGAGGCCAACGGCGACGCGTTGCACGGTCGCGTCGTCGCCGCTCTCGACGCGGGAACGGCTACCGGATTTGAGGAAGTACAGCTAAGTACCGTGGAGAATGAGTAACAAGCCGCCCGCGCGGGACACATGCGCGATGAGGCCGTATCGCCCGCGCAATTCAGGCAAGGAACCTGTTTCATGTCGGCGTCGAAATTCCTGCAGGTGCTCGAACAGAGTGGCATGCTCGACAAATCCATCCTGCTGGATCTGCGCAAGCAGGTCGCGGACAGCAAATACAAAGTTTCCGCCGAGTCAATCGCCAAGATTCTGGTGGACAAGGGACACCTGACCAAGTTCCAGGCGACGCGATTTGTGGGACAGGCAACGGACGACGTGGAGGAACCTCCGCCCAAGAAGTCCCCTCCCAAGAAAGCGCCGGAACCTCCACCAGGACCGGCGGTGGAAGAGGACGATCTGGGTCTCGCGCCGGAAGATGCCGCCGAGTTAGGAATTGCTCCCACGGGGTCCAAGTCGTCCGCTCCCAGTCCGCAGAAGCCGGGTAGGGGTAAGCAAGCCGACGAGGAGGACGTCATCTTGTTGGAGGCCGCCGGCGGATCCGCGGAACCGAGCGAAGGGTTGATGCCGGTGGAGGATGCCGGTGAGGGACTGACGCCCGTGGGGCCTGTGACACCCCTGCTGACGCCCGTGCCCGCGGCGTCGTCTCCCCACGTTCCCGAACTGCAACCCGCCGGAGACCTGCTCGGAGCAGCCGGTGGCCTCGATCCGTTTGCACAGGTCCTGGCGGGCCCCATACAACCCATCCTGCCCCCGACGCCACGCAGTGGTCTGCCGCGTTGGGACACGATGTTGATCTGGGGAGGTAGTCTGGCACTGGCGCTGCTGTTGCTGTTTGGCGGCGTGCTCTGGTACAGCCTGTCCAAGACGCCGCCGCTCGAGATGTTCGAAGCGGCCATGAAGGACTATCGCGCGGAATCCTATTCCCAGGCGGTGGCCAAGTTCGAGAACTTCCTCGAGCAGTATCCCAAGGACGAAAAGGCCAGCGAAGCTCACGTGCGCGTGGCGCTGGCCAAGATACGGTTGGCGGTCGGCAATCCGGAAGCAGGGCTGAAGACCGCACAGGAGCTGATCCCGACGATTACCAACGAGCCCGCCTTTCAGATGGCCCGCGAAGAACTCGCCGGCATCCTGCCGGCGATTCCGGAGGGTTTCGTCAAGCTCGCCAAAACCACCCAAGACACGGCGAAAGCAGCTGCCCTCTTGGGACAGGCTGAAGCCGGGATGAAGATGGTCCTGGATCCCGCCAATATTCCCACTTCGATTCGCCTCCGCATCGACCCCGACATCCAACGGATTCAGGAGGACATGGCGCTTGTGCAGCGAAACATCGATCAGGACAAGGAACTCACCCAGGCCCTCACTGACATCGACGCGGCCGTCACCGCCAACGACACCGTCAAGGCATTTCAGATCTACCAGACCCTGGTGAAGAAGTACCCGGGACTGGACGCCAATGAGCGGCTCAACGCCGCGGTAGTTCAGGTGAGCCAGCGTGAACGCGGCCTGGTCAAACAGGTCGCGCAGACCATCGAGCCCAACACCACCGAGGCGGTCACGGCGCCGCCCCGCGCAACGGTCTTGGCCCGGCGCACCGGTGACGGAGCGCCCAACGCTCAGGGTTACTCCGTGTCAGTCCTGGCAGGCGGATCGGTGTACGGTTTCGAAGTCGGCACCGGGCGAGTTCTCTGGCGGCGATTCGTGGGCCAGGGCACCCGGGCACACCCCGTGCGACTGTCAGATCAACCGGAAACCGACGTACTGCTGGTGGACGGTTCGCGCCAGGAAATACTCCGGTGCCGCGGCACCGATGGAACGCTTGTCTGGCGAACTGCGCTGGGCGAGGCGTTTGCAGCGCCCGTCCTGGCGGGTCGCAATGTCTACGTGTCCACGAGCAGCGGCAGACTCCTGGAGATCGATGCGGCTTCGGGCCGCAGTGCGCGCCATGTGACGGTTCCGCAGAAACTCCTGGCGGGCCCCGCAGTCGCTCCCAACCGGCCGCGCGCGTTTCAGGTCGGTGAGCACTCCAACGTGTACGTGATCTCGACGGACACGCTGGAATGCAAAGACGTTTTCTACCTCGGCCACAAGCCGGGCGCCGTGAACCTGCCTCCATTGGTCCTCCTGAATTACGCGTTCGTCGTCGAGAACGCCGGCAGCGACTACGCGCTGCTGCACACGCTGACCATTCGCAGCGAAGGAGAAGGCCCGGCACTGAAGACATCCCAACCCCCGATCCGACTCGCCGGTAACGTGCGCGTGCCGCTGATGCCCTATGGCCGCCGACTGCTCGTTACCACGGACCGGGGCGAGATCCGTGTGTTGGATGTGGATGTTGCCAGTACCGCCGAACCCGTGAAGGATGCGGCGAAATTGCCCCCCTTGTACACGGAGCCCACGGTCGGCTATCCCCTGGCGGACGCCAATTCCCTGTGGATCGCCGACAACCGCCTGACAAACTACCGGGTGCAGGTTACGACGAAAGAGATCAGCCGCAATCCGAACATCGCAAACGTCGGGGATACGTTTGTGGCACCCCTCCAGCTATTCCAGAACACGCTGGTCTCCGTGCGCCGCGTCAAGGATTCCGCGGGTATCACCGTGGCGGCAGCTCAAGTGGACAATCCTCGCAAACCTCTCTGGGAGACCAGCGTCAACGTGCCGATCAGCTACGTGAGCGTCGATCCCCAGAGCCGCCAGGTCACGGCGCTCACCGCGGCCGGCACCGTGTATCCCGTCACACCGGGACAACCCTCCTCGACCTGTATTGATCAGCCGGCGAGTTCGATCGCCGGCCCCGTCGCCGCCGCGTTCACCGAGGCCGTCGAGTTGGGCGGCGGCCGGATCGCCCTTTGCAACACGGCAGATTCCCAGCACTTCGTCAGCTTCACTCCCGGCCCAAACGGCGGCCAGGTCAACCTGGTGGAATGGAAGGGCCTGGCCGGCAAGCTGGCCTGCAGACCTGTGGCATTCCAGCAGTCGCTGATGGCGCTGAGCGACACCGGCGAGATCCGGCTTTTCGATCCAGCCAACGGGGCCAGCACGATCATGCCGTTTCAGCCGAAAGTCGCACCCGGCGAGGTTGTGCAATGGCGGCAGCCGGCGATGACTGCCCCCGACGCGCGGGAGTTCCTCGTGGCCGACAACCGTCGAATTCTCTACCGCGTTGGACTCAAGGACCAGCCGCAACCGTTCCTGGCCGAACTGGCCAATTCCCCGATGGAGGTCGAACTTGTGTCCGGTTTGGCGATTGCCGGCCAGACGGTGTACGCCGTCGCACGCGCCGAGACAACGGACGCAGTGGTGGCCATCGGCTTGGGCGATCTGAAAGTCGCCCAACAATGGGACCTGAAGGGAGGACGCGTGACGTGGGGACCCACGCGCGTGGGAGAGGTGGTGCTGTTAGCCGTGGACGGCAAGTTCCTGCGTTGTTTTGGAGCGGATCAGAAAGAGCGCTGGAAGCAACCCGCCGTCGCCTACGGGCAACCCGTCGGCCCGCCCTTGCAGATTGACCAGGACTTCGTCTTCGCCTCCGTGGACGGGCAGCTCTGGCGCGTCGCGGGGTCGAGCGGCAAGACATCCGCCAGCACTCCCGTCGGCGAACCATTGCTCGCCGGACCGATTGCCTCGGGAAATGACCTGGTGCTCGCGGGCAGCGAGGGCGTGCTGTTGATGGCACCTGTTCCGGTGGGACCGTGACCATGCGACGCTACGATCAACGGCGAACCCGGCCCGCACCGCGCGATTCGTTCCCCGCGGCGCGCGCGGTGCTGGCGTTGGCCGGTGGCCTGCTGTTTGGCGCACTGGCGGGCGCCGCCGAGCCCCCCGTGGCCCCGGCTCCGGCGGCAACTCCGGCACTGCCCCCGGCGCCACCCGTGCCCTTGATTGAGCAAGAACCATTCGACCTGATTGTCCTCGACTCAGCCAACGGAGACGCGCAGCTGAAGGTTGTGCCGCTGCTGGACGGCAAACGGACGGCGCCGTTCCAGGTCGATCTTGGGGGCAAGTACCGCGTCCGCCTGCTGGATATGACAGGGCGGGAGTTTGACGTGGCCGGCAAGCATATCGTCCGCGTGCAGTTGTTCGAGGAAGCGCTGCTCGCCGAAGCGCAGCGGCTGATGGCGGAAAACAAGTTCGACGAGGCGTTCGACTATCTGCATTTGCTCCGGGTCAACTACTCCGCCCTGCCCGGGCTGGAGGCGACGATCAAACAGTACTTGTATCTCGACGCGTTCCAGCTGACGCGGAACAAACGCTATGCCGAAGCGATGGGAGTGATGGAAGAGCTCTATCGCTTGCAGGGCGATTATCGTTACACGGACACTTCGCCCTCGCCGCTGGAGTTCCTCGGCAGGCTGGTCGACAGGATCGTCGCGGAGTTCGTCGAGCAGGGAGACTTCCGCGCCGCCCGGTTATTCCTCAGCCGCCTGGTGCGTGACTACGGCGACAGCCGCCCGCCGACCGTGGATCAATGGCAGCAGAAACTCGAGCAGATGGCCGAGCAGAAGCTGTCCGAGGCCAACCAGCACATGGAAGCGGAACGCTTTCACGAAGCGGTTCTGTCCGCCAATCAGATGTTCTACATCTGGCCGGACATTGAGGGCGGGCGAGAGCTTCGCGCGGAACTCGCGCGCCGGTACCCGCTGGTGCGCGTCGGCGTGGTGCAGCCGGTCCTGATCCCCGATGCGCAACGGCTGGACAATTGGGCGGCGCGGCGGACCGGGCGATTGCTGCACCGGGATCTGGTGGAGTTCCTCGGACCGGGCCCCGAGGGAGGCCAATACGAGTTCCGGCCGGGGATGATTGACCATAGCGAAGATCGCCGGCGCATGATCCTGCGCGTCAACCGCACGGCGAACGAAGCCAGCGAAATCACGGCTCACGACGTCGCTCGATGGTTGCTGACATTCGCTGACCCGGACTCACGTCGGTATTGTGCCCCCTGGTCCGCTCTGGTGACCGGCGCCAAAGTGAAGGACCTCTTTGAAGTCGAGGTGGACTTGCGCCGGGCACATGTGCTGCCGGAATCCCTGCTGCGGGTCGCGCAGCAAGTTGAGCCTCCCGGCGAAGAAGCTCTGCCCAGCGGCAACGGACGCTTCACCATGGCAGCGCGGAGCCCCGCCGAGGTCCGTTTTGTCGTGAAGGGATTCCGCCGCGGTGCGCCCTTGGCCGAGATCAGCGAACGCACATTCGCCAGCACGCAACAGGGGATGGCAGCGCTGCGGCGGGGAGACATCGACGTGCTGGAACGCGTACCGCCCGCCGAGGCTTTGCGCATGCGCGACAACCCCGCCGATGCTCGGCTTCAGGTTCAGCCCTACGCGTTGCCGACCGTTTGCCTGCTGGTTCCCAATACGGCAAAGAACCCGTATCTGGCACAGCGCGACGTTCGTCGGGCCATCGAGTTCGCTCTCGACCGGCCCACGATGCTGAGCCGCGAACTGCTGGCAGGGCGCGAAGTGCCTGGTTGCCAGGTGGTGAGCGGACCGTTTCCGATCGGGGGCAGCGAAAACGACCCGCTCGGCTACGCGTACGATGCGGCGATTCGGCCCCGGCCCTACGATCCGCGGTTGGCGAAGTTGCTGGTGGCCGTGGCCAAGAAGCAGGTCGCCGACCTGGCAAAGAAGCGCGCCGAGGCGCCCCCCGCGTGGGCGCCGCTGGTGTTCGGTCACCCCGCGACGGAGACGGCCCGCGTCAGCTGCCAGACCGTGGCGGCCTACTTGAAAGTGGTGGGTATCGATTGCACTTTGCAGGAGTTTCCGCCGGGAGAAACACGCGACGTACAGGGGCAGTGCGATCTGGTCTACGTCGAGATCGCCATTTGGGAGCCGGTTGTCGATGCCGTTCGCCTGCTCGGCATTGGCGGACCGGCGGCTTGCGAAAGCCCCTACGTCCGCCAGTCACTCCGGTGGCTCGACGAGGCACAGAACTGGGGCGAGGTGCGCGAACGTCTGCTGCAGATCCACCGCGCGGTCTACGAAGAAGCGGCGCTTATCCCCCTGTGGCAGATGGTGGATTACGTGGCCTGTGACAAGCGGCTGACCAATGTGGGGAACGATCTGGTTTGGCTGTATCAGCATGTGGACGACTGGCGACTTGCGGCTGAGACTGCGAACTGAAGCATGAGCTCGATGCCTTCCGCGAATTTGATGTTTGGCCGCCGCGCGGCGGCGTGCACAGTGGGCCGGCGACCGGCTCCTTGGCCCGCGTGCGTCACGTGGCTCGCGATGTTTGTGTTCACGGCGAGTGTTTCCTGGGGAGCTGCCGGATCCTGGGAATACAGTCCCTACCGCATTCACGTTTGGATCGCGCTGGCACCGCAACCCGAATTGAACCACCTCGTGCGGGCCGAAATCGCAGCTACCGTTCTGCGACGCGCGGGCGTTGAGTTCCGCACAACATGGGAGATTCTACTGACCGAGCCGCCAGCCAGCCTCGTCGGCGAGTTGATGTCCGACTTGCCGCGACTCTCGGCCGCGCGCATCGCGCAGGTCGCTGAGAACCAGCTGGTGGACGACAAGCTCATCTGTGTCAGCGTCGATGCCAATCGGCAAAGGAGCATCGTGCGGGCACGCGAATTGGACTCCCACACGCGGCTCTGGGGACCGTTGGTGGAAAAGAGTACTCGCAACCCAGAACAGCTCGCGGATACGGTGTTTGCCTGCCTCGTGGAGGCCTTCGCGCCCATCACTCGCATCGAACTTGGCGAGACCAGAACAGCCGTCGTGCGCCTGCGTGCCGGTGGGTTGGCACCCGAAGGCCAGTCGCTGATCCGACCTGGCCGCGGTGACGTGCTGGTCCCGGTCATCCGCAACAACGACCGCTACGGCAAGCCGATTCTGGAACGCACGGCGGAGGTACCCTGGACGCTGCTGCAGGTCACCGGGGAGGATGATATCAATCGGAACTTGCTCAACTGTAACGTCTACTCCGGCATGCGAGCTCCAATCCGCGGACGCACATCCGGGCGGAAGGAGCGCTATGCCGTCGGCGTGCGCCGCACGCATCCCGCCACCGACATGCAAGTCCACATACGCACGCTGAAGACCACGGATCCGCGTGTGCCGCTCCCCGGCCTGGAAGTCTATTCCCGGATTCCCGTGGCGGAACCGCCGCGGGAGCTAACCGTGGAGGAAACCAAGGCGGAGGAACGGACCAATCCGCCAGAGTTCCTGGGTTATACGGACTGGAGCGGCACGCTGCGCGTGTTGCCGGCGCAGGCTCCGCTGCGCCTGATCTACATCAAGAATGGCGGTCAACTCCTCGCGCGGTTGCCGACGGTTCCGGGTTATCATGCGACGCAACTGGCTGAGGTTCCCGATGACAACCCGCGTTTGCAGGCTGAGGGCTACGTCAAAGGACTCAACAGCCAGATTATGGACCTGGTGGCACAGCGTCAGATCCTCGCCGCGCGCATCCGCAAACGGATCGCGGAGAACAAGTTGGAGGAAGCGGACCAGTTGCTGGCCGAATTCCGATCGTTGCCGACCCCCAGCGACCTGCAGCGCGATTTGGAGACACAGATGCGCCGCCAGGTAGCCTCTCCCCACCCAGCAGTGCAGACGCGCATCGACAAGCTCTACGGCGAGACGCGGGCGTTGCTGCCGAAGTACCTGGACCCCGATCTGTCGAACAAGCTGATGGAAGAGGTGCGTCAGGCGCGCGGACGGGCGACTGCGCCTACCGCCCCCACAGCAAAAAGCCAAGCAAGAGCCCCGCGGCCAGCGACGCGGGAATTGCAAGCAGCAGCATAATCAGCCACAGTTGCCGGCGGCGCAGCGGAAGCGATGAAGCGGGCAAGGGGGGAGGCACAGGCGTCTTGCGCCCGGTGCGCACGCGTTTCGTCTCCTGGCTGCCGGATACCAGCGGGTGCGTGCCTTGCGAAACCTGACTGGAATTCTCCAGCTGCTGGGAGTCGAGGTCCTCCAGGTCACTGGCCGCCACGTCGGTGTCCTCGTTGTCCGTCGGCAGGGGCGGGGCAGTCCAGGGCGACTTGCCCCATTGCCGCGACGGCAGCGGTCCGGTTTCCACCGCCCAGGGCTCCAAACGGGTCACCACCTCCGCCGCCGTCTGGATCCGCGTGTCCGGATCCTTTTCCATCATGTCGGCGATGATGTCAACGAACTCCTCGCTGATATCCGGATTGAAACGGCGCGGGTGCATGGGAGTCTCGTCAAGATGCCGCCGCGCTTTGCTGCCGGCCGTGCCGCCGGGAAACGGGACTTTGCCGGTGACCGCGTAGTAGAGCGTGCAACCCAACGAGTAGATGTCGCTGACCTTCCGGATCTCGTAGGGATTGCGGATCTGCTCGGGTGAAAGATAGTCTGCAGTCCCCACGATCTTGCCGGCGCGCGGGTCCTCCTCGCTGTCGCTCAGACATCCGGCCAGCCCCAGATCCGAGAGCTTGGCCACTCCTTCGGGAGTCACCAGGATGTTGCCCGGCTTGACGTCACGGTGGATCAGATCCCGCTGGTGCGCGTAGTCCAGGGCATCCGCCGCCTGGCGGATCACGCTGGCGGCTTGCTGCATCGTGAGCGGACCTTGAGAGCGAATCAAACGCCGCAAGTCCGTCCCCGGCACGTATTCGGTAACGAAGTAGTGGACTTTGCCGTCATGCCCGGCGTCGTAGGCCCGTACCAGATTGGGGTGATCCAGCTTGGCTTGTGTGCGGATCTCGCGCGTGAAATGCGTAATCGACTCGGGGGTCGAGCGGTTGAGCGGCAGGACTTTGACGGCGCACTCGCGCCCCATGACCTTGTGAACCGCCTTGTAAACCTGCCCCATGCCGCCTTGACCGATCCAGTCGGTAACCACGTACGGTCCCAAGTTCAACTTGGTGCGCCCGGCACGCAGCTGGTCCGCTTGATAGGTGGTTATGAGCCCCAGTTCGACCAGCTTTTCCGCGAGTGATTCGTCCGTCACGTCCTGCGTCGGCAGCAGGCTCAACGAATTGCGCACGGCGAACAGACCGCGATCCAGGTCTTCCTGGGAGATCAGACCGCTCAGCAGTGCCGAGGTGCGAAAAATGGACCCAGTGGAACTGGTCATCGGATGAGGAGCAAGCAATTACAGTCGCAGTTCAGCCAGCACACGTAACGTATGATAGATTATCCTGCACCTCCCGGTCGCGCCAAGCGTCGTCGCCGGGGACGCTCGCCGGTCGGGACGCAACGCGTCCAGACCAAGCATCAATCGCCCTCTCGATCCAGGTCGGCCGTGATGTGCCACCGTTGCCAGGCAACCGGCAGCGGCGCCACCAACCGCAGCGGCGTTGCCCGTACGGGGTGACGAAGTTCCAGGCTCCGCGCGTGCAAGGCGATTCCCGATGACCAGGGCATCCGGGCGCCGTACTTCCGATCTCCGGCCACGGCCCACCCGCGATGGCTGAGCTGCAACCGAATCTGGTGCTTGCGACCGGTCAGCAGCTCGACTTCCACCAGCCCCGCCGCTCCCATCCGTTGCAGCAGGCGATAGCGGAGTTGGGCCTGTTTCGCCCCCGGATCCTGGGAAGAAGCCACCTGCATCCGTTGCTGAATTTCGCTCTTGCGCACCCAATCCACGCACATCCCGCGATCCGGAACTGGGGGGACCTCCGTCACGACCAGGTAGCGTTTTTTGACGCCGCCGGTGCGAAACAATTCTGTCAGGCGTGCTGCGGCTTTGGAGGTCCGGGCAAACAGGACCACGCCCGTCGCCAGCGAATCCAATCGGCTGACAATCCCCAGATAGACATTGCCCGGCTTGCCGTATTTCGCTTTGATATAGTCCTTGGCGATCGTAACCAGACTGGCAGCACCTCCGGCAGCCCCCATGGTGGGCAGGCCCACCGGCTTGCAGACGGCCAGGAGATGGTTGTCTTCGTAGAGAATCTGTAATGCCATGATCGCGGAACACGTTGTGGAAGAACGCTGAATTATCCAATGTGCGCACCCGCTTGCCAATTGATCCTCGCCAGCCGGTCACCGCGCCGCCGCCAGCTACTTCACGATGCCGGCTACCGGTTCGAAGTCATCGAGCCGGACCCGGCTGCCGAACAGGGGCAGGAGCTGCGGGAGTCACCGCGCGAAATGGTGACGCGTCTGGCACGCCAGAAGGCCGGCGACGTGGCGCGGCACGTGGATCGTGGAATCATCCTCGGCTGCGATACGGTTGTGGAGTGCCACGGGCATGTTCTGGGCAAGCCGGTGGATCGGGACGACGCACGCAGGATGCTGCTCATGTTGCGGAGCCGAGTGCACCACGTCTACAGCGGGGTCTGTCTGTGGCGCCGGCCCGACGATGAGATGCTGACCCGGGTCGATGTCACCAAACTGCGCATGGACCATCGCAGCGACCGGGAACTCGATTCGTATCTCGCCACCGACGAATGGCAGGGCAAGGCCGGTGCCTTCGGATACCAGGACCAGCACGATTGGCTTCACGTCATCCGGGGGAGCGAATCCAATGTGGTGGGACTGCCGATGGAGCTGCTGGCGGCCATGCTCGACGAACTGGCCCGCCGTCAGTTGCGACCGGATTAGGGAACGGCCACCTCCGCCGGTTTGTCGGTCGCGGGCGTCGCAGCGGCCTCGGAGCCTGCGGCTGCCGCAGGCTCCTCCTGGGCCGGCAGTTCAATGTCGAGCGCCTCCGTGGTGACTGCCTCACCCGAGGGAGGTGGTGCGTTGTTCTTGGGCTCACAACCGCTGAACCCCAGCAGGGTGAAGCAGGCCGTGAGCGCACCGGCGCGGATCAGTGATCGTCCTGACATGGATCTTGCACCTCCCTTGAGCTTGCTGGCTCCCTTCGAAACGGCTTTGGAAACGATACGGCGCCACGATGACGGCCTGGCAGGCGACGGACTCGGGCCGCGATCGATGACGCATATCTTACCGCACAGACAGTGGACCGCGTAAGTGATCACCCTTGTCAACGGTGAACCGACCGGCGATGATTGTCACGATTGCATGCGTTCACTCACGATCGCGTCAGGTTCCGCAGGATCGCCGGGGGGAGAATCCGCCATGGAATACGTCGTCGCTCTGATTGCTCTCACCGCCATGGAGATCGTGCTGGGCATCGACAATATCGTTTTCATCGCCATTCTGACGGGTCGCCTGCCGGAGAAGGAACAGTCTCTGGCGCGGCGCGTGGGCTTGGCCTTGGCCATGCTCATGCGGATCGCTTTGCTGCTGACGATCTCCTGGGTGCTGCGGTTGACCGCGCCGGTGCTGGAGTTATCGAGCCTGCCCCTGCCGGCCGATTGGCTGACCGAAGAGGTCAGCCAGGTCTCCATCAAGGACTTGATCCTGCTGGCGGGCGGGTTGTTCCTTCTCTGGAAGGCCGTCCACGAGATTCATACCAAGGTCTCCGGCATGGAGGAGGCACGGCGGGTCGGCCAGAAAGCGACGTTCGGCGGCGTCATCCTGCAGATCGTGGTCATGGACATTATCTTCTCGCTGGACTCGGTGATCACGGCGGTCGGCATGGTACGCGCGGATGGCTACGGCATTTGGGTGATGATTGCGGCCGTGATGCTGGCTGTAGCCGTGATGCTGATCTTCGCCAATACCGTCAGCCGATTCGTGGAGCAACACCCCACTCTGAAGATGCTCGCCTTGAGCTTCCTGCTGTTGATCGGCGTGATGTTGGTAGCGGAAGGCATCGGAACCCATTTCAACAAGGGTTACATCTATTTTGCCATGGCATTCTCGCTGGTCGTGGAAGGGCTGAACCTCCGGGTCCGCAGTCGTGTGCACGAAGATGCACCGCTGACTTGAGGGCGGAAGTAGGGCAAACCACCGGCATCGCAGTCTCGCGGCGGAGTTGGGCAGGTTCGCGAGCCGGGATCCGGTCGGGTATGAGGACGGACGGGAAGTGAGTGAACGGCCAGCCAGGCGAGAGCGGTGGGAGGCGAACGGCCGCAGGCCGCTCTCTTCATCTTATGGGGATAATAAGACAGCGGGCTGCGGACACGTTTTCGGTAGGGTGTGACCAGCTCGCCGGTTGATGCTCTCCATTCGAAACCGTGTTGCCGGCGAGCGCCGGCACAACAGAATGCGGCCTGTCCTGGCGCGCACAATCAGTCAACCGTGCCGCGGTGGGGGCCGACGAGCGTGGTGGCGTTGATGAGTGGGGCGTTGTTGCCCGGCAAACTCGGCATGCTCCGAAGCAATGCGGAAGGGAGACCTCCGGTCAGTCGTTTCGGCGGGGTCGGAGACCCGCGCCGAACAGAGGATAGGGGGGCGGAGACACCGCGCCGAACAGAGGATAATAAGACAGCGGGCTGCGGACACGTTTTCGGTAGGGTGTGACCAGCTCGCCGGTTGATGCTCTCCATTCGAAACCGTGTTGTCGGCGAGCGCCGGCACACCAGAATGCGACCTGTCCTGCCGCAACCAGTCATCCAACCGTGCCGCGGTGGGGGCCGACGAGCGTGGTGGCGTTGATGAGTGGGGCGTCATTGCCCAGCAAACTCGGCGTGCTCCGAAGCAATGCGGAAGGGAGACCTCCGGTCAGTCGCTTCGGCGGGGTCGGAGACCCGCGCCGAACAG
>Ga0233425_10002025_pt1 | contig 42078 bp, 37 predicted proteins | sample Watercolumn_Towu_2_FD_181712 | JGI IMG/M metagenome (GOLD analysis project Ga0233425, IMG submission 181712) | Freshwater microbial communities from Lake Towuti, South Sulawesi, Indonesia - Watercolumn_Towuti2014_140_MG | ecosystem: Environmental > Aquatic > Freshwater > Lake | place...
CGGATGTGCTCAAGCTGGACAGCTCCAAGTCCAGCATCCGCCGAAAACGATACCGAGCCAGCCTCAATGATGACTTCCGGCTTCAGGTCCTCGCTACTTCTCGGTAATTCGTGCGGTTGCCCTGCGTGAACGCATGGTTGACGTCGATGATGTTTCCATCGGCATCGGCAATCAGGATGGCCTCCTGGGTGCTGGCAAACACGCTTGCGGCCAGCTGAAGCTGTTCCTCGGCCTTCTTCTGGCTGGAAATGTCGGTGAATAATGCAAACGAACCGCTATACCGGCCTGCTTCATTTTTCAGCACGGTTACCGAAATCCGGCACCAACACTCCGAGCCGTCCCGGCGGCGGAGCCGTTGTTCATAACGGTCGTCGTGGCCGGTATGGCGCCGTTCCATGTGCTGCCGGTGACTCGCCAAGTCCTCCTCGAACATGAAGCTTTCGGCCGGAGGGCCGACGATCTCCTTTTCCGAATAGCCCAGCATCGCCGACAGCGCCTGGTTCACAAACACCGTGTGGTCCTGTTCGTCGAGCCACCAGATCCCCTCATTGGCCGAGGTGACGATGCGGCGATAGCGTTCCTCGCTTTCCCGCAAAGCTTGTTCCGCCTGCTTTTCCGCCACCAGGTCCATGGCCAACTCGGCCAGGTCTTTGACCAGGTCGACGTCGCTCTGCTCGTAATCGGTGGCTTTGTTTCCCACACCGAGGATGGAAACCACCAAGCCCTGGCGGATCACCGGGACGGTGAGCTCCCGGACGACCGGAGCGTGACCTTCCGGCAGGCCCTTCTTGTTGGTGAGGCTGGCGTAGTCGTTGTGAATCACGGGCGCCCGCCGGTGGAAACATTCCACCCAGATTCCGGCTTCGCTGACCGGATAGTGAGCCCCCTTGCCTTCGGCTTTGCACATTTCGCGCAAGGTGTTGGTGGACCAGGCTTGCAGGATGAGGTCTTCCTGGTTCTGGTCCACGAAGTGGAAGAAGCCGATGCTGCTGCCGGTGAAGCGTTCGGCGGCATCCAGGGATGCTTGCATCAATTCGTCCAGAGTCCCGGTTTGGGCGATCTCGGACAGTTTCAGGCGGATCTGCCATAACGATTCGGCCCGTTTGCGCTGGCGGATGTCACGAATGAAGATACACAGGATGCCTCCCTCCCGCGGCAGGTACTGAGCGCTCACCTCTGCCAACCAGTTGGTCCCGTCCTTGGTGCGGTGCATGGTTTCGAACAGATCGCTGCCGACGTCGATGACCTTTTCGATGCGGGCGGCGATGTCTTGCGCCGTTTCAACGGCCTCCAGGTCGGAGATTCGCATCGACAGCAATTCCTCGCGGCGGTAACCGGATCGCTGAACGTAGGCTTCGTTGACCTCCTGCAGGCGGCCGTAGCGATCGACCAGCCAGAAACCATCCAACTGGCTTTCGACCACCCCTCGGTAGAGCGCCTCGCGCTTGGCCAGTTCGGCCTCCCGCGCCTTGCGCTCGGTGACGTTCCGGTTGCTGATCCGCCGTCCGGCATAGCCTCCGGCATCATCGAAGACGGCTCTGCAGGTGTGCTCGATCCAGACGATCTGGCCTTCCTTGTGGAGGACGCGGAATTCCAGGGTGGTTTCGTCATCGGCGCGGGGCGTGTCAAAGATCCGCTCGTGTTCCTTGAAACCTTGCCGATCGTCGGGATGCAGGATGCCGTGGAGAAATCCGGGATCGTCCAGGAAGGCCGAACGCGGGTAGCCGGTGAGTGTTTCGCAGGAGGGCGAGATGTAGCGGTAACGGCGGTCGGGGCCGATCCACATTTCCCAATCGGCGGTGAAGTCGGCAACGGTCCGGAACAACAGCTCGCGGTCCTTCAATTCTTGTAGAGAACGCTCGTGGCGGGCGTCCACGTCCAGTCTGTCCAGGGCGAAGGAAATATCTCCAGCCATGGTCTCCAGCAGCTTCAACAGCGCGTTATCCCAAAACTGTGTCTCTTCGGAATACAGGCCCAGAACATAGGGAACCCGGTTCCCTTGCCATAGGGGCAAGGCGGCACCCGAGCGCAGCCGGAACTTGTCCCAGAGATTCCTCCAGACCGGCAGGCGCTGGTCGTTCTCGATGTCCTGGCAAACCGAGGAAACCCGATCCCTGAAACACCGCCCTGCCAGACCGGGTTCCTCGCCACTCTTGATCTCCAGTTTTGAGAGTTCCCGAGCGATGTCTTGGGGGTCGGCTCCGGCGCATGCAAACAACAGCGGCTTGCCGGTTTGAGTATCCATGCCGATGACCACGGCCAGGCTGACATGGGCGTAATCCACGGCAATCCGGCAGATTTCCGCGAACAGGGCGGTCGATTCCATGGTCCGGACCATGGCCAGACTGGTCTGATGCAGTGCCGCATAGAAGTCGTTGAGCCGCTGGATCTTCTGCTCCGCCGCCTTGCGCTCGCCGATATCTCGGATGATCGCCTGGTAATAGCGTTTGCCCCGGCTCTCGACCAGCTTGCACTTGGTTTCCGCCGGAAACAGGCGGCCATCGGCTCGGCGCAGCAGGGATTCGCCGATGAACTCCGCAGCGCCGTTGCAACGGCCGAAAATCTGGGCGAGACCTGTGCTTGGGAGAGCCGGCCCTGCCGCCAGGCCCACATTCATGCCGATCAGTTGGTCGCGGGGATAGCCGAGGGTGTCGATGGCATGCGGGTTTGCATCCAGCACAGTGCCGTGCTCGTCCATCAACAGGATGATGTCGTTGGCTTGCCGCAGCAAAGACCCGAAACGGGCTTCCGCCTGGGCGGCGCGAATGGCATGGAAAGCAACCCGGCGGCCGTGCCAGAACCACAGCAACAGCCCTAACAAACCGGCCAGGCAGAAGGTTGCCGAGCCCGCGATCCAGCCTGCACGTTTGATGGGTGCATAGATTTCCGCCAGATCCTGCTTGGCCACGAGATACCAGGTCGTACCGGCTACGGGATGCAGTTCGGCCAATACCGGCTGCCCCCGGTAATCGATTGCCTCAATCAGCCCTACCTCTCCCAGTACGGCGCGGGCTTCGGCGGTGCGGTCAGATAACGGAAGGCGCCGCTCGACGGGGTGGTTCCGCCGATGCCGCACGTCATTGAGATAAACGACGTCGTCCCGCTCCCGTCGCACCAGCAGTGTTTCCGCCGTCTCGCTGGGTGTCGGCCAATGCTGGAGCAAGGGAAACAGGCTGTCGGACAGCCCGACGTGGAAAACCATTACGGCCACCACGGCCGAAGTTCCGGCGTGTTTGACCCGGAGTGCGCCGATCACATCGATATGGGTATCCTGGCTGTCTGCGCGTTCGCCCAGATGAATATCGGTGACGAGCCCCGATGGGGTCTGCAGTGCTCGCTGAAATTCGTGGCCGCCGGGGGGCGGGTAGTCGATTCCCGCCAGTGCGATTTCCCGGCCGTCGGGGCTGAAGAGTTGAATCGACTTCAGCTGAAAGATGTTCCGCAAAGCGGTCAATCGATCCGAAATTCTGGCTTCGTCCTCGCCAGGGGGGCGACCCGCCGCGAGCCACGGCTCGACCACATAGGACAGCAAGGCGTCGGTCGCAATCCCATCGAAATTGCGCTTGAGCACATTCAGCCAATCGGCGATTTGCTTCTGTTTGAGGTCTGCGACTGCGGCCAGGTTCGAACGGGCCTGGTCGTTCTCATGGTTTTTGACCAACTGGAAGGTGGTGATGGCCAGCCCCAGCAAAGCCGAGATGCATAACGCGAAAAGAACGGCGGGGAAACGGGGCACGGGCTTCTCGGTTCCGGAAGCCGGCTGCTCCAAATCACCGGAATCTGTGGCGTTCATGGCCATGGTCGGCCTCAATGAAGCAGCGAAGGTACATTCGGAGAGTTGCAAGCTCGGGTTTCAGTATAGGGTAGCTCGAAAAACCTGAATGTCTGTGCGGTTCTCCGGTGTAGCTCGTTGAAATGTCAGGCGCGTCGTCTGTCGGATGGGGTGGGAGTTCGACGAGCAGCGAGCTTCCAAGTGCCCTCCGCTATCCTCGATCCGATCACCCCGGAGTTTGTTGGTCGGCAGGTGGGACAGGAAGCGATTGCCGCCCCGACGTGACCTGATTAGCCGCACGGAGGAGGTTCATTCGGTTGTGGCAGAAATCGAGGGATAAATGTCCTTGCGGACGAGCCGGCGGCTCAGGAATCATCAGACCACGCCGACGGTACGGCCCGCACACGCCACGGATGGATTCGGCCGGCCTCGGGGCTCCTTCCGTCCCAACCAGAGCAAGCAAGGGGGGTGCACCATGACACATCGTCTGGAATCGCGGACCCAAGCGCCGCAAGCGGTGGTCCGCACCATCGGCATCGTCGCCTTCGACGGGCTGGAATTGCTCGATCTGACCGGTCCCATGGACGTGTTTGGCATGGCGAATGCCGGACTGGTGGGCTCCGGCGCCATCGCCGAGCCGGCCTACCGGTTTCGCGTTTTCGCGCGGACGCCGGGTCTCGTCACCACCTCCTGCGGCCTCAAGCTTCATGCCGACACCGCCTACGGCGAACTGTTCGAGGATCTCGACACCCTGCTGGTGCCCGGTGCGCCTGACGTCGGTGCGGTGCTCGCCGATCCGGCCCTGCGGGACTGGGTCGGCGCCATGCACGGCCGCGTCAAGCGCCTGGTTTCGGTGTGCACCGGAGCCTTCCTGCTGGCGCAGGCCGGTTTACTGAACGGCCGCCGCGCCACCACCCACTGGGCTTTCTGTGAACGCTTTTCACGCGAATACCCGGCGGTTCGGCTGGAGCCGGACCGCATCTTCCTGCGCGACGGTTCCATCTACACCTCGGGCGGCATCACCTCCGGCATCGATCTGGCCCTGTCCCTGCTGGAAGAGGACTGGGGGCGGGAGACCGCCCTGCTGGTGGCCCGCTACATGGTGGTGTTCCTCAAGCGGCCCGGCGGCCAGACCCAGTTCAGCGGCTATCTGGCCAGCGAGGCCACCCAGCATCCCGATCTGCGGGCGCTGCAGGTGTGGATCATGGAAAACCCCGCGGAAGACCTGCGCAACGAGGCCTTGGCCGAACGCGTGGCGATGAGTCCCCGCAACTTTGCCCGGGTGTTCCAGACCGAAACCGGCATGACCCCCGCCAAATTCGTGGAAAAGGCCCGTATCGACGCTGCCCGCCACTACCTGGGGTCGAGCGAGTACCGCATCGAAACCGTCGCCGCTGTAGCCGGTTTCGGCGATGCCGAGCGCATGCGGCGGGCCTTCGTCCGCAACCTGGGCGTCAGTCCCCAGGATTACCGCGAGCGGTTCGGCCGTCCCATCGCCGCCGCCGTACCGCCGGTAATGACCGAGAGCCGCGCCGCCACCTTGGCGGCGGTGCTCAAGCATTGATGACGCGACGACGCACCACGCCGTCCCAATCCGCCCGACACCACAACGAGGAGGCCTGCCATGCGTATTCTGCTGCTTTCCAGTGCCTACAACAGCCTGACTCAGCACGCCCATGTCGAACTCAAGGCCCTCGGGCACTGGCTGGGGGTGGCGGTCGGGACCACCGGCGACGCCATGCGCCAGGCCGTGGACCAGTTCCGGCCCGACCTGGTGCTGTGTCCCATGCTGGCCCAGGTGATCCCCCGCGACGTCTGGGAATGCTATACCTGCATCATCCTCCACCCCGGCATCGTCGGCGACCGCGGCGGCAATTCCCTGGACTGGGCGATCTTGGATCGCGAGCAGGAATGGGGGGTGACCGCGGTGGAGGCGGCGGAGCACGTGGATTCCGGCGGTATCTGGGCCACCTACGAGTTCAAGATGCGGGAAGCCAGCAAGAGCAGCATCTACCGGGACGAGCTGACCCGGGCGGCAGTCAGGGCCATGCTGGTGGCGGTGCGGCGCTTCGAGAGCGGCATCTTCGTGCCGGCGCCGCTGGACTATTCCCGGCCCGAGGTGCGCGGGCGCTACCGTCCCTTCGTCAAGCCGGAGCAGCGCCGGGTCGACTGGCAGTCCGACCGGGTCGCCACCATCTTGCGCAAGATACGCTCCGGCGACGGGGCGCCCGGCGTGCTCGACGAAATCTGCGGCCTGCCGGTGTATCTGCACGGCGCCCATGAGGAGGGTACGCTGGTGGGACAGCCCGGCGCGATCATCGCGCGGCGCGACGGCGCCATCTGCCGGGCGGCAGTCGATGGGGCGGTTTGGATTTCCCATCTGAAGCGCAAAGGCGAGAAGCCCAACGACTATTTCAAGCTGCCCGCGGCGATGGTGCTGGGGGAGCGGCTGAACGGCGTTCCCGAGGCGCCGCTGGGCCTCCACGCCGAACCCCACGGCGCCACCTTCCGCGACATCTGGTACGAGGAGCGCAATGACGTCGGCTACGTCAACTTCCGCTTCTACAACGGCGCCATGGGCACCGGCCATTGCCGCCGGCTGGAACAGGCGATGGAGTATGCCAAGCAACGCCCCACCCGGGTCATCGTGCTGCTGGGCGGGCAGGACTTCTGGTCCAACGGCATCCACCTGAACCTCATCGAGGCGGCGGACGACCCGGCCCAGGAATCCTGGGACAACATCAACGCCATGGACGACTTCGTGCTGAGCCTGCTGAGCGCAAGCCGCCAGCTGACGGTGGCGGCGCTGTACGGCAGCGCCGGGGCCGGCGGGGTGATGATGGCTTTGGCGGCGGACCGGGTGCTGGCGCGCGAGGGCATCGTGCTGAATCCCCATTACAAGGGCATGGGCGGCTTGTACGGCTCGGAATACTGGACCTACAACCTGCCGCGCCGGGTGGGCGCCGACCTGGCCCTGCAGCTGACCGAGCAGTGTTTGCCCGTCAGCGTCCACGAGGCCAAGGCCATCGGTTTGATCGACGACATCGTGATCCAGGACGATTTGGGCCACGGCAGTTTCCGGCGCTTCCGCGGCCAGGTCGTCCGGGTGGCGGAAAACCTGGCCCATCACGCCGGCCTGGCCGATCAGCTGGCCGAGAAACGCGCCCGCCGCGAGGCGGACGAGCGGGTCAAGCCGCTCGAGCAGTACCGGCTGGAAGAACTGGCGGAAATGAACCAGAACTTCTGGGGCGAGGACCGCAGCTACCATCTGGCCCGCTCCGCCTTCGTCCGCAAGCAGCCCCGGCCCGCCGATCTGACCTGCGCCGCCGCCCTGGAGCAAGCCTGCGCCAACCCTCGCTGCGACGATGCCCGGAGGCGCATCGACCCCAACCGCTGCGCCCTGGCCTCGGTGGGATGGGCCTGAGGCAGGGCGCCGATGGCACGTTCTGCGTCGTTAGGTCGCCACAGCCCGTCACGGAGCCGCCGGGTCGCCGGCTTGGCGTCCCGCCCCGCCATGTCGCCGCGCCAGCACTTCGCGGCTCAGCTGGTGGGCCGCCATGGCATAGAGTGGGCTGTGGTTGTAGCGGGTGATGGCGTAGAAGTTCTGCAGGGTGATCCAGTATTCCGGTCCTGTCTCCCCCTCCAGTTCCAGCAGATTCGCGCGGGCATCGGCCGGGACGGAGCCGTCCAGGGGATGCACTCCTAACCCTGCCAGGCGGCCGATGGAATGCTGCGGCTTGAGATCCTTGCTCAGCAACTGGGCGTAGCCCCCGGCCGGCACTTCCGCCGGATAGGCCACCGCGGCGCCGCTGACCCAGCCGTTGCGGGTGAAATAATGGGCGACGCTGCCGATGGCGTCGGCAGGATTGCTCCAGATGTTGCGCTTGCGGTCGCCGTCGAAATCGGTGGCGAAGGCCAGGTAGCTGCTGGGCATGAACTGCGGCAGGCCCATGGCGCCGGCGTAAGAGCCTTTGGGCGCCAGCGGGTCGAGGCTTTCCCGGCGGGTCAGCAGCAGGAAGTCCTCCAGCTCCTTCCTGAAGAACTCCGCCCGCTTGGGGTAGGCGAAGGCCAGGGTGGCCAGGGCGTCGATCACCCGGTAGTTGCCGGTGTTCTGGCCGTAGCTGGTCTCGATGCCCAGGATGGCGACGATGATCTCCGGCGCCACCCCGTAGCGCTTCTGGGCATCGGCCAGAGCGGCGCCGTTGCTGGCCCAGAAGTTCACCCCGCCCTGGATGCGCGCCTCGGTGAGGAACAGCTTGCGGTACTGGTGCCAGGGCTTGGCCTCGTAAGGCTTGGCGATGGCTTCCAGCACCTTGTCCTGGATCTCCACGTTGCGGAACAGCTGATCCAGCCCGGTCCGGTCGTAACCGTGGCGCTTGACCATGTGCTGGATGAAGCCGCGCGCCTCCGGCAGGCCGCTGACGTCGGCGGCGGCCCAGGAGGAAAACAGCAGCGGCAAGGCGAGCAGTAGCGGCTTCATGGTTCAGTGCGGCATCGGTTTGCGATGGGTTTGAATGGACATGAGGATACCGAAGCCGGCCAGCAGGGTCACCATCGACGTGCCGCCATAGCTGACCAGGGGCAGCGGCACCCCGACCACCGGCAGGATGCCGATGACCATGCCCACGTTGACGAACACGTAGACGAAGAAGGTGACGGTCAGCGCCCCGCTCAACAGCCGGGTGTAGCTGTCCTGGGCCTGGACCACGATGGAGAAGCAGCGTCCCAGGATGAACAGATAGATGCCCAGCAGTCCCAGGCAGCCGAGCAGGCCGAACTCCTCGGCGAACACCGCGAAGATGAAGTCGGTGGAGCGTTCCGGCAGGAATTCCAGGTGGGACTGGGTGCCGCGCAGCCAGCCCTTGCCGTAGATGCCGCCGGAACCGATGGCGATCTTGGACTGGATGATGTGGTAGCCCCGCCCTAAGGGGTCGGCTTCCGGGTTGAGGAACATCAGCACCCGGTCGCGCTGGTAGTCGTGCATGAAATGCCATCCTACCGGCAGCAGGGCCGCGCCGATCACCGCCAGCCCCAGGATCAGCCGCCAGTTCATGCCGGACAGGAACAGCACGGCGGCGCCCGCCACCCCCACCAGAAAGGCCGTGCCGAGATCGGGCTGTTTGGCGATCATGGCGGTCGGCACCAGGATCAAGATGCCCGCCGCCGCGATATGGCGGAACTTGGGCGGCAGCGGATGGGCCGCCAGGTACCAGGCGATCATCATGGGCATGGACAGCTTGCACATCTCCGATGGCTGAAACCGCACCACCCCCAGGTTGAGCCAGCGCTTGGCGCCCAGGGAGGTCTCGCCCATCAGCAGCACGGCGGTGAGCAGCAACACCCCGACCAAGTACAGCACCGGGCTGTACATGCGGAAATAACGGGGGTGGATCTGGGCGAAGCTGAACATCACCACCATCGCCAGTCCCAGCCGGGTGCCCTGGCGCACCAGCACGTCCAGCTTCTGGCCGCCGGCGCTGTAGAGGATCACCGCGGCGGCGCCCGCCAGCATCAGCAAGCCGGCCAGCAGCGGCAAGTCGATATGGAGGCGGCTGAGCCATTGCCGGGAGGGCGGTTCGTGGAGCTTGATGCCGATGTAGCCGTGTTCGCTGCTCATGGATTCAACGACTTGATGTATTGGTCGATGACTGCGCGGGCGATCGGCGCGGCCACCGAGCCGCCGTGGCCGCCGTGCTCGGCGATGACCGCCACGGCGATCTTGGGATCGTCCGCCGGCGCGAAGGCGATGAACCAGGCGTGGTCCTGCAGCGATTCCTTGACGTGCATCTTCTTGTATTCCTGGTCCTGGCGCACGCTGAACACCTGGGCCGTGCCGGTCTTGCCGGCGACATGATAAGTCAGGCCGGGGGCGATGAGCTTGGCGGTGCCGTGCTGGCTGTGCACCACGTCGATCATGGCGTCCACCACGGTGCGCCAGTGGCCGGGTTCGATCTGGACCACGGACGCATTGGGGGGCGGGTAGGGGTTTTCCATTTCCAGCGAGGAAGCCAGGCGGTCCGTGACCCTGGGTTCGATCACCTTGCCCTGGTTGGCCAGGATGGCGGTGGCGCGGGCCAGTTGCAGCGGGGTGGCCCCGACATAGCCCTGGCCGATGCCGGCGATCAGGGTTTCTCCGGGAAACCAGTGCTGCTTGCGGTGCTTGCGCTTCCAGTCGGGGGAGGGATAGAGGCCCGGTTTCTCCCCGTCCAGGTCGATGCCGCTACGGCCGCCGAAGCCGAACCGGCCCAGGTAGTCGTGCATCCGCTCGATCCCCAGGTGCAGCGCCAGATCGTAGAAATACACGTCGCAGGATTGGGTGATGGCGTATTTCAGGTCCACCGATCCATGGCCGCCGGAACGCCAGTCCCGGTACTTGTGTTCAGAGCCCGGAAGCCGGAAAAAGCCCGGACAATAGGTTCTATGCCCCGCCTGCACCCCGCCCACCTCCAGCCCGGCCAGGGCCATGAAGGGCTTGACCGTGGAGCCGGGCGGATAAACACCGCGCAGGGCCCGATTGTACAGGGGCCGGTCGGGATTGCGCTGGAGGGCGTCGTATTGAGCCCGCGGGATACCCTGGACGAAGGGGTTGGGATCGAAGCTGGGCTTGCTCACCAGGGTCAGCACCCGGCCGGTCTTGGGCTCTATGGCTACCACCGCGCCGTCGTAATCCCCCAAGGCATCGAAGGCGGTGCGCTGCAGCTTGATGTCCAGGCTCAGATGCAGGTCGGCACCGGGGACGGCCTGGGCCTGGCCCAGCACGTGGATGGCGCGGCCCTGCACGTTGGTCTCCAGCTCTTCGTAACCGGTCCTGCCGTGCAGCACCGATTCGTAAGTCTTCTCCACCCCGCTCTTGCCGATGTGGTAAGTGCCGCTGTAGACGGAGGGGTCGAGCTTTTGCAGTTCGCTCTCGCTGATGCGCCCCACATAGCCCACCACATGGGCGGTGAGTTCGCCGTAAGGGTAGGTGCGCAGCGACCGCGAACGCACTTCGACGCCGGGAAACCTCGGCATGTGCACGTAGAACCGCGCCATTTCCTCTTCGCCCAACTGGAGCCGCAACGGCACGCTCTCGAAGTTCTTGGCGCGCCCCTTGAGGGCGTTGAAGCGGCGAATCTCCTCGTCGTTGAGGTTGATCAGGGTCTTCAGCTCTTCCAGGGTGTGGGCGAGGTTGGGTACCCGTTCCGGGATCAGTTCCAGGCTGTAGCTGGGCACGTTGTCCGCCAGCACCTCGCCGTTGCGGTCGAAGATCAGCCCGCGCGGCGGCGGCAGCGGCGAGATCTTGACCTGGTTGTCGCGCGACAAATCGCTGTAATGCTCGTGTCCCACCACCTGTAGGTACACCAGCCGCAGGCCCAGTCCGCCGCTCGCCGCGATGATCAGCAGCACCGCGGCAACGATGCGGTTGAGGAAGATGCGCTGCTCCAGCAGCTGGTCCTTGAGGGAGAAAGGCTCGAAATTCATGGGATGCGGCGGTGCCGGGCCGGAAACCTGCTCAGCAAGCGGGCCGGGCGCCGGGAAGGCGATATCGCAGCGATGCGGCCGGCGCCATGCAACGGGGGATCAGCCGATGTTGAAGCTGCGGCGCAGCCGCCGCAACGCCAGGAAGGTCGCCGGCCACAGCAGGGCGCCCACCACCGACGGCAGCCAGTAATGGGCGGCGACGGCATTGCCCGCCCGCATGTTCTGGGTCCAGAACACCAGCACCTGGCACAGCAGGTGGAACAGCAGAATCATCAGGCCCTGCTGGAACAGCGGCGACAGCCGCAGTTGCCGGTGCAGGCGCAGGCACAGGAAGGCGACCAGGGTGTAGGCCAGGGCATGCTGGCCCAGCATGCGGCCGGTCAGTGCGTCGGTGAACAGCCCGGTGACCCAGGCGGCGACCACGCCGAAGCGGTCGGGGATCGCCATGTTCCAGTACACCACGAACAGCAACACCCAGTCCGGGTTGGCCACCAGCCATTCGGCGGGCCAGGGCAGGATGCGCAGCACCATGGCGAACGACAGGCTGGCGCAGACGACCAGGAGGGTGACGGTGGATTTACTCATGGGGCAGGGGAGGGCCGACGAAGTCGGGCCTGTTGTTGTAGTGCTCGCGGATGCGCGGGATGGGGTCGGAGTTGCTCCACACCATCAGCACTTCGCGGATGCGGTCCAACTGGGCCAAAGGCTTGGCGGTGGCCTTGCCGCTGGGGTCGTCCTGGGGCGCCACGGTGGTGACGGTCGCCACCGGATAGCCCTGGGGAAAGGTGCCGCCGAGCCCGGAGCTGACCAGCAGATCGCCCGGCTTGATGTCGGTGTTGCTGGTGACCTGGGGCAGCAGCAGCTTGTCGAGCTGGCCGCTGCCGACGGCGATGGTCCTCACCCCGTTGCGGTTGACCTGCACCGGAATGGCGTGGTTCGGATCGGTGATGAGGATGACGTCGGAACTGAAGGGGTTTACCCGCAACACCTGGCCGACGATGCCGTTGGCGTCCATCACCGATTGCTCGGCCTGGATGCCGAAGCGGCTGCCCTTGTTGACCGACACCACGTGCTCGTAGGTGCCCAGCGTCACCGCCAGCAATTCGGCGATGAGGGCGTGCTCGCCCACCTTGAAGGAAGTCTCCAGCAGGCCCCGCAGCCGGATGTTTTCCTGCTCCATGGCGGAAAACTTCAGCAGCTTGGTCTTCAGCATCAGCTGCTCTTCGTGCAGCTTGCGGTTCTCTTCCAGCAGGCCGGCGCGGGAGGCAAACGCCTCGGCGATCTCCCCGGCAACCCGGATCGGCGAGCTGACCAGTTGCTGCAGCGGGTAGACCGCCCCGGCGAAGGTCTCCCGCAAGGCCGGAAACAGCTGCTGCTGTTCCGCCGCCAGCAGCATCAGCGAGGCGGACACGCACAGAAACGCACGGAGGTTGAGCGAGGGGCCTTTGCTGAATATGGGTTTGATGGCGAGATCCCCCGCGACAACGCCGGCGCCGGTCCCCGGCAGGGATTACTCCAGGGAGAACGGCGCCGAGCCCTTCTCGTCCAGCAGTTCCAGCACCCGGCCGCCGCCGCGGGCGACGCAGGTGAGGGGGTCGTCGGCGATCAGCACCGGCAGCCCGGTCTCCTCGGCGATGAGCCGGTCGATGTCCTTCAGCAGGGCGCCGCCACCGGTCAGGATGATGCCGCGCTCGGCCACGTCGGCGCCGAGTTCCGGCGGGGTCTGCTCCAGGGCCACCTTGACCGCGCCGACGATGCCGGCCAACGGCTCCTGCAGCGCCTCCAGGATCTCGTTGCTGTTGAGCACGAAGCTGCGCGGGATGCCTTCCGCCAGGTTGCGGCCCTTGACCTCGATCTCGCGCACTTCGCTGCCGGGGTAGGCGGTGCCGATGGCGTGCTTGATGCGTTCGGCGGTGGCCTCGCCGATGAGGGTGCCGTAGTTGCGGCGGACGTAGTTCATGATGGCTTCGTCCAGCCGGTCGCCGCCGATGCGCACCGAGGCGGAATAGACGATGCCGTTGAGGGAGATCACCGCCACCTCCGAGGTGCCGCCGCCGATGTCGATGACCATGGATCCGCGCGCCTCGTTCACGGGGAGCCCTGCGCCCACCGCCGCCGCCATGGGCTCCTCGATCAAAAACACCTCGCGGGCGCCGGCGCCGAACGCCGAGTCCTTGATGGCGCGGCGCTCCACCTGGGTAGAGCCGCAGGGCACGCAGATCAGCACCCGGGGACTGGGCCTAAGCAGCTTGCTCTTGTGCACCTTGTGAATGAAGTACTGGAGCATCTTCTCGGTCACCGTGAAGTCGGCGATGACGCCGTCCTTCAGAGGCCGGATCGCGGTGATGTTGCCGGGGGTGCGGCCCAGCATGGACTTGGCCGCTGCGCCCACCGCGGCGATGGTCTTGGACCCGCGCGCCCGGTCTTCGCGGATGGCTACCACGGAGGGTTCATTGACGACGATGCCCTGGCCCCGGATGTAGATCAGAGTGTTGGCAGTGCCCAGGTCGATGGATAGATCGTTCGAGAAGAAACCGCGCAGACGCTTGAAAAACATGAGTATCCCGTGAGGGTGGGTAATTGGTTAAATGTAACAAGGGGGTGGGGAAGGCGGCAAGATGCGGTATGATAACCCGATTTACGGTTTTCGGAGGGGACGAATGTCTCTCAGCGCTGCAGAAGTGAACAAGATCGCGTGGCTGGCGCGGATCGCCATCGACCCCGACAAGGTGGACGCCTACGCCCGCGACTTGTCGGGTATCCTGGAGTTCGTCGAACAAATGAGCACGGTGGATACCTCCGCCGTCCAGCCTATGGCCCATCCCCTCGACCAGGCCCAGCGGCTGCGGCCCGACGAGATCCGCGAGACCGACCGGCGCGAGCTGTTCCAGTCCCATGCTCCCCTGGTGGAAGCGGGTCTGTACCTGGTACCCAAGGTCATCGAATAACCGTTCTTCCCATCGCGACCGTCTGCCGGATCGGACCGGCCACGGCAACATCGAGACTCAACCATGCATGACAAATCCATCGCCGAACTGGCGGCGGGGCTGCGCGGCAAGGCGTTTTCCAGCCGCGAACTGACGCAGAGTTTTCTGGAGCGCATCGGCCGTTTCAATCCCGCACTCAATGCCTTCGTCACGGTGACCGCCGAGCGCGCCCTGGAGCAGGCCGATGCCGCCGATGGCCGCATCGCCGCCGGTCAGGCCGGCTCGCTGACGGGCATTCCTTTGGGCCAGAAAGACATCTTCTGCACCCAGGACATCCGCACCAGCTGCGGTTCCAAGATGCTGGACCGTTTCATCTCGCCGTACGACGCCACCGTGATCGAGCGCTTCAACCAGGCCGGCGCGGTGATGCTGGGCAAGCTCAACATGGACGAGTTCGCCATGGGCTCTTCCAACGAGACCAGCTACTACGGCCCGGTGAAAAATCCCTGGGACACCGGCACCGTGCCCGGCGGCTCTTCCGGCGGCTCGGCCTCGGCGGTGGCGGCGCGATTGGTCGCCGGGGCGACCGGCACCGATACCGGCGGTTCCATCCGCCAGCCGGCCTCGTTCTGCGGCATCACCGGGATCAAGCCCACCTACGGGCTGGTGTCCCGCTACGGCATGATCGCCTTCGCCTCCAGCCTTGACCAGGGCGGCCCCATGGCCCGCTCGGCGGAGGACTGCGCCCTGCTGCTGCAGGCCATGGCGGGTTACGACGAACGCGACTCCACCAGCCTCGACCGGCCGGTGCCGGACTATTCGGCCGGCCTGGCCAACGGCGTGGAAGGCTTGCGCATCGGCCTGCCCAAGGAGTTCTTCGGCGAGGGTCTGGATTCCGACATCGCCCGCCTGATCGACCAGGCGGTGGCGGAATACCGCAAGCTGGGCGCGACGGTGAAGGAAGTTTCGCTGCCCAACATGCATTTGTCGGGGCCGGCTTATTACGTGGTGGCACCGGCGGAATGCTCCTCCAACCTGGCCCGCATGGACGGCGTGCGCTTCGGCCATCGCTGCGATGCACCGAAGGACCTGGCCGACCTCTACACCCGTTCCCGCGGCGAAGGATTCGGCGCGGAGGTCAAACGCCGCATCCTGATCGGTACCTACGCGCTGTCGGCGGGCTATTACGACGCCTATTACCTGAAGGCCCAGAAGATCCGCCGGCTGATCAGCGACGACTTCAAGAAAGCCTTTTCGGAAGTGGACGTGATCATGGGACCGACCTCGCCCTCGGTGGCCTTCCGTTTCGGCGAGAAGAGCGCGGACCCCATCGCCATGTATCTGTCGGACATCTACACCATCGCGGTGAATCTGGCCGGTTTACCGGGCATGTCGATCCCGGTGGGATTTTCCAAGAACCTGCCGGTGGGCATGCAGATCATCGGGGACTATTTCGCGGAAGGCCGGCTGTTGAACGTCGCCCACCGCTACCAGCAGGTGACCGACTGGCACCGGCAAGTCCCCAAAGAATTCGCTTAAGAGGTTATCGAGATGGAATGGGAAACCGTCATCGGGCTGGAAGTCCACGCCCAACTGGCCACCAAGTCCAAGATTTTCTCCTCCGCCGCCACCGCTTACGGTGCCGTGCCCAACACCCAGGCCTGCGCGGTCGATCTGGGATTGCCTGGCGTGTTGCCGGTGCTGAACAAGGAGGCAGTGCGCATGGCCGTGAAGTTCGGCCTGGCCATCGGCGCCCGGGTTTCGCCGCGCTCGGTGTTCGCCCGCAAGAACTACTTCTACCCGGATCTCCCCAAGGGCTACCAGATCTCCCAGTACGATCTGCCGGTGGTGGCCAAGGGCCATCTCAACATCCTGGTGGACGAGAAGGAACTGACCATCGGCATCACCCGTGCTCACCTGGAGGAAGACGCCGGCAAGTCGCTGCACGAAGATTTCCATGGGCTGACCGGCATCGACCTCAACCGGGCCGGCACGCCGCTGCTGGAGATCGTGTCGGAACCGGACCTGCGTTCCGCCAAGGAGGCGGTGGCCTATCTGAAGAAGCTCCACGCCCTGGTGAGGTATCTCGAGATCTGCGACGGCAACATGCAGGAGGGCTCGTTCCGCTGCGACGCTAACGTCTCCATCCGGCCCAAGGGCCAGCAGGAGTTCGGCACTCGCGCCGAGATCAAAAACCTCAACTCCTTCCGCTTCGTGGAGAAGGCCATCAACTACGAGATCGAGCGCCAGATCGAGCTGATCGAGGGCGGCGGCAAGGTGGTGCAGGAGACCCGCCTGTATGACTCGGTGAAGGACGAGACCCGCTCCATGCGTACCAAGGAGGAAGCCAACGACTACCGCTATTTCCCCGATCCCGACCTGCTGCCGCTGGAGATCCACGGCGATTTCATCGAGGAGGTGCGCCATACCCTGCCGGAACTGCCGGACGACAAGCGCGACCGCTTCAAGTCGGAATATGGGCTGAACGACTATGACGCCTCGTTGCTCACCGCGACCCGCGAGCTGGCTGATTACTACGAGGCGGTGACCAAGGCCGCGGTCGGTGATCCGAAGCTGTGTGCCAACTGGGTGATGGGCGATCTTTCCGCCGCCCTCAACAAGGCCGGGCTGGAAATTCAGGACAGCCCCGTTAGCGCGGACCGACTGGCGGGCCTGATCCAGCGCATCGCCGACAACACGATCTCCGGCAAGATCGCCAAGCAGGTGTTCGAGCTGCTGTGGGAATCCCAGGACACCGCCGATGCCATCATCGACCAGCAGGGCCTCAAGCAGATCACCGATACCGGTGCCATCGAGGCGGCCATCGACAAGATCATCGCCGACAACCCCGACCAGTTGGCCCAGTACCGCGCCGGCAAGGACAAACTGTTCGGCTTCTTCGTGGGCCAGGCCATGAAGGCCACCCAGGGCAAAGCCAATCCGGCCCAGTTGAATGAATTGCTGAAAACCAAATTGCAGGGCTGAATTTCTACCAACGCGGTCGAATGAATAGAGCCTTTGACACGGCGTTCGCGAAACAAGTATTGGAATCCCATATTACGAGACTACGCGCACTCAACTATTCGCAGCTATTCGATAAGTTGCAGAGCGGAGAGATCGAAACCGGAGAAATTCTTTCGCAAGACGGAATGCTATATCAGTGGGAGTGCCTGTTTTACTGGGACAGCAATTCAGACGAAGACGTCCGCGTAATTATTTCCGTGTTTCTCGATCCGAGACGTACTGCCGTAAATGATAGTTTCATAGTGTCGCCAAACGGATCCTTCGTTGGTGAGTAAAACGCGACGCACCCGGCGCGCGAAAATACTGATCAGATTTCCTGCCATGAACGACTACAAACTCACCCACCTCAAGCAGCTCGAAGCCGAGAGCATCCACATCATCCGCGAGGTCGCCGCCGAGTTCGAGCGGCCGGTCATGCTGTATTCCATCGGCAAGGATTCCGCGGTGATGCTGCACCTGACCATGAAGGCCTTCCATCCGGGCAAGCCGCCTTTCCCGCTGATGCACGTGGATACCACCTGGAAGTTCAGGGAGATGATCCAGTTCCGCGACCAGATGGTGAGCAAGCTGGGGCTGGAATTGATCGTCCATATCAACGAGGACGGTCTCCGTCAGGGTATCGGGCCATTCACCCACGGCAGCAAGAAGCACACCGACGTGATGAAGACCGAGGGGCTGAAACAGGCCCTGGACAAGTACCGCTTCGACGCGGCCTTCGGCGGGGCGCGACGCGACGAGGAGAAGTCCCGCGCCAAGGAGCGGGTCTATTCCTTCCGCGACCAGAACCACCGCTGGGATCCCAAGAACCAGCGTCCGGAACTGTGGAACATCTACAACGGCAAGATCAACAAGGGCGAGAGCATCCGGGTGTTCCCCCTGTCCAACTGGACCGAGCTGGACGTCTGGCAATACATCTACCTGGAGAGCATCCCCATCGTGCCCCTCTATTTCGCCAAGGAGCGCCCGGTGGTGATGCGCGACGGGGTGATGATCATGGTGGACGACGAACGCATGCCGCTGGAGCCCGGCGAGACCCCCGAAATCAAGAAGGTGCGGTTCCGCACCCTGGGCTGTTATCCCCTGACCGGCGCCGTGGAATCGGAAGCCGAAACCCTGCCCGACATCATCCAGGAAATGTTGCTGACCACCACCTCCGAACGCCAGGGCCGGGTCATCGACCACGACCAGGCGGGGTCGATGGAGGAGAAGAAGAAGGAAGGATATTTTTAGGTAGCAAGAAACGACATGAAACAACAGGTGGGAGTATTTCGTGGGTTCCTAATGATCTCGTTATCCTTGGAGATTATCGAAATCCTCCTTGACGTAAGTTTCGATGGCTTAATACCACGGACGCTCAAAGTTTCTTATGACGCCTGGGAGACATCTGCGAGACCGTCGGATTCAGCAATGCAGTGGGCGATTGTTTTATTTGGATTTGGCTTATTCGTCGTGGGTATAGTTGCAACGTTCGGTTTGATTTTCTTCAAACGCTGGGGTCGCGTTTTAGCTATTGGTCAATCTTTGTTGGCTGTTGCTTTCTATCCTATATGGGGATCAGTCATTATGTCGGGGTGGACAGAGATGCTCTCGTTGACTTCGGAGATGCTCTGGGGCGCAGGTCTCGCGATGGCCTATTTTTCTGACATCAAGGAGCGTTTCCAACCCGATTAGTGGCGCTGGCCAGTGTCGTAGGTTGGGTTAGCGGCTCTATCGCATAACCCAACGCCTGGCAACGTTGGGTTACGGCGCACGTCGATGATTTATGTAAGCGTTTGGGTATTTCGCTGATTCGCGCCTAACCCAACCTACGTTGAATTCGAGGGACGGCGGGCGTGTGCCGGTTTGAGGGGAATGGCGAAGGTCCAATCGATGGCGAGCATGTGGCCTAGACGGTCTATCGCTCGCGGAATTCAAACGGGTAATGATCTGGTGGTTGCAGAGGAAGGAGAAATCTTCACCTACGTACAACTGTTGGGGTCGTTTTGTTTCTGTTAGAGGAGTGACATGAAACAGCTATTGGGTTTGGTTGTGTGCTTGGGGTTGCTTGGTTTCTGGTTCTCTACATACGCATCATGCGGAGAGCAAAATGATCTTGATCCGACCTCGTTAAGTGTTGGGGAAACATCCCTCAGCTATTCGGAGTCCGAAGGGCAACGATTTATTAGCGCCTTCGGGACCGTCACGAATACATCCGCATTTTATGCGGAGGGTTTGGTTGTAGAAGCCAAATACTTTGATGCCGAAAACCGATTGACCGATGTTATTGTCGAACCTCTCTACGGGGTGGTTGTGCCACCCTCCGGATCGGTGTCGTTTCGGGTTCGGGACGCAGCCGATAAAACCAAGGAATATTACGTCTCCACTTCTGTTCGGGTGGTAACGGCGGAACAGCGGGCACGTCGCCAATCCCAGGCGAAGCGACAGTCTTCAGTTTGGGTTGATCTGTTTATCAGTTGGATGCCCATGCTGCTCCTTATCGGAGTATGGGTATTTTTCATGAGACGGCAAACCAGGAAAGGCTCACCGCAAGCACGTACCGTCGAATTGATCGAGCAACAAAACGCCATCCTTGGTCGGCAGGTCGAGGTGCTCGAACGTCTTGCGATGGCCAGCGAGAAATCAGGGACAGAACAAGGAAACTCGTAGATTCGGTTATTTCCTAGGGTGGACGCGGCTTCATCGTGCCCACCCTTGTACCGGGGATTTCGGTGGGCAAACGAAAAGACGTTTGCCCACCCTACGAAAGATTCGAATATGTAGGTTGGGTTAGCAGCTCCATCGCGTAACCCAACATCTCTCATCGTTGGGTTACGGCGCGCGTCGATGATTTGGTAAGCCCGAAGGGACTCGTGGTTGCGCGCCTAACCCAACCTACGGAAGATTCGAGGGATGGCGGGTAGGGGCCGGCTTGGGGGGGGTGGCGAAGGTCCAATCGATGGCGAGGCCGTCGAGGATGGCAACGGCGGTTGAACCGACGGTTTCGAATACCTCTTGTTGAGCGTATCGGCCCTCGACCAAGCGATACCGGGTCAGGACGTGGTCGACAGGATGGACCAGCCAGTATTCGCGAACGCCGTGGCGTTCGTAGAGTGCCTTCTTGATGATTTGATCCTTGGCGGCGGTTCCTGGCGAGAGCACCTCGATGATCCAGTCCGGCGCGCCGCAGCAGCCGGCTTCGTCGAGTTTGGACGGATCGCAGATGACCGAAAGATCGGGCTGGACCACGGTGAAGACGAGATCGTCCGCTTCATCCCGTTCCGGCAAGCGCACGTCGATGGGGCGAGGTAGAGCCGGCAGGGTTTGTCATCGAGGAAATCGGCGACCTGACAGCCTATGGCCAGCACCCAATCCAGATGGCTGCGGGAAGGCGCCGAGCTCATGTCGTAGGCGACGCCGTCGATCAGCTCCCAGCGCTCGTCGTCGGGCCAGGAGCAGTAATCGCGATAGGTGAAGCGCTCGGCGGTTTGTGGCGAGGGTTGCATGAAGCACCTCCGGAACGAATCAAGGACGTACGATAAGCGTAACGACAATTTCCGGCAACCGGCGGTTGTCGGATGAAATCAAGCGAAGAGATACTAAGCAGACCATGTCCCACCAATCCGAACTCATCAGCAGCGATATCCTCGAATACCTGGCCCAGCACGAGCGCAAGGAACTGCTGCGCTTCCTCACCTGCGGCAGCGTGGACGACGGCAAGAGCACCCTCATCGGGCGGCTCTTGTACGACTCCAAGATGATCTACGAGGACCAGCTGGCGGCGATCCGCAGCGACAGTTCCAAGTTCGGTACTACCGGTGACGATTTCGATCCGGCGCTGCTCACCGACGGCCTCAAGGCCGAGCGGGAGCAGGGCATCACCATCGACGTGGCCTACCGCTATTTCTCCACCGCCAAGCGCAAGTTCATCATCGCCGACACGCCGGGCCACGAGCAGTACACCCGCAACATGGCCACCGGCGCCTCCACCTGCGACCTGGCCATCATCCTCATCGATGCCCGCTACGGGGTGCAGACCCAGACCAAGCGCCACAGCTTCATCGTGTCCCTGCTGGGCATCAAGCACGTGGTGGTAGCGGTCAACAAGATGGACCTGGTGGACTACAGCCAGCCGGTGTTCGACAAGATCAAGGAGGATTACCTGGCTTTCGTCGCCAGCCTGGACCTCCACGACATCCGCTTCCTGCCCATGTCGGCGCTGAAGGGTGAGAACGTGGTCAACCGTAGCGGCTTCATGCCCTGGTTCGACGGCCAGCCGTTGATGGAACTGCTGGACACCATCGAGATCGCGGAGGACCAGAACTTCTCCGACATGCGCTTTCCGGTGCAGTGGGTGAACCGTCCTAACCTGGATTTTCGCGGATTCAGCGGAACCCTGGCGGCGGGTGTGCTGCGCAAGGGCGATGCGGTGATGGCTCTGCCGTCCCGCAAGACCAGCTGGGTGAAGGCTATCGTTACCTATGACGGTGAACTGCAGCAGGCGTTTCCGCCCCAGGCCGTTACCGTGACCCTGGAGGATGAGATCGACGTGAGCCGCGGCGACATGCTGGTGCGTCCGGACGACCTGCCCCAGGTCGGTACGCGCTTCAACGCCGACCTCGTGTGGATGACCGAGAATCCCATGGTCCCCGGCAAGCAGTATTACCTGAAGCAGACCACCAAGACCGTCAATGCTTCCTTTGCCCGCATCCTCCACCGCATCGACGTCAACACCCTGGAGCGGCACCCGGCGGAACAGCTGAAGCTCAACGAAATCGGCCGTTGCGAGGTGACCCTCAACGCGCCCATCGCCTTCGATCCCTATGGCACCTGCAAGGGCACCGGGTCGTTCATCGTCATCGACCGGCTCACCAATGTGACGGTCGGGGCCGGCATGATCCGCGGGTTGGCCGAAGGCCGGGAAGAGTTGCACAAGGTCACCGACGCCGAACGCGCCGCCCGCTTCGGTCATCGGCCTTTTACCCTATGGTTGAATGGCCCGAAGGCAGCCGAAGCCGCCTTGCAACTGGAGAGGGCGCTGTTCGATGCCGGTCATGCCAGCTATGTACTGGCCCGTCCGGAGCACGCAGCCCACGCCGGGCTGATTGCGAGCCATGTCAATCGCGCCGGTTTGATCTGCTTGTGCGCAGTCGGTACGCCGCCGCACGAGGACAGTGCCAACCCGGTGATGGACACCGCGGACTTTTGCCTCGATGACGGAATGCGCCACATCGAGAGGTTTCTGACGGCGGTTGCGGAGCCGGCCGAGGAATACAGCATCTAGGGTTCCGCTATGGGCATGTCGGGGCGGGTGGCGACGGCGCTTGTGGTGCTCACGCTGTCAGGCTGCGCCAGCGTTCCGCCGAGCAATACGGCCGATCTGTGTTCCATTTTCGCGGAGAAGGAGGACTGGTACGTGGCGGCCAAGCGCGCCTCCCGGCGCTGGAGAGTACCGATTCCGGTGGAGATGGCCATCATCAACCAGGAATCCAGCTTTGTGGAAGATGCCAGGCCGGCCCGCATCCGCTTCTTGGGGATACCGCTGTGGCGGCCCTCGACTGCTTACGGCTACGGCCAAGCCAAGGACGAGACCTGGGAGTGGTACCGGACCCGAACCGCCAATGATGGCGCCCAGCGGGACGACTTTGCCGATGCAATCGACTTTGTTGGCTGGTACATGCACCGTAGTTTCGTCAAGCTGCAGATTCCCAAAACCGACGCCTACAACCACTACCTGGCTTATCACGAAGGTCAGCGCGGTTTTCAGCGTGGCAGCTGGCGGGGAAAAGCCTGGCTGCAAACCGTGGCCCGGCGCGTGGCGGCGACCGCATCAAGCTATCGTCGGCAACTCGAATGGTGCGAACCGTCACTCGCCGAAAAGGCGGGCGACTGATTCCGCAAAGGCCCCGTGCGCTGGTCACGCAGCAGTTCGGAGACGTGGGCGAATTCCCATTGGCCTACGGACGTCATGGGATTGTCATAAAATGTGAAGTGCTTCACAAAAATACCCCGGCGCGACGGGTTATTTTTTACACGCCGAACGGTTGAAGGGTGAGGCCAAGCAGGTTGCGCTGCAGGCCATGGGAACGAGGGTTCCCTGCCATCCGGCAATCGAAGGAGGGCTAAAGCGTTCGGCGGGCGTGGAGAGGATTCCTCGCTCGTTCGCGGTTTGAAGCGAGACGGTGTTCCGGAAGAACTCTTCCATCTCTGAGCCGGTGTAGCTTATGGTATGGCGGCTGGACCGCAAATCCAGCAGAAGGAGCGTTCGATTCCTCCCGCCGGCTCCAACCTTTCGCCTGGGACGCAGCCATCTCGGCATGCGGCCTAACCTGTCGAATCCCGAAGCCATTCTTTTCCAGATAACCGGTCATGGCACTCGTGCCACCCCGGTCCATGAAAGCACTCGCGCCATGACCGGTTTCCCTCACCCCGGCCCTCTCCCGGAGAGGAGAGGGAGACCAAGGTGTTCGCTTCGCGACTTTCGAGGTAGTCGATGTTGGCTCGTGCCCACCGTCGGCTGAACCGCCGATAGGCTTTGACGCGGCGGTCCGGTTCCTGTCCAAGCTCAGCCCAGGTAGCGCGCCAACAGTCCCGCTTCGCTGCCGACCGGCAGTGGAATCCGCACCTGCCAGCCGCCGCCGGGGGCTTCGTTCAGCGCATTGCCATCCTTATCCTCCATGTGCTCCAGTACCAGGTCCCGGTTTCCCTCCGGCAGGATCAGTTCCAACCGGTCGCCCAGGGCGAACTTGTTCTTGGCCAGGACTTCCGCAGTGCCGCTGACCGGGTCGTAGCCCGTGATTTCGCCCACGAACTGCTGCCGATGGCTGGTGGAATAGCCGCGCATGTAGTTCTGGTATTCATGGCTGTGATGACGTTGGAAGAAGCCGTCGGTGTAGCCCCGCTGGGCCAGGTTTTCCAGCACACCCAGTGCGGACGGGTCGAAGGGCCGTCCGGTCAGGGCATCGTCGATGGCTTTGCGGTAGACCTGTGCGGTGCGGGCGACGTAATAGTGGGACTTGGTGCGGCCCTCGATCTTCAGGCTGTCGACGCCGATGTCAACCAACCGCTGGACATGCTCCACCGCCCGCAAATCCTTGGAATTCATGATGTAGGTTCCGTGCTCGTCCTCCATGACTGGCATGAATTCGCCGGGCCGGTTTTCCTCTTCCAGCAAATAGACCTGGTCCGCCAGCGCATGGCGTGGCGTATCGCCGCAGTCGGCAAGGCTCAGTTCAGTCAGGCCGATTTCCAGCCGGGATGGCACCGTATCGCCCTCGGCATTTTCCCTCGCCGGACTCACGTCGTATTTCCAGCGGCAAGAGTTGGTGCAGGTACCCTGGTTGGGGTCACGGTGGTTGAAGTAGCCGGACAGCAGGCAGCGGCCTGAATAGGCGATGCACAGGGCGCCGTGGACGAAGGTTTCCAGTTCCATGTCGGGGCACTGCTGGCGGATTTCGGCGATCTCGTCGAACGAGAGCTCCCGCGACAGGATGACCCGGCAGATACCCACCGATCGCCAGAACCTCACCGCGGCGTAGTTGACCGTGTTGGCCTGCACCGACAAGTGGATGGGCATTTCCGGCCAGTTTTCCCGAACCAGCATGATCAGCCCCGGATCGGCCATGATCAGCGCATCCGGCCCCATGGCGATGATGGGGGCGAGGTCCTTGAGGAAGGTCTTCACCTTGCTGTTGTGGGGAAGTACGTTGGTGGCCAGATAGAACTTCCTGCCCAGCCGATGGGCCTCGGCGATCCCTAGGGCCAGATTCGCCTCGAGAAAATCATTGTTGCGCACCCGCAGGCTGTAGCGCGGCTGGCCCGCATAGACCGCATCGGCCCCGTAGGCGAAGGCATAGCGCATGTTCTTGAGGGTTCCGGCGGGGGAGAGCAGTTCGACGTGTTTCATGGGGTGGGCGGAGTGGAGCGGTGGAACGGCGCATTTTAGACCAATCCACGTCCCGATCGGCCAACGATCCCCTGATGCCCGCCGGTATAATGCGGGCCAACCATCCGATCCGAGATACGGCCATGAATCTCCCGACCATCGAATTTTTCGTCGGCAACACCCCTCTGGTGCGACTTCAACGGCTGCCGGAGGCCTCCAGCAACGTGGTGCTCGCCAAGCTGGAAGGCAACAACCCGGCCGGCTCGGTGAAGGACCGTCCGGCCCTGAGCATGATCAAGCGCGCCCAGGAACGCGGTGAAATCAAGCCCGGCGACCGGCTGATCGAGGCCACCAGCGGCAACACCGGCATTGCGCTCGCCATGGCGGCCGCGATCATGGGTTACCGCATGACGCTGATCATGCCCGACAACATGAGCGCGGAGCGGCGGGCGACCATGAAGGCGTTCGGCGCGGAGATCATCCTGACGCCGGCCTCGGGCAGCATGGAGGCGGCCATCGACCTCGCCCGTGCCATGGAGGAGCGCGGCGAGGGCAGGGTGCTGGACCAGTTCGCCAACCCGGACAACCCGCGCTCCCATTACGAAGGCACCGGGCCGGAAATCTGGCGCGATACCCGGGGCAAGGTCACCCATTTCGTCAGCTCGATGGGTACCACCGGCACCATCATGGGCACTTCCCGCTACCTCAAGGAACAAAACCCGGGGATCCGGATCGTCGGCGTCCAGCCGGAAGGGGAGTCGCGCATCCCCGGCATCCGCCGCTGGCCACAGGAGTATCTGCCGAAGATCTATGATGCTTCGCGAGTCGACCGCATCATCGACATGGGCCAGCAGGAAGCGGAGGAAACTACCCGGCTGTTGGCCGCCCGCGAAGGCATTTTTGCCGGCATCTCCTCCGGCGGCGCCGTGGCCGCGGCCCTGCGGCTCAACCGGGAACTGGAGCGAGCGGTGATCGTGGTGATCGTCTGCGACCGGGGGGATCGGTATCTGTCGACCGGAGTGTTTCCGGATTAACCCGGTCAGACGCTGCGAATCCAGGGAGGGGGAGTTTGAACGTGACCGGAAGCACCGCCGGCGCAACGGTCCGGGGTGGAATCCGGGGGGGTTAAGTCCGCACCGCCGCAGGGCTCCACCAAGTCGCGGGGCCTGCGAAATCCTCCTTAGGAGCGCGGCGACGGGTGATCGACCAGCAGGCAGGCGCCGCCGTGCCGATGCCCGCACCAGTCGTTACCGCGCCTGAAAGGGTCGATCCGGATCAACAGCAGCGCCAGTGGCGAGCCGCTTCTGCGGCAGCGTCGCCCATCCACACCGGCTAAACCTGCGTGACAGGTCTCCGGCCCGCCCGATACTTGGCGATGCGTTCCAGCAGCATGGCCGCGTGGTAGGCGGCATCGTTGGTTTGTTCCAGCACGCCGAGGATTTCGGTCCAGTTGCTTTCGTCTACCAGGGGCAGGGCATTGAGGCGCCGCTGGGTCTTGCGCCATTCGTGGTAGAGCTGGTCGGCCTTTTCTTCCCAGTGCTTGAGGGTTGCCCGGCAGTCGCCGGCGCTGGCCGGATCGTTGTTCGGATACAGCGCCAGTTCCGCCTGCAGCCGCTCCAGCATGGACAGCAGGGTCGCCACCAGCTCCGGGGCGGCCGCTTCGGTCTTGCGCGGGGTGCAAAAATCCACCAGCCGGGCAGTATCGTTGATGCCGTCAGCGATGTCGTCGAGCCGGTTGATGAACTGCTCGGTGAGGTGGATGAACTCGTTGTAGGGCAGCAGATCCAGCGCCTGGTAAGCCTCGGCGGTCAGCCGGTCGCCATGCTCCTCGAGCCGTTTGATCCGGACCACATGGGGGGCGAACCCCCCGATATCCTGGAACAGCTGCTGCAACGCCCGCCCGCATTCCATGGTGTTGTCGACGTGCTGCCGGAAGATCACATCGAGCGTATGCGGCGGCGCGGCGGTGGTTTCCATGGGCGGGTCCTGGGCGGGTGAGGGTTCAGGCATGCTGCTCGGAGGCGTGCTTGCCTTCTTCCATCGGATCCATCAGCTCGCCGCGCAACAGCCGCACGGGTGAACGGTGGTAGAGCTTAATGTCGTGGAAGGGGTCGGTGAGGATCTTCGCCAACCACACCAGGCCGGTCTGCACATCCTTCAGGATGAACAGATGAAGGGTCCGAAAGATCAGTCCGCCGGCCCCGATCGCCAGCCACAGCAGCCCCAGGCGATGCAGGTAAGGCGCCGGGCCGTTGTCGTCGCTAAACAGGCCCAGCAGTTCGGGGTCCAGGTAGAGCGCTACCGGCGACAGTGCCCAGATGGCCATCAGTATGGTCTTGCGGTGCAAGTTGTAGCCGACCTTGACTGCTTCCTTATACTCGTGGGTCGCCTGGTTGATCTCGTCGTAACCCTTGGGCTCGAAGAAGAAATGCCCGGTTTGGCGGCTGATCATGGCCACCAGCCAGCCGATCAGGCCGGCCGCCGCAGGATCGCTGTACAGCAATCCATAGCAGCCGAGGAAGCTGATGGCGCTGATGAAGTGCAGCGACTGGTTGATGCGGCTGTGGTGATAGTAGCGGTGGTCATCCCAGCGTTGAATCTCGAGGGCTTTGAGAAAATCGCGCATACAAGCTCCGGAAGGGGATACGGAAAAGAGCCGGCCGGGCCGTCAGGCCCGCGCCGGCGAGGAACATGCGATTGAAGAAAGAGGCCATCGGCGACAGCCCGCGATGTGCGGATCGCATCTGTGAACCTTACGGCCTTGTTGTTACAGCGGTTATGCAGCGGGGTGACAGCTTGATGACAGCGGGTGCGGCCGGGCATGCCGTTTCGGCAGACAGGAATTCCGTCATCCGGCCGCGATGGGGACCCGTCAATCGAACCGGGGCTGACGCGCGGAAGTACCGGCCCGTACCGACATACGGCTGTCACGTTTCCATGGCAGGCTGCCGCTCGCCGCAGCGACGGGGTGAAGGCCGTCGGCCGGCGACAATGCCGAATGGGACCAACCGAACGCGGCGCGGGCATGGAGCGCGTGGCGCACCCGTTCGTCCTCCGCCCCGCCCTACCACTCGAACTCAGACCATCGCTCATGGCCGCCACCCGCTGGGGATTTATCACCATACTCGCCGCTCAGTTTTTCTCCGCATTGGCGGACAATGCCCTCCTGTTCGCCGCCATCGCCCTGCTCAAATCGCTGCTGGCGCCGAATTGGCACGTACCGGTGCTGCAGCAGAGTTTCGCCTTCGCGGCGATCGCCCTGGCGCCTTTCGTGGGGCCGTTCGCCGATGCCCTGCCCAAGGGGCGGGTCATGCTGATCAGCAATCTGCTCAAGATGGCAGGCTGCGCAGCCATGTTGCTGGGCTTGCATCCGCTGCTGGCATACGGTTGGGTGGGGATCGGCTCGGCCATGTACTCGCCCGCCAAGTACGGCATTCTCACCGAGTATTTCCCGCCGGAGCGGCTGATCTGGGCCAACGGCTGGGTCGAAGGCCTGACGGTGGCGGCGATCATCCTGGGCGCCATCGTCGGCGGTGTGCTCACGGGCGATACGGTATCGGCCTTCGCCTTGGCGCGGCTGCCGGACGCCATACGCATGGCCGGCATCGACACCGTGCCCGAGTTCGCCATCGCGGTGATCTTCCTGATCTACGGCCTGGCGACGCTGGCGAACCTGAAGATCCCCCAACTGCCCATCGACCACAAGCTGCCGTCCCGCACCCCCTGGTTTTTGGTCATGGACTTCATCAAGAGCTTCAAGGGTTTGTGGGCGGACCCTCTGGGCCGGGTGTCGCTGGCGGTGACCACCCTGTTCTGGGGTGCCGGAACCACCCTGCGGCTGGTGATACTCGCCTGGGGTGCGGCTTCCCTGCAGCTCGACATCGAACAGGCCACCGAACTGACCTCGGTGGTGGCGGTCGGCATCGGCATCGGCGCCGCCCTGGCCGGCGAAAGCCTGGTACTGACCAAGGCGGTGCGGGTGTTGCGGATCGGTATCCTGATGGGACTGACGGTGGCCGCCACCGTGTTCGTCACCGATTGGCGGCTGGCTCTGCCGCTGCTGCTGCTCATCGGCGTCATGGGAGGCTATTTCGTGATCCCCATGAACGCCCTGCTGCAGCACCGCGGCCATTTGCTGATGGGTGCCGGCCACTCCATCGCCGTACAGAACTTCAACGAAAACATCGGCATCCTGGTAATGCTGGGGGCTTATGGGCTGATGCTGAAACTGGACTTTTCGATCCAGGCCATCGCTGTCGCCCTGGGGCTGTTCCTGGCCGCCGCCATCGGCTGGCTGAGCCTGAGCCACGGTCACGACCAGGACCACGGCGAATGCTGAATGCCGCCCGGCGGTCCCCCGCGACGGGTGGCCGGCCTACTCAGGGCCGGTACTCCAGGATGCCTCTCCCCAAGGTCCCGTAAGCATACAGGCGTTTAGCCTGATCGCCGCCCCATACCAGACGGAGACCAATGTTGCGGTTTCCGGAGGCGTCCTCGATCTTGGCCCAGCGGCGGCCACGGCTGAATCACTGTCCCTCGTCCATCCGCTTTTTGCAGCGTCGCGCCGGTCGGCATAGACTCGGGGCTTTTTGCGGCGGAGGACACCATGGTTGCGGGTGGAGGGTGGCGGAGTTGGGGCTGGAGATGGATCACCGCGTTGCGGCGGGAACTGGACGAAGGCGGCCTCAACCAGAGCGCCTCGGGCCTGGTCTATAGCAGCCTGTTGTCGCTGGCCCCGCTGCTGGCGGTGAGCTTCTCGCTGCTGAAGGCCTTCGGCGTGCACAATCAGCTCCAGCCTTTCCTGCTGGAAGTGCTGGCGCCCCTGGGCGGGCAGGCCGGCGAAATCTCCTCCCGCATCATAGGTTTCGTGGAAAACGTCCAGGTCGGCGTGCTGGGAGTTCTGGGCCTGGCCACCCTGTTCTACACCGTAATCTCCCTGCTGGGGAAGATCGAGGAGAGCTTCAACCACATCTGGCGGGTGCGCCAGCCCAGGCCATTGGCCCGCCGATTCAGCGATTACCTCAGCGTGGTCCTGGTGGGTCCGGTGCTGCTGTTTTCCGGGGTCGGCATCACCGCCTCCATGAGCAGCCATGCCCTGGTACGGCGGCTGATTGCGCTGGAGCCGTTCGGCACGGCTTATTACGTGGCCGGGCTGATGCTGCCCTATGTGCTGGTCAGCGCGGCGTTTGCCTTCTGCTACGTGTTCATTCCCAACACCCGGGTGAGGTTGAGGCCGGCTCTGGTCGGCGGCCTGGTTGCCGGCGTCGCCTGGAAGCTGTCCGGCTCCCTGTTCACCGCCTTCGTCGCCGATTCCGCCCAGTACAGCGCCATCTACTCCGGCTTCGCCGTGGTGCTGGTGTTCATGATCTGGGTCTACCTCAGCTGGGTGATCGTGTTGCTGGGGGGCTCGGTCGCCTTCCATTGCCAGTATCCCTGCTATCTGCGCTACGCCGGCCGCCGCCCCCGCCTCAGTACGATGGGACGGGAACGGCTCGGGGTGCTGGTGATGGTGCTGATCGGCCGCAGCCAGTTGGCGGGCGAGCCCGCCTGGACCCTGCACCGCCTGGCCGATGCCGTCGAACTGCCGTGGGAAGCGGTGCAGAAGGTGCTGGACGCGCTGCGGCAAGCCGGCCTGCTGCGAGTGCTGGACCACGATGCGGACGCTTATTTGCTCGCCCGCGATACCGACTGCATCCTGCTTCAAGACATCATCCGGGCTCTGCGGTCTCAAGGGGAAACCCCCGAATTCGCGGCGGGACGGACCGATCCGGCGCTCGGCCGACTGTTGGCGCAGGTGGCTGCGGATTGCGCCGGTCTTGCAGGGGAACGCAGCTTGCGGGATGTCGTCGGGGAACTCTCCGGAGAATTCGGTCAATGCCGTTCGGTAGAGGGATAATGGGACTCCGGCAGGGATAGCCGGGGTCCGGAAGCCTCCGAAGGTTTGGCAGCCTCTGCGATTTTCCCGGAAATGACCGGTCCAATGGCCTGATGGATGCGAACCGGGCTTCGTGTCGTCAAGCAAGCGCTGTCCCTGTTTGATCACTCTCACCCCGGCCTCCTCCTGGAGAGGGGAGGTTGCATGACGCTGCTTGGTGAATCGTTGGATTATCGTCCGAAATCTGCTTTAGCCCTGAATCCATAGAGAACGCACATGTTGAACGAAAAGCCGCGCCGCTTGGACTATGTCGAGAAGGTCAAGCTCCGGGTCGGCGACCTGCGTGCGGGAATGTATGTCTGCGAACTGGACCGGCCTTGGCTGGAAACGCCTTTTCTGCTGCAGGGCATCGAGATCAAGTCGGATGCGGACATCGAGATGATCAGGCGTTACTGCGACTATGTGTACATCGATTTGGAACGGACCAAGCTGGTGCGTATCGACATCGGTGCGGTACCGGTCACGTCCTATACCAATGAAACGTGGCTGGTCTCCCTGGAGCGGGAAATCGAACAGGCGTCTTCCGCCCGTGAAAATACCTCGAATCTAGTCAAGAGCTTCATTCAGGAAATCCAGTTCGGCAACAGCGTCGACATTCAGTTGGCCAAGGCAGCCGTGTCGGAATGCGTGGCCAGCGTCATGCGCAACAGCGATGCCATGATGTTCATGACCCAGTTGCGCAGCAAGAACGAGTATGTCAGTGAACACGCCTTCAATGTCTGCATCTATGCCATCGTCATGGGCAGGCTGCTCGGCTTGCGCACCTGGGAGCTGGAGAATCTGGGGACCTGTGCGCTGCTCCACGACATGGGCACGGTCCGGGTTCCCGATGCCATCTTGAACAAGCCCGGCAAGCTGACCGGCGAGGAGTTCGAGGTGATCAGGATGCATCCGGGCTGGGGCAAGGACATCCTCATGTCCGGTCGAAATCTGTTCACCGGGACCGTCGACGTCGCCTATGCCCACCACGAGGCAATCGACGGCAGCGGCTATCCACGCGGATTGAAGGGCACACAGCTGAACCAGAACAGCAAGATCGTCGCCGTCGCCGACCGGTACGATGCCATCATCAGCGCGCGTCCTTATCGCAAGGCACGCGACCATCTCGGCGCCATCGGGGTATTGAACAAGATGGCGACCGCCGGACATCTGGATGGTGATCTGACCACCACTTTCGTGTCTTACTTGGGTATTTACCCGCCGGGGACTCTGGTGGAATTGAGCACCGGAGAAGTGGCGATCGTGCTCGAAACCAACCCCCACAACCGTCTCAAGCCGCAAATATTGGTGATCCGCGACAGATTCCACAATCCGGTCGAGCGCTATGTGGACATGAACGAGGTGAGAACGGGCGACCCCGATCGGCTCTACCGCATCACCAAGGTGAGTCAGGCCGATGAAATCGGCATTGAGCTGGCGCAGTACAAGGACGCCATCCTGCGGGCCATGGGTTGAGCGGGGTGCCGCGCCGCTTGACGGCCTCGCGGCGTGTTGACGATCTGCCGCGTCGGGCAGCGAGGCAGCGCAGGGTCTTCCGGGAGGGAAGCCGGGTGCGGTTCGCGTCAGATCCAGGCTTGAGACCCTTTCCCCAACCCATGCAAGCTTGGCGGGATAGACGCGCATCTCGATGCGCGTCTATCCAAGGGCTGTCGCGAAGACACGTCCGACCCGCTCACCCGGCGGGGTTACCGCAACTTGCCGTAATACTCCGCCAACTGTTTGATCTCCGTCTCGCTCAGCTTCCCGGCGATCAAACGCATGCGGTGGTAGACGTCGTTGGCGCGGCTGCCGCTCTTGTAGTCCATGAGCGTCTTCTCCAGATAGCCGGCTTTCTGGCCGGCCAGCCTCGGGGTGTCCACCTTCTCGCCTTCGCCGCCGCCGTTATGGCAGACGGCACAGGGCGGTTCCATGCGGGTCGGGTCGCCCCGGTTCGCGATGCGGGTGGGATCGTCGCCGCCGCCGGTTCCCCGGAAGGGCTCCTGGCCCGCGTACCAGGCGGCGATGTCGGCCATGTCCTGATCGCTCAAAGGGCTGGACATGGCGGTCATGACCGGGTCGTTGCGGCTGCCGGCTTTGAAGTCCTGAAGCTGGCGATAGAGGTAGGTCGCCAACTGGCCTTCCAGCTGCGGCGCCGGATTGGTGGGGTTATGGCAGGCGGCACAGGACTGGGCCAGTTCCTTGCCGTGTTCCCCATTGCCGCTTTTGACGAAGCGCAGGGTCTGTGGGGTCCACGCTACCCGGGTGGAGGGGGCGGCATGGGCGTTGCCGGCTACGAGCAGGATCGAGATCACGAGGGTCAAGGCTCTCATTTCAGTACCCCCAGGCGGTGGGATCGAAGGTCTTGATCAGGAAGAACTGGGCGATGGGGTAGCCGTAGCTGATCGCCATCAGGGCCAGGATCACCAGGTTCCAGCCGAGAAAGCCGTTGAGCCAGCCGGGCACCGTGGCCGGTGTCGCCATCGCCATGGCTTCGTCGCCGCTGTCGGCCTGGGCGCTGCCGGCGGTCTGGGTGCGGTACAGGATGTACACGTACAGCGCACCGGAGGCCAGCAGGATCAGGCCGCCCATGATCATCACCAGTTCGTAAGGGTCCCAGGCCAGGGTCAGCACGCTGTTGTAATTCACCGAGGAGATGCGTCGCGGTTGTCCCAGCAGCCCCAGCACGTGCCAGGGGGTGGTCATCACCACCAGACCGATGAACCAGGTCCAGATCTGCACCAAGGCCAGTTCGGTGGAATAGAGGGCCTTGCCGCACAATCTCGGCCACAGCCGATACCCCAAGGCCAGGTAGAGGGTGACCACGGTGCCGCCGAAGATCAGGTGGAAGTGTCCCGGCACCCAGGCGGTGTTGTGGACCATGGCATTCATGGCGTAACTGGCGTTGACGATGCCGCCGAATCCGCCCAACAGCAGCATGAGCAGCGACAGCAAGGCGGCCAGCACCATGGGGTTGCGCCAGGGCAGGGCGCCGATCCAGCCGAACAGGCCCTTGCCGCCGGCCTTGCGGCCCGCCATCTCCAGCGAAGCCACCACGGTGAAGCCGGTCAGCAGGGTCGGGATGGCGACGGCGAAGGTGCCCACCATGTGCAGGAACTTCCACTCATGCCCCTGTTCCGGGTCCATGTACAGATGATGGAAGCCGATGGGCAGGCCGAACAGCAGGATCAAAAGAAATGCCAGTCGCCCCAGTTCGTCGCTGAACAGCTTGCCGCCCGCGGCGATCGGCACGTAGCAGTACAGGGCGATATAGGCGGGGATCAGCCAAAAATAGACGATGGGATGCAGGGTCCAGGCGAACAGGGTGCGCGCCAGGCCCACATCGATGGTGTCCACCAGCCCCAGCGCCCAGGGAAGCAGCTGGAACACCGCCTCCAGAGCCACGCCGACGCTGGTCCACAGCCACAGCACACAGTTGGTCGCGGTTGCGAACATGGGCAGCGGCACGGCTTGTCCCGCGTGGGCCTTCTTCCACTGCAGCAGCATCACCAGCATGATCACCGCCCACAGCCATGATCCCACCACCAGCAAGGTTGCGCCGATATAGAAGAAGGCGTTCGCCTGCACCGGCGGATAAAAGGTGTAGAGCACGGAGGCCTTGCCCAGCAGCAGGGGAATCGCCGCCATCACCGTGCCGGACAGGCACACGAAAAAGCTGGTCCAGGCCAGGGTCGGGTTCCATAACGGCAGCTGCAGGCTGCTGACGGCGGTGTAGTAGCCGAACCCCATGATGAAGAAGGTGGTGAGGACGAAGCCCATCAGCACGCCGTGGGTGCTCACCGAGGCGAAGTAGACGGCGGGCGACTGGATGGCGCCGATCAGGCCGCTGCGCTCCAGGACCTGGAATTCGCCGAACACGCAGGCCAGGGCGAAGGCGCCGAAGGCCAGCCACAGATGATAGAGGCAGAGTTTCTTGACGGTGGCGTCGATCATGGCTGGGCTCCGGTCTGGGTGGGCGCGCGCCAGGTGTCCGGCGCGACGACGGTCAGCTTGCTCCACATGTGGTCATGGCCCAGGCCGCAGTATTCGTTGCACAGCACGGGATACTCGCCGGGTTTGGGAAACACGGTGGTGACCTCGGCGACGAAGCCGGGGACCACCATGGTGCTCATGTTGGTCATGGGGACGTGGACGCCGTGGAGCACGTCCAGCGTGGCCAGGCGGAACACGATCTTGCGGCCGGCCGGCACTTCGATGGCGCGCGGATAGAAGCCGTAACGGGCCGCCACCAGCTTGACCTGCAGGCTGCCGTCGGGGAGCGGTTGCGGTTGCACCCCAAGTTTGTCCTCGGCGAATTCCTCGCTCAGATGCAGGCTGGCGGAGTCGATGGTTTCCACGTGACTGGGCGGGTGGATATTGCGGGAGTAAGCCGTGAAGAACATGGCGCCGACGAATAGCAGGATCATGCCGAGAGCGACATAAAGCCAGCGCTTTTCCAGCGTGTTGATATGCATGGGACACCTTGGCGGTTCGTTGGGGGGAGGGCGAGTCGGATATCCGGCGGGCCGGCATCGACCGTCAGGTGATTGCCCCCCTCGGCAGGAACACGCCGAAATAGAGGAATAGCCATGCCAGGCTCATTCCCAATGCGACCAGACACAACAGCACCCAGGTCCCGATGGGTGCCTGCCCGTTTTCCGATGGATCGTGAGCGGACATAACCTCTCCTGTCGTTGGCTTTGTTCTTTCGGGGGATTTGGAGTGGCTTAGAGTGGACGGAAAGCCGGACGCGTTCAACCTTTCGGTTTGCTGGGGATTTGTCCGGCGGATCGCTCAGGCGGAAAGCTCGTTCGGGAACTTGGCGACAGCATGATCGAAGAGTTGTTCCCGGACAGATTGCCAATCCGGTAATGGATCACACTTTGTCAAGATTTGCCCGGCTAGACTGGCATCACTGTCGACGGGTGCCGGCCCGCATGCCCGTCGGCTCATCGCGCCGGGCTCGGCGCGTTCATCCGGGGAAAGTCATGCAAGTCTTAGGCACCTTCAACACGTCCAAGGAAGCCGTTGCTTCCGCTTACCAGAAGGCGATCGAGCTGAACAGCGACCTGATCTGCCTGGTTCAGAAACAGGCGCTGGGCACTCGAGGCAATCAGCAGATGGTGGTGAAAATTTCCTTCCGCAAGGGCCGTCCCCGCATCCGCAAGAAACTGGTCCCCCGCAACTCTTACGGCGACGCCAACAACAACGTGTTCCTGGCGACCGTGCGGTCGCAGTGGTTCGCATCTACCCTCCACTTGTTCTGAACGGGCTCCGAGGCCCGCGGGGGCCGATATGGATGGAGCTGCGAGCGTCAATGGAGCCGGGCGCCACACCACCGATATCAGCGAGTCACCCTGGTCGCTGCAGGACGAGGTCGCCGGAAACGACTTCTCCCCCGATTTTCGGATGATTCTGATAGGGGCGAATTCATTCCCCATGGGCGATTAAAATCGCCCCTAGCCAATGAATCCCGGAATATGCCTATCCGGTTGGCTCAGGAAGCCACAACCCGTAGTGTTAAGCAGAGGATGGCGACATGGCGGCAACACTACCCGTAGGAGTTGCCTGAGTTAACCGGATAGGCATGTCCCGGAAATTATTGACAGCCACATCCGTGAGTCCCCACCGAACCGGAATGCGTCATGGCGGCCATGCGCGCATACCCGGTGCCGCAGGTTTAGTCCCGCCAATCCTGGAGCACACCGTCCAGGATCTTCGAAAACTTCATCGCGCCGGTGTGATTCAAGTGGTCCGCATCGTAGAAATCGGTTGCGTCGAAGTGCTCGTCGCTCAGATAGTCGACGTAGCGCATGCGGCCGTTCGATTTGAGCTGGTCGTTCAAGATCGCCCGGAAGGTGGCGAGCCGGTTTTCGCTAAGGTGCTCGCGGTAGCTGGCGAAGCCGGGCAGGGTGACTACCAGGAGTTTCTATTTACGCTGGGTGCAGAGCTGAACGATCTCCTTGAAATGGCTCAGACTGCGCTGGTTCAGTTCCCGGTAGTACTGATGGCGCGCAGCAACTGTAGCGCCTTCTGGTAGAAGTTGCTGCAAAGTGGCGGTGGTCGAGTTATCCCTGCCCCATCCGCCAGGCGTCCAGGCCGGTTTGAAGTTTTTGCCGAGGTAATCGTGGAGCATTCCTCCGGTGAGACCCAACTTGTTCGGATCGGCAAACAAGACGCTGTGGGTGCGGAGGTCGAGGGATTCGATCGGCGGATAGCGGTCATAGCCGAGCTGGAAAACAAAGCTCAAGGCTCGAAGAGCCAAGAGCGGGATGTTTTCCAAGCCCCCCAGAAGGCCCAGGGCCGGGCGGGTCCCCGAAGGGCGCGCGGTGCTTTATCCGCGTCCGTAGGGGACCTGCAAGGCTTCCCGAACAGGCCGTAGAGTCATCCGCGAGCGAATCCAAGTGACGGCTCTAATGTCACTTGGATGAGTCGAGCGGCGACGACTGGGGCGCCAAAGGCAATAACCGTCCCGCGAATTGCGGCCGTGCGGCGTCGGGAACGCCGTTAGGCACAGCAACTCTGTGGGACACGCTGCTCTGAATTGGAAAGGACTCATGAAGCCCGCATCGCAGGCGTAGCGCTTGCCTCCAGTCGAATTGGGAGGGCTGCTGGGCGCCGCCGGCGGGTAATACCGGCGCTGAAGTTCTAAGGGTAAGATATCTAGCCGGCAGCTTGATGATAGTGCACCGCAAGTCGCCATGATCGGGTGTTGACGTGCTTACGCCCCGGCCGGTTCCCGCGCTCGCAGCGCACGTATCTTAGAACTGAGGTGTTATGGTGATCGACGCGTATTCTTCTGCTCCGCATGGACATGTCAGCGTATATATTGTCGGATCTCCCATGCATTACCTCGCTGCACGCTGTATTGATGAAAATTTCGAGCCCCCAGGCCGGAAAGTCTTGCTCTATTACCATGAGGCGATCGAAGCTTTCATAGATAAGGCGGATTGGGATGCGGTCGATTTTCTCCCTTGGCCCAGAAAGCGGCCATTGCCCGGGCCTTTTGGCATCCACAGGCGGTTGCTGGAAAACCTGAGAAAGGTGGCCAAATTGGTGGGAAGCTGCGATACCATCAATCTGCACGCCGGTGGCTACGGTGCGGAGGCGACCAATTATTTCGTGCTCAGCTTGGGGCCTTTGGTCGGGGCGCGTTCGGTTGCTGCCCGCATTCTTCCCGAAGGGGTCGACAGCACGCGTCGTTATCCCTTGAGTTTGAAAAAGCGATGGTCTCACAAACTCCGATTACTGCGCCGGATCGTTTCTCCCGAGCTGAAATTCCGAACCTTCAGCGGAGACCATACCGGCGCAGATGCGGCTTTCGTGGAGCGTATCTACACACTGCCGGGGCTGCCACATCAGTATCAGGCCGGAAAGGTCGTCGAACTGCCTTCCTTGGTCAAGATATCGGCTGCTTTACCTGAGGAATCTGCCCAATTACGCGCACTGGTGATCGGCCAGCCACTCACGGGAAGTAACTTGCTGACCGGGGAGGACCTTCCTCGTGTCACCGACCGAATCCACCGTTGGCTGCGGGATCAGGGAGTAACCGCCATCGATTACAAAGGACATCCCAGGGATCCTCGCAACGAATTGATGAGCGAAGGAGACCAGTCGCTACTGCTGAACGAGCCCATCGAAAGCTACCTCGCCCGAACCCATTACGATTTCATCGTGGGAGTCAGGTCCACTGTCTTATTGTTTGCTCGCCAGATCTATGGGCCACAATCTCGGGTACTCGCCTTCGGCTGGGATGTCGTGTTATTCAAGTCTCCGGAAGAGCGGAAGGATATGGAAGAGGTATTTGCCAACTCGGGCGTCGAACTGATCTGATTGCCTTCCGGTGACTCCCCCAATAATACTCCTGAATCCGCTGCCATTAGCCCTCAGCGGGCATGAGGGATACTAGTAGTTCGTTCCATCAATAAAGTTACAAAATAGCTGATCATAGCCATGATCCTTTTGCAACTCTTGACGGGGGTGATCATGGCCAGGAAGACGAAGCGGGCAGCACTGGTGCTGACGGGCGATCAACGAGCACTGCTTACTGATCTTGCGGGATCGCGGACGGCGCCGATACGCGAAGTGGAACGGGGAAAGATTCTGTTTGGCCACGCGGATGGGGCCTCGATCAGCGACTTGATGCGCCGGGTGGGTGTCGGACGCCCGATGATCTACAAGTGCATCGACAAGGCACTGGCGGCGGGAGTCGGCGCAGGGCTCAAGGATGCGTACCACCGTCCCCATGAACCCGAAATTACCGAGGAAGCGAAAGCCTGGGTGGTCAGCATCGCCTGCACCAAGCCCGAAGATCATGGACTGGCGGCCGAACTGTGGTCGATTTCGGCGCTGGCCCGGTTTGTCAGCGAAGGCGCTGAAACGGCCGGACATCCGCGGTTGGCACGGGCAGGCAAAAGTACCGTGTGGCGAATCCTGAAGGAACAGGACATCAAGCCACACAAAATCCGTTACTACCTGGAGCGGCGCGACCCGGAGTTTGATCGCAAGATGCAGGAAGTGCTTCTGGTCTATCGGGATGTGTCCCTTTCTGCCGAGGGTGCCGTCAATGAAGGGCGTCCCCGTCCGATCTACACTGTCAGTGTCGATGAGAAACCCGGCGTCCAAGCCCTTGGGCTGACTGCGCCCGACTTGCCGCCGGTTCCGGGCAAGGCCATGGTCATCGGACGTGACTACGAGTACGTTCGCCACGGCACGGTTTCCATGATAACGTCGGCCGGGTTCCTGCAAGGAGTGGCGCCGCGCGCCCGTCGAACAACCGCTGCCGCAATAGATCTGGCCCCGGTCGCAGTGGCTGCACAGCAGAACTTGGGCGCGACAGCGCCCGCAAAGAAAGAAGCGGCCCGAAGACTCCATCGGCGTTGGTCATCACGCCGAGGAGCAGCGGTCTGGACGGGGTTGTCAGGACCTTGGAAAATGGCGAGGCACTCCCTCTCACGAGGGAGCGGCGGGGCGCGTCACGGAATGAAACTTGGCGGTTGAAAGCCGTGGCGCGACCCGGTCTCTTCGGCGGAGCGCTTTCTACCGCAAGTTTCCCCTTCGCACCATCTTCCCCCTACCTCTTCACATTCCGATCCATCCTCCGATCAGGAACGAATCGAGCTTTGGGTACCTGCGTCACCGTTTAGACGCGCTTCTTCACAGCCATTCACACACGGCAAGGCCTTGGCGTAACTGTTTGCGGTCTTCGATGGAGAAGTCCTTGGCTTGACGTTCGATGTCATACAGCCGGCCGATGCGCTGCAGGGCCTCGTGGGCCATGGGGCTGTGGTTGGCCTGGTGGAGGTCGAAGAATTTGCGTCGGGCAAGGGCCATGCAGCCGCCTTCGGTACAGGGCGGTGCGCCCTCCCGATTCGGAGCGAACAGCTGCTTGTAGCCGCCATAGTCGTCGACCATCAGGTGGCCGTGCCAGCCGTCCAAGAAATTCTTGACATGCTCGCCGGAACGCCCGGGTTGGTAGTCGAAGACGATGATCGGCGGCCCCGGTTCCAGGTCGTTGCTGCGGTAGGCCCACAGGTAGGCCTTCTTCGTTCTGCCGCTGCCGGGATCCAGCTGCGGCACCGGGGTTTCATCGGCGTGGAGGGTGGAGCGCTGTTTGAGGTGCTCGGCCAACCGGTCGGCCAGAGGTTGCAAGGCCACGCCCAGTCGACCGACCCAGTCCGCCAGCGTCGAGCGGGACAGGATCACCTGATCGCGGGCGGCGATCTGTTCGAGCCGGTAGAGCGGCAGGTGATCCAGGAATTTTCCGATCAACACCCAGACCAGCAAGCCAACGGCCGCCATGCCGCCGTCGATGACGGCGGGCGGGATCGGGGCCGCGGTGACGGTCTCGCAGGCCTTGCAGGCGTACTGCGGGCGGATGTGGCGGTGGACGAAGAACTTCGCGGGCTCCACGTCCAATCGCAAACGGTCGCTTTAGTCGCGACCCTTCCAGTTGCTCGGTGATGTCTTCGCCGATCTTCACCAGGTCCTTGCCGCACTGCCCGCATTGGCAGGATTCCGGCTCGTGGCGATGTTCGATGCGCGGCAGATGGGGCGGCAGGGGCTGACGGCCGGCGCGGGGGCGTTTGGGTTTGACGGCTGGAGCTACGGGCTGCTCGGCGGTGGCCTGATCCAGTTCCGCCTGCACCGCCGCCAAGTCTTCGGCCCGGCTGTCCTCGAACAAATCCTGCTGGACCTGTGCCAAGGCCTCGCTCTTGGCGCCATAGCGCATCCGCCGCAGATGGGCCAGTTCCAGGACCAGGGCCTGGATCTTGATGTCTTTGGCGTGGATTTCCGCATCCTTGGCCTTCAGCCGCGCCTGATGCTGCTCGAGTTCCCGCTTGGCCTGTTCCTGCAAGGCCGCGATCTGCACCCGCACGGCCTTCTCCAGGTCCGATTGGACGGCCGGGGCGAGGTTCAGTTGAGCGAGGTGAACGGTGAAATCCATGGCCGTCATTATACCCTGGCCGATACCCTGAAACCCGCGCCACCGCTGGGTTTTCGGGCGCTCTGCAGGAATGCAGCATACACCGGATCAGGCTTGCCAATCGGCCCTCGGCAAGGCCCGCAAGCGGCGCCAATCGACCCCCGCCACCAGCCAGTCCCACTGTGCCTGGCTCAGGGAAAAACAACGCTCATTGCCCGTCGGCCAGACGAAGCGGCCCTCGTGCAGACGCCTCTGGCACAGCCACACCCCGGTGCCGTCCCACACCAGCAGCTTCAGCCGATTGCCGGCCCGGTTGCGGAACACGAACGCCGCCCCGGAACAAGGCGCATGGCCCAAGGCCTGCTGCACGATGGCCGACAAACCGTCGATCCCCCGGCGCATGGTCCAATCGCAAACGTCGCTTTAGTCGCGACCTTCCACCGGCTGCACCGCCACCCAAATCGCCGCCGGCGCCTCGATCAGCCCAGACATTGCAACAGCTCCGCCAGCCATCGCGGCGACACCGACGCCGGAATCTCCAGCCGCTGGCCTTGGCCCCGGTGCAGGACCAAACTCTCCGCGGCCGACGCTAGCGGCTCGACCCGCACCGGAATCAGGACCTGATCACCCTCCGTCGTTTCCGCCCGGTACTCCCGCAGCCGCTGTGAGAACGTACTCGCGCTCACACCCAGTCGC
>Ga0233425_10002026_pt1 | contig 42058 bp, 55 predicted proteins | sample Watercolumn_Towu_2_FD_181712 | JGI IMG/M metagenome (GOLD analysis project Ga0233425, IMG submission 181712) | Freshwater microbial communities from Lake Towuti, South Sulawesi, Indonesia - Watercolumn_Towuti2014_140_MG | ecosystem: Environmental > Aquatic > Freshwater > Lake | place...
AGCGAGGGTGGGAGGTGGGAGACCAGAACCCTCCCTCCACCACACAACCCCCGTCCAGTGGTGGCAGTGAGGTGGGGGAGGTGGGAGGCCGTGGACGGCCAGCCCGAACGGCTCTCTTGATTGAGTAGGTCCCCCTCCTCGCAATTTCCCTCCTCCTCCCCCTTGACAGCATGATAGCACATGTGGTAGTAGGGTGGTATGCGGAATGAATGAGGGCGGTGGGTGGGAACCTGAAGGAGGTGTCGGGATGGCACGGTTGAAGCCGGTGAAGGCTCAGGAGCCTCAGGCGACATACGGGTGGTTGGGGAAGGGTCACAAGGCGTACAAGATGGTGGTGGGGTTGCTGAAGACGTACTACGGGGAGAGGCTGGGGTTGGGTGATGTGCGGCCGGCGTTGCGGAGCGGGGGGAAGGCAGTGAGCTGGGGGGCGAAGCTGTTGTCGGTTCCGGGTCCGCTGCGGGCGTTGCAGTCGGAGGGTCCGACGAACGGGGTGTTGCTGATCGACGAGGCGTGGTGGAACGGGGCGGGGTTGCGGGAGCAGGAGGGTGTGTTGCACGGGGTGTTGGCGCAGGCGGCGAAGGAGGAGCGGGTGGTGGTGTACGCGAGCGCCGTGGCGGCGCACGGGGCGTACACGGTGCAGCTGGAGGACGTGGTGCAGCACGGGTACAAGCAGCTGAAGTTGCGGTTGGAGGAGGCGGAGGAGACGTGGGGGATCGGGGAGGGCTCCAAGGGCGGGAAGGTTGAGGGAGAGGTGCTGGCAGCGGCAGCGGGAGGGCAGTGAGTGGGCCGATAGGTCGAAGTCGACGGATGGGGTGGTTGGCGAGGTGTTTTGGGCCGCAGCGGGCCTGTAGGGCCATTCCACGGGCGAATGGGGAAGTCGACGACTGAGGGAGTGGCGTGAGTTTGCCCGGCGGGCGGTCGGTTCCGTATCCGGGCCGTGCTGGCGGCTCGTAGAGAAGGCGACGCTGCCGAGGACGCAAGCGAAAGGCCAACCGCCCTACCAGCCGGGTGACGGGAGGTCGTGAGGTGCAGAGCATGAACTGCAGCTTGTGGAAGCAGTGTCGCAAGCACCCGGTGTTCGGGGTGCAGAGGCTTACCGCGGCTCGGGCGGACTGTCCGCACTTCGTGGTTGGTGGGATGGTGAACGAGAGGCACAGCCCGTCGATAGGCAGTCCTCACGATGATGGGCGTCCGAGTTGCGCTATCGTCACGGGAGGCTGGTGTGTCTGCGTGGCCTACGAGCCGGCGGAGGACGGGAGTGTGTCCTCTGAGGCGGGAGGGGTGTGAGCCCGATGGGGTATGACATCCACATCCAGCGGGAGTTGGAGGCCGGTGCGGACATGTACCGGCTGAAGTTCGTGAGGCCAAGAGGGAACTCCTACCCATTTCCGGCGGGCACGTTGCCGGAGGTACTGTGGCAGGCCAGTTTCCTGAACGAGGAGCACGGGCCGATCCAGGTCATCCTTGACGCTTACGCGCTGGAGGAGGTGGCGGAGCTTGCCTATGAAGAGCAGTGCTCAGGGATGGACTCATGTGTGAGGTGTCAGGGACGGGGGTGGCATAGCCGGACGGGGGAGAGTCCGTTCGTGCCGGAGAGGGTGGCTTGCGAGGAGTGCAAGGGTCGGGGCCTAGTGCGACGGGTGGAGGGGACGGTGGAGGACGGGAGCGTGTGTGGGGATGCCCCGTGCGGGGGCGTAGGGGCATTCTGCGGGGCTCCGAGGGGTGAAGTGGGGCAGGAGGGCCAAGTGGGGGTTGGGAGGGCGTAGAATGGCTGTAGCCGCGAGGGAGGGCCATGATGTGAAGACAGTGCTTGGACGGATCGGTCGCAAGGTGCCTTCGGTGAGCATCGCCATCGCCGATGTGATGCTGGATGTGACGCCTGAGGGGGAGGAGCGTGATGAGCTTGGGCGTTGGATTGCCTGTGCGGTCAGGGATAAGGTGTTGGTGCTCAGGGAGCGTGGGGATCGGGAACCTGGGACGAAGATGAGCATCGCGAGGGAGTATCGTCGGCTGTTGGTCGCCCTGTTATGCCATAGGATGGGGGTTGGCTACGAACACGGAAGGGCTCTCTACGCTCGCATTGAGAGTCAGATGCAGGCATGAGCCGCGAGGGAGGGCAGGAGGGGTGTCCGTGAGCGAGAAGGTGCTGCAGACGGTGCGTGTGAGCCCTGAACTCCGCAAGCGCCTGAAGCTGTGGAGCGCCGAGACGAACGAGCCTGCGCAGAAGGTCTTCCTGGAAGGACTCCGGCTCTACGCGGCGAAAGAGGGCCTGGACCTGTCGGGCCTGGAGGACTACGAGGAGGGGTCGGACAATGGGCGCTGATCCCGTGGGCCCGTTCGGTGGGCCAGGGACCTCGCAGCACGGAGGTCCTCTCTTCGTGACCGGAGCCCCGCGTTCCGGCACCACGCTGGCGTCGATGTTCCTGAACTGGCACCCCGAGTGCATGATCTTCTACGAGAGCCACCTCCTGCTGGACCTCCTGCAAGGCTTCAAGCCCAACTGCGGACCGGCGCCCACCATTCACCTGCCGACGACCTGGAAGGGCGAGCAGGTCACGGCGTACCACTGGGGCTTGCATCAGGTCACGGCGAAGCTGGGGTTGACCCTGCCGGACCCGGAACTGCAACTGGTGCGCGGGTGTCTGCGTGGGTTGTGGGATCGGTGCTGGACGTGGAAGAAGGTCCTGGGGGACAAGAGCCCCTACTACGCCTTGACCTGGGAGACGGTGAAGCGGGTGCTGCCGGAGGCGAAGTTCATCGCCCTCATGCGGCCGGAAGCCGAGTGCGTGGAGTCGGTGCTGGAGCAGGGCTGGGGCTACACGCGCGAGCAGGCCGAAGCCTGGGTGCGGGCGCACTTCGAGGGGCTGACGACCATCCAGGACTGCATCTTCGTCGAGCTGGAGTGGCTGCAGCGCGACCCGCGGCAAGCCGTGGGGGCTATGCTGGAGTGGGCGGGAGTGGACCCGCAGCGGATGCAGTGGGACGGCGCGCTGGCGGAGATGGCGCGCGGGGCGGTGAACTGATGCTGCGGCGTGTGGCCGAGTGGATCATCGAGCGGTTCTTCGCGCAGCAGTTGGACCGAGCGCTGATCCGCGACCCGCAGGCGTTCTACCGCTACCTGCGCCGCGCCGGCTACCCGCTTGCAGGAGACACGCTCTTCGTGTACGATGCCCCGCAAGACCGACAGCGGTTCCTGGCAGCGATCTTCTGGTCGCTGCGACAGTGCCTGAAGGAGCGTGAGCGGAATGTCGGCGCGTAGCGATCTCTTCGCAGCAGCAGTGAACACGAACCGGACCTTGGTGACCTCGGCTTCGGAGCCTGCCGTGTGGACGATGGGGGGGCGGGTCCTGTGTCTCCATGCGGTAGGCTCGCGAGTGCGGTTGCGCCAGATCGAGGTGAGCAGCGCCTCGATTGCGACCGTGACGCTTCGCGTGGGAAGCACCGGGGTCACGAAGACGAATGAGGGCAGCGACGGCACCCCGGTTTCGGTTGGGATCGGCAACCTCAACCAGGAGGGGAACCGGGCGGCAGCCGCCGTGGCGTACAGTCCGGCCGCCGACAAGTCGAACTACGGCTGCGCCGGCACGGTCTACAACATCCTGGTGTCGCGCATCATGGCGAACGTGCCGGTCCTCTGGCGCTTCGATCACCACGAGGTGCGGCTCGGGATCAACGGGTCGTGCGTGCTCCGCGTGAGTCCGGCCAGCAACGGGGATGTCGTCACGGCGACGCTGATCTGGGAGGAGTTGGACTGATGGAGGTCCCGCGCAGTGTGGCGATCTTCTCCGGCTGCGGATGGTCGTGTAGCGGCGGAGCGCAGCGTCCGGTGGCGATGGCCCGGCAGTTGCGAAAGCGGGGCTTCGAGGTCTGGTACTACTCGGAGGTCGATCGACAAGCCTGCCGGTCGCCCGAAGGCGTGCATGTCATCGGGCAGCAGCGGTTCGACCCGCAGAGCCTGCCCGCCGAAGGCCTAGCGATCTGTTGCCTGCCCCCGTACTTCCCCTATGTGCAGAAGCTCCACGAACGCGGCTGGAAGGTCCTCTACGACCTGCTCGACGACTGGGAAGCCTTCATCGACGAAGACCACCTGCAGCCGGATGCCCTGGAACACGAGTCGGCGCTCATCGAGTGCAGCTCGGCTTGCATCGCCTCGGCGCCGAAGCTCCATGACTACCTGCGCGCCCAAGGCGCGAAGCACGTCGAGCTGATCCTCAACGGCGGGCCGGAAGAACCCGTGACACCGGCGCATCGGGTGAGCGGGCCCGGGATCTATCCCGTGCTGTGCTCGCACCTCTTCGGGGAGTGGATGGACTGGAAGATCATCGAGGCCGTGACACACCAGCCGGACCTCTTCCTGTCCATCATCGGGAAGTACCACCTGGAGCAGGACTGGACCGGACGCCGGATCGATTCCCGCGTGGACGGGTATGCCCCACGGGCGCACTTCCGTGGCGAGCTGCCCTGGGAGTCCGCGCTGAAGTTGATGGCGACCCAGGACTGCGGCATCATCCCCTTCAAGGGGCGCATCTGCCACTCGGTGGACCCGATCAAGTACTACGACCACCTGGCCTGCGGCCTGTGGACCGTGGCGAGCAGCGACCTGTGGCCGATGATCGACCGCAAGTACACGCTCATCGCCAACCGCAGCGACTTCCCCGAAGCAGTGCGGCTGGCCGCCAAGCAGCGCAAGCGAGAGCCCGTGGACCCGGCCGAAGTGGCGGCCAACGCCTGGTCGGCGCGGGTGGAGTCTCTGTTGGCGTTCCTGGAGCGAGTGCCCGAGCCCGCTTTGGCGGTCCCGGCAGCGAGACAGAGAGAGTCGAGACCTTCCCCTCGAACTCCCTCCGCGAAACCCTCCCGTTCGCGTGCGGCCGGTCTCGCTGCCGAGGACTGCCGTCTGACTGCCTCGGTGCAGATCCCGGGGACCTGTCAGATGCAGCCGCAGTGCCCATACTGCAACACGGCGGCGCTCCGGCAGCGCCAGACAGCACTGTCGGCCTCGGCCGACCAGTGGGCAGACGCGCTGCTGCGCCTGGGCGACCGGCACGGTCCGGTGTACTACACCTTCTGCCACGGGGAGCCGCTGGGCTCCGACGAGTGCATCTCCGTGCTGGCGAAGGTGGCGCAGCGCAATCACATCGACGTGGTGACGAACCTGCTGACGCCCGCGAGCCGGTTGCTGCGGCTGCCCCGCAACGGCAACCTGGCCTTTGCGACGAGCTTCCATCCGCATGCCTGGCGCAGCGTGGACGAGTTCATGCGCCGTCGCTGGGAGTACGAGATCGGCGGCCTGCGGATGGGCACGGTGGGCATCGTGGCCTACCCGCCGCACTTCGACCGGCTCGAAGGTTGGCGGGAGCAGTTTCTGGAGCGCGGGCTGACCGCCGACGCCTTCGTTGTGATCCCCTACCACGGAAGCTATCACGGACAGCACTACCCCGCAGCCTACACTGCCAGCCAGCAGTCCGCGCTCCAGACGTACCACCAGCAGAGCTACCTGGGTGAGTTGCAGGTGCCCATGCGCACATGGGAGCGTTCCCAGGGCCTGCCGTGCCGGACGGGACGGGACTTCGTGTTCATCGAGTGGGACGGGACGGTGCATCGGTGCACGCAGGGTGGGCAGCCGCTGGGCAACCTCCTGCAAGGGACGCTGAAGCTGAACGCGGGCGCCGAACCGTGCCTGCACGAGACCTGTCCCTGCCCCGACCTGTGGAAGTACATCGAGCCCGGCACGGTGATCTACCCGCCCGGGGAGTCGCCGCATGAGCGGGCGCTGAGGTTCGCAGCCTACGAGCGACATCGACGGGAGCAGATTCGTCTCCCGGTGGAGGTCCGGTGATGAAGCACTCGAGCGACGTGTTTGTGGCAGACGCCGGCGGCGTGGCCGGCGCGACGGCCGGAGTCTACACGCTGGTGCTGAACGCCAACGGGAAGAAGCTGCGTATCCGGCGCATCGAGGTATCGCAGGAGACAGCCGGTAGCGTGGTGATCTCGCGGGCCTTGGCCTCGGGTGTCTCCGGCGGGGCGGCGGTGACGGAGGCCAACCTCAACGGCGAGGGTTCGGGTCTGCCTACGGCGGTGGCGACCAAGGGGACGCGAACATCGGATCACACGGTGGGTAGCCCGGTGACGCTGGAAGCGCAGACAGTGGCCGCCGACGTGCCGGTGCTGTGGATCTACGACCACCTGGAGTTTCGCCTGTCGGAGTTGCAGGCGCTGTGCATCAAGCAGGTCGTCACGACGAACGACGATCTGTGCTACGCTCACATCGAGTGGGAGGAGCTGTAGCCATGCCCATGAAGCCTACGACTGGCCCTGAGGCCGAGGACGTAGAAGCCAAGATCGCCGACGCGCCGGATGGTGTGGAACTCATCGTGCGCCCGCTCGCCCCCGGCAACGCGCACCGGACGCAGCATGTGCGGTACTCGGAGGCGCTGGGCCTCTGTACTCAGCGCGTGGGGAGGTTCGTTGCGAAGCGCGCTGAGGACGGGGAACTCCTCGGCTACGAGCGTCGTGGCGAGGACGTGTTCGTGGGGGACGCAATCCCCGCCGACCTGAGCGGGACCGTCGTCGTCGAGGAGGGGTGACATGGCTGTCGTCCACAGGTACGTCCGCACGGACGGCAACAATGCCAACAGCGGCGCGACGGCTGCGCTCGCCTGGGCCACGCTGGACTACGCCGCCTCGCAGGACTACTCCGGAAACGCGGACGGCACCGACATCCACGTAGCACCGGGCACCTACCGCGAGACGGTCGTCGTGGACTTCGCTGGAGCTTCCGGGCGCGTGACGCGCTTCCTCGGCGATCCGGAGAACCTCTGGTTCGGGGCCACAGCCAATCCTGGTCGGGTCCGGATCACCGACGCGAACAGCAGCGAGCAGCACCCCAACGGCGGAACCGCCGTAGTTATCTCCTGCAACAAGGACTACGTGGAGTTCCACGACTTCTACCTCGACGCCAGCTACCGTGCGGTGAACTTCACCGCTCAGGGTACCGGGCGGGCGCTCAACAAGTGCATGATCTTCTCGCGTGAGACCGGGGTGCTATACGGAAGTTTGATCAAGGACTGTGTGATCTTCTCCGGCCTCTACGCAGTTCGCTCATCGTCCAGGACGGTGGACTGCTTCCTGTTTGGCGGAACCACCGGAGCGATCGTGGTGGATGTCATGAGTGCAGTGTTCGACAACTGTCTCGTTATGGGAACCACTGGTGCTCGCGTGACCACCGCTGGTGGGTCGCTGACGTGCCGGAACTGCGTGGCGTTTGGGTGTGTGAACTATGGTTTCCAGCAGACAGGTGGCACGATGACTCTGTCGAGCTGCAATGCCGTGTTATGCGGGACTTCCGACCTCGGCACTATCTCCGCTACCGCCTGTTACGCCAGCGGGTGCGGAACGCTCAATGCGTTCACGACGGGAGGGGGTTCTGCTCTACTGGACTTCAACGTCCTGCGTGAACTGGCGCCCTACGTCGCGGCAGCCGGAGTCGGTGGGATCATCGCACAAGGCGACAACACCGGACCGGCCTTCACGGCAACCGACACCGACATCTCGGGGCATCGGCTGCGCCTGCGAGGCGGGACTGTGTTGGACATCGGGCCGACTGCCATCTCCTCGCCGACCGACCTGCCGGGCGGGATGCTCGACTGGACCACCTACAAGATCGCCGCGCCCTCGGTGCAGATCGTGGCTGAGGGGGACGTGCTCCTGCAGGTACCCGCCGCTGTCTCGGTGCCGGTTCGTGTCGCCGTGTGGGTCCGGCACGACTCGATCACCGGCAACAAGCCGCAGATCGTACTGAGAGGCGACTCGATCACCGAGCAGACCGCAACCGCTACGGCAGGAGACGCCACCTGGGAGCAGCTGGTCGTGACGGCTACTCCGACTATCGACGAGGTGCTCACTCTCGTCTTCCGTGCCCGCAACAGTGCGGGGACGTGTAGGTTCTCGGATGCCGAGGTGATCGCATGAAGTGGGTGTGGAACTACGGAGGATGGTTCAACTTCCCCGGCCGGTTCGGCTCCGGATTTCATGTGGGGCCGACCGGCGCTTTCGTCTCGTCCATCTCTGCGGAGGCGCAGCCCACGATCGACCTGCGTCGGCGGCGTCTGTACCAGAGGGGCGGCAGGAGATGATCCGGTCCATCCGCGCGATGCGCCAGAGCGACATCCCGGTGATCCTGGGCTACTACCAGGAGGCCTTCGGGATCAACTTCCCCGGGCGGGACTTCGAGCGCGTGAAGCGCGCCGCGCGGATGCGCGTTCTCCAGGCGCTGCCGAAGGAGTCGGATGAGGTCGTGCTGGTCGCCGAGGGACCCGAGGAGCTGATCGTGGCCTACGCCTGGCTCGCGAAAGGGCGCTCCGGTGACGGCGAGGAGTGCGCGACCATCGAGGGCTTCGGGGTGCATCCCGACTACCGGCGCCAGGGGATCGGCGCGATCATGGCCGAGGCGGCGCAGGAGTGGGTGTTCCGCCTGTGGGGGCTGAAGCGGCTGCAGTGCGTGGTGTCTCTGGACAACGAGCCGGTGGTCGGGCTGCTGGAGAAGATGGGCGGGCAGGCGCGGTTCGTGACCTACGTGAAGGACGTGGATCATGGCTAGTGTCCGGTACGACCAGGGCGCTCAATTGGTCGCCGTTGTGCGGATGCCCTCGCTGCCGGCCGGATCGGCTGTCATCGGGGCTGTGACGATCTCCGGCACCCCGAACGTTGCCGTGACTTCGCTGCCCGAGGTAGTAACCGTCGATCACCCTCACGAGGAGATTCACGACGGGGATTCCTTCACCTACCAGGATGTCATCACGCTGGGCTCGGCCGCCACGCAGGACTACCTGCTGACCGTAGCCAACACGACCAAGTGGCCGCAATTCGTCTTCGAGGTAGAGGGCACTTTCGGGATCACGGTTGAACTGTACGAGGGCGCCGACCGTACCGGGACTTCGGCTCAGTCCATCATCAACCGCAACCGGAACAGCGCCACGACGGCGGGCATGACCGTCCACAAGGGCACGAGTGGCGGCACGACAGACGGAACGCGAATCCAGTGGACCGCCTCCGGTTCGGGGACGGCTGCCGGTCGTCAGGCTGGCGTTCGACGCGATGTGTCCGAGATGATCCTGGATCAGAACGTGAAGTACATCTTCCGAGTCACGTCCGACGCCAACAACAACCGCATCGCAGTGAAGCTGGATTGGTACGAGCACGTCGTGTAGGAGACCGTCATGCCCTTCACCACGGACAGCCCGTTCCGAGCGTTCCTCGATCCTGGCTTCGAGCGCCAGTCGCGTCGGCGGCTCGATGAGTACCCGGACATCCACCTGAAGCTGGTGCAGCTCGACGGGAACGTGTTCGACCTGGGGACGACGGTGAGCGTGGTGGTGGACCTGATTGACCATGCGCGCGGGATGACGGTGCTGGACGACCTGGCCGGCACCGTGGACAGCGCCTCGAATGGACTCCTGCATGTGTCGTTGACGGACGCCAACGTGCAGGAGATCGCCGCGCCGGCAACGCTGGAGGTCGTGGTGAAGGTGACGAACCTCAACGGCAACAAGCAGGCGCAGAACGTGAACCGTCCGGTGATCGAGGTGCTCAGTGCCTGATCCGCTGGAGCCGGACCCGCTGGATGAAACGCAGATGGCCGTCTGCGAGGAGTGCGGGTACCGCGCCGAGATGAAGAGCTTCCTGGCGCGGGACTCGGAGGACACGGCCTGTCCGCGCTGCGGCGCGGATGAGGTCAGCTACGAGATGTGAAGGGGGACCCCGTGAAAGGCAGTCGTCCGTTCCACTTCGTCGCACCCGTCTACTTCGAGCAGTGGGACTACCGTAACCCCGACGACCCCGGCATTGGCGGCAGCGAGACGCAGGTTGTGGAGATGGCGCGCCGACTCGCCGCCCGTGGCGAGGAGGTCCGCGTTTTCGCCCCGCTGCGCAAGGACACGGAGAGCTTGTACGAGGGCGTCCACTGGCATCCGCTGGAGGAGATCGAGCGCTACCGGCAGGAGAACGCGGTCTGGGTCCTGTCGAGGTGCCCGAAGCTGGTGGACCTGGGCTTCGGCGGGGAGACCTGGCTGGTGTGCCAGGACGAGGACTACATGTTCCAGGATCGGGACGTGTGGAGTCCGGAGCGCGTGGAGCGGATTGACCGGGTGCTGGCGCTCTGCCCGACGCACCAGGCGGCCCTGCTGAAGCACGAGGAGTTGGCAGGGAAGGTGTGGCTCTCGACCAACGGGGTGCGGGTGGACCTGCTGGAGCAGATGGAGCAGGAGGGCATCGAGCGGGACCCCAACAAGTGCATGTACTTCAGCAGCCCGGATCGTGGTCTCGTGCAGGCGGTGCTGCCGAACTGGGGACGGGTGCGGGAGTTCGCGCCGGAGGCCGAGCTGCACATCTACTACGGCTGGGACAACATCCAGAAGTGGATCGCCAAGGGCGTGAAGAACGACGCCATGAGGTCTCTGCTGGCGCGGTTCGAGCGCTTGAAGGATCGGGAGGGAGTGGTCTGGCATGGGCGCATGGGACAGACGGCGCTCTACCGCGAGCTACTCTCGGCGTCGGTCTGGCCGTACTGGAGCGACTTCAAGGAGACCTCGTGCATCGCGAGCCAGGAGGCTCAGGCGGCGGGGCTCATCCCTGTTGTTCGGCCGATCTGGGCGGTTGGCGACAACGTGCGCTTCGGGCTCATCTACGACGGCAGCGCTTACAGCGACGGACTGGCTCTTGCCAGTGCGGTCGGTTACACCGCGTCTGCCGTGTCTGATCCCGCCTTCCAGGAGACGCTACGCCCGCGGATGATGCAGCGGTCGCGGTTCCGCTTCGATTGGGAGCGCGTGGTGGATCAGTACCAGTGCTGGGAGCGCGGGATGTGGTTCCCTCACATCGACTGCGCGGAGGATCACGGGCTGCCGTTGCCGTGGACGGCGTTCCAGCGGTTGGAGTCGGAGGGCACGACGCTGATCGTGGGCGCCGGTGGGGACGTGGCGAACTTCTGGAACCTCCCTGGGTGCGTGCTGACGGACGTGGCGCCCACTGATCCGGTGACGGGGCGGCTCAACAGGATCCACTTCGAGATGCAGGGCGACGACCTGCAGTTCCCCGACAACAGCTTCGACAGCGTGGTGTTGGGCGAGGTGATCGAGCACGTTGACCTGCAGCGTGGCTTGAAGATGGTGGATGAGGCGTTGCGGGTTTCGCGGTCGAGGGTCGTGGTGACGGTGCCGGAGGACGGGCGCAGCATCGAGCAGCAGATGAGCGACGACCTGCGGGACATCGGGCAGGTTCACCGAGCGGAGCAGTATCATGGCGGGGCGTCCACGTATCATGTGACGCGCTGGACGGAGCCCCTGCTGCGGAAGATGGCGGAGACGTTGGGGGCCCGAGTCGTGACACACCGCAGGCTGCGGCAGCCCTACGGGGCGGGCCACGGGATTGTCCTGAGCAAGGGGGGCGTCTGATGGAAGAGAACAGCGTCATCGAGACCATCATCATGGCTGTCATGATTCCAATGATCAAGGAGAAAGTCGCTCAGGTGCTGTGCTCTGAGACCGACGAAGATAACCGGATACATGATGCTGTTTGTGCGGGGTTTGCTCTTGGGTTGGAGTTCCAGAGGAGCCTGATTGGTGCCTTCCAGACCAAGTTCTGGGAGCTTTCGGATAGGGGAGTCTGATGGGACCGTATGCGGCGTTGGGCGGGCGCACGGTGCAGGGAACCATCGGGATCATGGGCGGGGTGCCGGAGGTTCCGGTGCCCTTCGTGATGTCGTTGTCCGACATGCTCCAGTACAACTACGAGCACGCGCTGGCACGTCTGGAACGGGTGCGGGTGACGAGCGCCTTCTGCTCGCTGCACTCGGCGGCCAGGAACCAGCTCGCGCGGGACTTCAGCGGCGCCTTCCTGCTGATGCTGGACACGGACATGGTGCACCAGGCTGATGCGATGTGCCGGTTGCGTCGGACGATGTTGTTCCACGACGCGGACGTGGTGAGCGGGGTGTACTACAAGACGAACCCGCCGCACTTCCCGGCGCTGTGGGCGTGGGACGCGGAGGACCAGTTCTTCCGCGAGGCGATGGTGGCGCCTGACGTGCAGGGTCCGTTCCGCGTAGATGCTGCGGGAGCGGGTATCCTGATGTTGAGCCGGCGGGTGATCGAGCGGGTGAAGGCGGAGCACGGAACAGACCCCTTCGACATCGAGCCCGGGGCGGCGAAGGGGCATCCGCCGTTCGGAGAGGACCTGAGCTTCTTCCGCAAGCTGCTGCTGTTGAATCCGCGTCCGAAGGTGCTGTGTCATCCTGGAGTGGTGAGTCGCCACCTGCGCTGGCAGCCGGTGGGGCCTGAGGACAACGAGTACGAGTTGAGCAAGCTGATCGTGTCGAAGGACGACCCCGCGCATGATCGGTCGATGGTGGCGCTGTACGACGGCCAGGAACTCGACGTGAAGAAGCTGAGGCCTGGGGCATGAGCGCGGAGATCGAGCGGGCGCTGACGCCGCGACAACACGCGAAGCAGCTCTTCATGCAGGGGGTCCCCAAGGCGGAGATCGCGGAGACCCTCGGGCTGGGGCTGCCCGAGCTTCAGGCGTGGGCGGCCGAGTGGGCGTCTGTGGATGTGGACACGATCATGCCGGTGCAGCGGGTGATGCACGCCTTCGCCACGCGGGCGGTCCCGCTGGTAGAGAACCTGATGGCAGCCTGTGAGCGGTTGGCGGGTCAGCTTCACACGAAGCCCCACAAGGAACTGATGCAGTCGGCCAACGTGATTGCGAAGATGGCGAGTACGGTGGTCGAGGTGGTGAAGACGTGCAACCAGAAGACGGACCGGATCCTGGACCCGATCTCGGCGACGCAGGTCAACATGCACTTCCCCGGGGTGCGGCTGCCCGACCCGCAGGAACTGATGAATGCGGTGGAGGTGGAGGAACTGGGGGCGGAGTCTGCTGCGCCGGTTCGCACGTACCTGGACGACTTCCGGGACAAGGCAGTGGAGCGCCTGGGCCAGATGGAGGGCGTGGCCGAGGCGGTCGTTGATGACCTGTCGCTGCAGGTGGCGCGGTCTCCGCTGGACATGCTACGAGACGGGGAGGACATCGGTGTCCGCGACGAGACTGACTGACGCCGGTCCGGCCGACATCTACATCGGCTTCCGGCACCCGGTCACTCGAAGACCTACCAATCCGCTGCCTGCGCAGGCTGCGTTCCTCTCCAGCCGCGCCAAGCATCGGGGGCTCTTCGGCGGGTACGGGTCGGGCAAGTCCGTGGTCGGCGGGATGGCCGCCAACATCGAGTGTGAGATGTACCCCGACAACCTGGGGATCATCGGGCGCCGCATCTGGAACGACCTGCGCGACTCCACGATGGAGGTCTTCTTCCGCGAGGTGCTGCCGCCCGAGCGCAACCCGCTCATCGGCGACAAGCGGGCCGAGGGGAAGTGCAAGTGGATCGCCACCTCGAAGGACCTGATCTACCCCAACGGCTCGAAGATCATGTTCCGCCACATGGACGACCCCTCGCGCTACCTGTCGGAGGAGCTGGGCTGGTTCTACCTGGACGAGGGGATCGAGAGCGGGATGGACTTCGCGTACAAGGTGCTCTCGTCTCGGTTGCGTCGCGGGCGCTCTTCGCGTCGCGGCTGGACGACCAGCAACCCCGGGCCCCGATCCTCGTGGCTGCACCAGAAGTTCATCGAGGGCATGAAGCGGGACCCGAACAGCTACTTCGCCATCTCGGCGTCGTCCCTCGAGAACCGCTACCTGCCACGGGACTACCTCGCGGAGCTGATGGAGTACCCCGACGAGGAGTTCAAGATGTACGTCATGGGGCAGTTCATCGCGGCGCAGGGGGCGGTCTTCCCGAAGTTCCGGCGCGACGTGCATGTGGTGCGCCCGTTCGAGATTCCTGAGGAGTGGCCGAAGCTGCGAGCCATCGACTACGGGCTGAACCATCCCTTCGTGTGCCTGTGGATCGCGGTGGACGAGTTCGACCGGAAGCTCTACGTGTACCGGGAGTGGGTGGCGACGGACCTGGACCTGGCGCAGCAGTGTCAGATGGTGCATGGCCTGAGCATCGGCGAGAAGTACCTGCACACGGCGATCGACCCGTCTACTCAGGCGAGGGTCATCACGGGTGGGCTGCCGGTGATTGACCAAGTGCGGATGTACCTGGACAACGTGATCCCGGGCTTCAACGACGTGAACTCCGGCGTGACGCGCATCCGCACGTTGCTGAACTGGAACGTGGATCAGCAGGGGAACTTGACGCGGCGCCCGATGCTCTACTTCTTCGACAGCTGCCCCACGGCCATTGACCAAACTGAGGCGCTTCAGTATGATGTCCGCAAGGGTGTGAGCACGGGGAAGCCGGTGGATCGTGACGACGACGCGGTGGACGCGCTGAAGTACGGGGTGCAGAGCATCGGCGGTTTCGAGGGGTTCAAGGTGGAAGAGGCAACCCCCAGAGATACGATCCAGAGCCGGTGCCGCAAGCAGGCCGAGAGGGAGCATGGCAGGAAGTTCAGGGGAGGGCGTGGAAGGAAGAGCTTGAGGGACGAGCTGATCGAGCGTGAGGTAGCACGGCTTCAGGTGAGCGCATGAGTACCCTGGCGACCGACCCGGGCATTCAGAAGAGCCCTGACAGGAAGCGCGCGATCACCGATGCAGTGATGCAGCGGTACCGTGACGCTTCGATGGCGCGGCACGACTGGGAGAACCAGGCGTACATGAACATCGCCTTCTTCCTGGGCTACCAGTGGATCGGGTGGTCTGACGGGACCGGGTGGATTCAGAAGGCCGAAGACGCGGAGATGCGCTACCACCTGGTCTACAACCTGCTGCAGCCGGCGGTGCGGACGCAGGTGAGCCGCACGATGAGCCACAAGCCCTGGGTGACGTGCCTGCCGACGACGGCGGAAGAGGAGGACGTGCAGGCGGCGAGGTTGGGCACGAAGCTCCTGCAGCATTGGCGCCGGCGGCTGTTCACTCCAACGCTGGAGGCTGAGTTCTACACCTGGCAGGCGGTGTGTGGGACGGCCTTCTGGCGAGTCGGGTGGGATGCGTATGCTGGACGTTCGATCATTCAAAGGCCGCTCGCACCCTTCGGCGAAGGTATTCTCTCTCCACACCGGGCGGAAGCATTTCGTGCCCGGCCCGCGAAACCAGACACCCGGGCCCCCTTTGAGCGGTACCTGGCCGAGAGCATCGAGGCAGCGGGTAGTGGGGGCGTTGGGGGGAGTCCTGAGAGCGAAGCAGCGATAGAGGAGCTGCCGGAGGGGGATGTGCTGCTGGAGGTCGTGAACCCCTTCGAGATCTACCCTGAGCCTGGCGTGGAGTCGTGGGACAAGGCGTCATGGGTCATCCATGCGCGACGGAGGAGCCGAGATGATGTGCGGGCTGCGTGGGGTGATACGGTGGCTCGCACAGCGCTGGGCATCCCGGCGAACACGCTGACGGAGGGGCCGGGCTTCAACCCGGACCGGGTACCGAAGTCGGGGGATCCGCAGAACCTCAACGCGCTCTTCGGGGTAAGCGAGAAGGTTGAGGACGACATCCCGGTGGTGGAGTACTGGGAGCGCCCGAGCAAGGGGTTCCCGAGCGGCCGGCATGTGCTGGTGGTGGGGAGCGTGTTGGTGCACGATGGGCACAACCCGTTCCCGTTCAACGATGTCCCGCTGGTGCATGTGCCGTTCGAGCGGGTGCCGGGGACGGTGTGGGGTCGGGGGATGGTGGAGTCGGTGCGCCCGATGCAGGAGGAGTTCAACCGGACGATCAGCCAGTTGGCGGAGGCCCGCGACTACAGCAGCTTCCCGAAGGTGCTGGTCCCGAGGGGCACCAACCTGTCGCCGATCGTGGGGGACAACCTGCCCGGGGAGTTCTGGGAGTACAGCGGGGCGATGCCGCCGCATGTGATGCAGGCGCCGCAGATGCCCGCGTACATGGGAACGATCCTGCAGCAGAGCTATCAGATGTTCATGGACCTCACGCACCAGCATGAGGTGACGCGGGGGACGACGCCGCCGAACGTGGAGTACGGGATCGCGATCCAGCTGCTGCACGAGGCAGACAACAGTCCGTTGCGCTCGACGTATGACATGATCGACGACGGTCTGGTGCGGGTGTCTCGGATGCTGCTGGCGGTGGCGCAGAAGTACTACACGGAGCCGCGTTACCTGCGACTGGTGGGGCAGCGCAAGGAGCCGCAGGTGATCGCGTTCACGGGGAGTGACCTGCACGGGATCGTGGACGTGTACGTGGAGCCGAGGAGTGCTCAAGCGAACACGCTCGCGGCGAAGCGGCAGGAGATCATGTCTCTCTACCAGAGCGGTCTCTTCGGACCTCCGGGTGATCCGGTGGTGACGCAGCGGGTGCTGCAGGCGCTGGAGATGGGCCACCTGAGCGAGATGTTCGAGGAGAACATGACGGTGGAAGAGGCCGTGATGCTGCACCTGCAGCAGATGGTCTCCCAGCCCGGGGGACTGGAGATGCTGGTGCAGTGGCTTCAGCAGTTGGGGGCTCCGGCTGGGGCCCAAGGGGCGCCCGTGGGGCAGCCCATGATGATGTTGCCGGCGGCAGGGTAGCCGTCGAGCCATGAGGCCAGGAGGCTGAAGGATGGCTGCGGACAGGAGCGAGCAGGTGCCGTTGGACGACTACGCAAGTGAGCGTGTGGCCGGCGGCGACGAGGCGATGCCGAGCCTGGATGATGTGGAGGCATATCTGGCAGGGGCTCTGGAGGGCGCTGGAGCGCCCCCGGACTACGGAGTGGGGCTCCAACCCGATTCCGGCGTCGGAGTGCCACAGAATGCGCCACAGGGGCTTCCTGTAACGCCTACAGCGCGAGGCGAGGAAGACTTCGTCGGACAGGGGCTGGACCGGCTGTACTCTCGGCAGGAGGTCGAGGACCAGCAGCCTGGGGTGCCGGCCAAGGGGCCGGAGTCTGGGTTCGTGGTGCGCGAGGCCTATGAACGGGTCAAAGCGGCACGTGATGCAGCCCAGGCGGAACTGGAGCAGTGGAAGCCTCTGCTCGACCAGGCGAGGCAGTATGGGCGGAACGGCCAGGAGGTTGTGGACTCCTTCCAGCGGGCGTTGATGGTGCAGAACGCGCAGTCGAGCCCCTACGGGGTGGACAGCTACAACCAGAACCCTAACCCTCCGCTCCCGTTGCCCACACGACAGGCGGAAGGTACGAAGCTTGACCCAGAAGACCGTGCGATGCTGAAGCAGGTCCTGGAGCGCCAGGAGAAGGCTGACCTTCAGATCGAGCAGCAGCGGCTTCAGCAGGAGATCGCGACGGGGTTGCAGCGCTACCAGTTGGAGCGCGACCCCCTGGCTCTGGACTACGTTCGCATGGCGATGGCGAGCTTCCCGAACGCCACGATGGATCAGATCCTGAAGTCCTACCTGTCGAAGCGACACGCGAGCCTGCAACAGACCACGGCGCTGAAGCGCGAGGCAGGTTCGCTCACACCAGACGTGCGAGGTGGAAGGACAGCAGCCGGAGCATCCAATCGCATCGAGGATCGGATCGCTCAGATGAGTGACACGGAGCGGCGCCAGGCGGCGGCCGCAGCCCTCGCCCGGGCGGGCGGGTTGGCAGACCTCAGGTAGTCGGCGCTCGGGCCACCTGTCTGACCTCGCATTCGACCACGAGGAGGTCAGACCGAGATGGCGTCAACCAGCACACTGACGACGCTGGACAACCTCCTGAAGACCCTGTACCTGCCGGGTCTCAGGTGTCAGATCAACAACACAGTCCCGCTCTTCTCTCAGCTCTATCGCGACGAGGAGTCGGTGAGCGGGAAGAACTTCACCATCGGGCTGCACGCGGCCAACAACCAGGGTGGCGGTGCCGCGGCCGAGAACGCAGCCCTCCCCGACCCGGGCGAAGAGGACTACCGGGTCTGTGTGATTCCTCAGCGGTACGTGTACTGGCGGCTGCGCCTCACGGGTCAGACGATCCGGGCGACGCGGACGAGCGTCGGCGCCTTTGCGAACGCCTTGGAGAAGGCGGTTGCGGGGTGCGGCGAGGCGATGAAGCGCGACATCAACCGCCAGCTCTTCGGAACGGGCGCGGCCACGCTCTGTCTCGTGAACGGAGCGGTGACGGGCGCGGCGTCGATCACCTGCGACAACGGGGTCAGTTCCACTGTGGGCACCACCCGTCGCATCTACAAGGACATGCTCATCGACATCTGGGACGCGGCGGGCACGACGCGCCAGGCCCAGAACATCAAGGTCAGCGCGGTGTCTTCGGCGACGGTGTTCACCACGTCCGAGAACGTCACGGTTGAGAACAACGCCATCGTGACGCGGGCGGGTGCGAAGACGGCCTCCGGCGGCCTGGAGATGATGGGCATCGACCTGATCGCCGACAGCGCGGGCGCGCTCCAGAGCCTCAACCCGGCCACGAGCGGCGAGGAGTTCTGGACTGCCTACGAGCGGGCCCTCGGCGGTGCGCTGACGCAGGCGGCCATGCTGACGGCGGTGGACGGCATCAACACCAACAGCGGCGAAGACCCGAACCTGATCGTGACGACCAAGGGCGGGCGCCGCGCGTACTTCGATCTCTTCGACACGCAGGTGCAGTTCAGCCCGCAGGTGCTGCGGGGCGGCTGGCGTGTCCTGACGTTCGCGGCCGGAAGCCAGGAGATTCCGATCCTGGTGGACGACGACTGTCCGCTGACGAACTGGTACTTCCTGAACACGCGGCACCTGTCGGTGTACCAGATGGCGGACTTCGACTGGATGGACATGGACGGGTCGAGGCTGGTGCGCGTCCAGGACCGGGATGCCTACGAGGCGGTGCTGTACATCTACGCCAACCTGGGCACGGACAAGCGCAACGCGCACGGCAAGATCACCGGCGCAACCGAGGGCTAAGGAGGCACCCACGATGGCAATCGAAGAGCTGAACCTCAGCCAGTTGGCGACTCGGGAGCGCCTGTTTGTGATGAACGGGTCGGAGACGGTTTCCGGCTACAAGCAGCTTCAGACAGGGCTCTCCGAGGTGATCGGCGTCTGGGCGACGCTGGACCAGTTCCCGACTGCAACGCACATGGACACGGGTGCGGCAATCTCGGACCAGTCCACCGAGCCCGGGCAGATCGAGCTGTACGTGACCATCCCGACCTCCATCTCGACGAACGCTACACCGACGACGGCGGCGACGGCGGCGAAGGTGTCGTGGATCGCGATTGGGGCGAAGCCTGGCCTGATGTAACACGCGGGGCAGGTGGGCGCGGGGTCCCCCCGGGGGGATCACCCCCTTTCCTCCCGGGGGGAAGGACCAGAGGAGTCGGCTATGAGCAGCATTCAGGTGCGGGATCGTCTGACGAAGGAGCAGCATGAGCGGAGGCAGCACAACGCCCGTGTGCTGGAGCGCGTGGACCGTGACAACGCGCGGATGAAGGCGGAGGCAGCGCAGAAGCAGTCCGACCTCATCCAGGACAGCAGTCGCTACTTCGGGAAGATGATCCAGCAAGAGGCGTCGGGCGAAGCCGTGCGTCACGGGAGCCGGATGGGCGACGCCATCCGGGCATACAAGCGGCAGGCGGGCCTGTCGGTAGATGACTGAGGAGGTTCCGTCATGGTACTTTCCGAGCTGGTCGAGCACGCGATGCAGGCGGCCAATGCCGAGAACTCAGATCGGCATTCCCCGTCCTCGGTGCGGCGTCTCATCAACAACGCGCAGAACGCCATCGTGAAGGCCGGCAACCTGCTGGTGACTGACCCACTCACGGTGACGGAAGACCTCAAGGCCCATGTGACACAGATCAACGGGGCCCAGACGGCGAGCAACGTCTTCTACGTGGACTCCGTGAAGTACCTGAAGGTCGGAGACCGGATCGACGTGCTGAACATCGGGGGCAGCAGCCCCGGCGAGACGCTGACGCGGAAGTTCTCCGACAAGCGCATCTCGGCGCTCAACCAGAACTCGATCTCCGTGCAGATCGGCACGACCATCTCGTGCGCGGACAACGACTACCTGCTGTTCGCGAACGACGTGGGGTTGATCGACGCGGTGGAGGATGAGCCGGTGTATCGGTCTCCGATCCGGTCGCTGGACATCCTGAAGGTGGAGTACAAGCGGTCGGCAACTGGGACGTACATCCCGCTGCGCCAGACGGACCAGAAGCGCATCGCGCGTTCCCAGCGCACCGACACGGGCTTTGCTCCCGGTTCGGTCGGGACGGGTTGGCCGACCGAGTGGTACATGATCGGGGTGCATCAGTTCGGCTTGTACCCGGCGCCGGACGCTGCGCTGGCAGAGGCGCTGCGCCTCACCTACGTGCGGCAGCCGCTGGAGCTGATCGAGCAGGACGACGAGCCGGAGATCCCGGACTACTACCATGATGTGCTGTGGCAGTACGCGGCGGCGCAGATGCTGAAGCGCGACGCGAACTTCGACGGCGCGGCGGCGTTGCTCCAGGACGTGAACGGCTCGATGATGATGGCCCTGATGCAGACGGGCGGCAACCCGCGAGAGCCGATGACGAGGGGCGGTTCCTGATGCCCGACCAGCGGATCACGTTCGCCGACTTCCGTGGGATGGACCAGAGGACGCCGGCGGATCAACTGGGTCCACAGGTGGCGCGCTCCATCCAGAACCTCTACCTGGATCGGGGCGCGCTACGCTTGAGGAGTGGGCGGAGCAAGCACAACAGCTCCGAGGTCTCGGGCGGGGCGGTGCAGGGGTTGCACAAGTACTACCCCATCTCCGGCACGGACAAGGTGCTGATCGTGGTGGGCGGCAAGCTCTACCACGCCAGCGCGGGGACCTTCACGGAGGTGAAGGACACCACTGCGCCGACTCCGCAAAGCCTGGCGGCCGGCTCGGGCGACGTGCACTTCGTGACGTTCAACGACAAGGTGTACTTCGTCTCGGGGAGTGGGGGGCCCTGGTACTACGACGGGACCAACTGGTTCCTGATCAACGCGCCTGCGAAGCCTGCTGCGGCGCCTGTGCTGGAGCCGAGGTACACGGTTCTTGAGGACTGCAACGACACGACGAACTGGGCAACGACGGACGCGGGCAACACGCCGATCGCGCAGGAGACGGCGATCAAGCGTATCGGTTCCGGCTCGCTGAAGATCAGCATCTCCTCCGGCAGTAGTCGCGGGGACCGTGTGTACTACGACAACACGACCGGCGTGGACCTGAGCGGGGTGCGCCAGATCGCCTTCTGGATGCGAGGGACGGTCACGGGTGCACTGGTCGCGTTCGGCATAGGGGAGACCTCGCCAGCAGGGGCGCCTTTCGACTACACCTGGACCATCGAGGTCATCGAGGCCAACACCTGGCAACTGGTCTTCGTGGATCTCACCGACATCGCCGACAGCAGCACGACATCTGGCGAGGGCAAGGACGCGATTCGCTACTGGGGCTTCGAGGTGCTGGAGGACGGTAGTGCGGCCACGGTCTACGTGGATCACATCGTCTACACGGGCGGGTTGGTCGGCCAGTACCTGTACCGCTACAGCTACTACAACCCGACCACGGGGCTTGAGGGAGAGAGCAGTTCCGATGCCCTCATCACAGTGGGGGACGGGCAGTACCAGTCGGTGCGTCTGAGGATGACGACCTCCGGCAGCGCTGCGAACGACATCAAGATCTACCGCAAGGGCGGGATCAGTTCCATCTGGCGCCATGTGGCGACGATGGACGACAGCGGTTCGGGGGTGCAGACCTACACCGACACCGACGCCGAGCACCTCCTGGGCGCGGAGGAGCCGACCGCCCGGGGGAACCCGCCGAGTGATGCTCGCTTCATCGCGCGCTTCAAGAACCGGATGGTGTACGCGCGGACCACGACGAACCCGGCGAAAATCTGGCTCTCGAACTACGAGTCGCCCGAGGTGGTGCCCGACCTCACGCTGCTGGAAACGGAGCCCAACGCCGGAGGTCACATCCGGGTGGCACACGGCGAGGGCGACCACATTCGGGGTCTGTGCGTCTTCAACGACCGGCTGCTGATCTTCAAGCGCAACAGCATCTGGGCTCTGGTGGGGACGAACTTCCTGGACTTCACGCTGCAGTCCGTCACGCGGGACCTGGGGTGCATGAGCCACAAGAGCATCGCCCAGTACCAGAATGGGATCATCTGGTACACGGGGAAGGAGATCGTGCTCTTCGACCAGAGTGGCTTCCGGGTCTTGAGTGACGCGGTGCAGGACCACTTGGACGACGTGCGCGACGGCTACCGCAACCAGTCCGTGGGCGTCATCTACAACATGCGCTACTACTTCTTCTACACGCCCACCGGCCAGACGCGGAACACGAAGTGCATCGTGTACGATCTGCGGGTGCAGGGGTGGGTGGAGCTGACGGGCTGGGAGATACAGTGCGCGCTGTCGTTGCGCGGGGACTCTGAGACGTGGAGCCTGTACTGCGGGGACTCGGCCTCCGGCTTCGTGTGGGATAGCGACACGGGGTTCACGGACAACACGGCAGCTATCCCGTGGTTGGTTCAGCTGGGGGACTTCACGGGCGGGAACCCGGTAGACGAGAAGGTCGTGACGGGGTACACGCTGGCGGTGAAGAATGCGGACGAGCTGGCGGTCGTGGAGGTGGACGCGGACCAGGGGCGCGCGAAGCTCCAGTACGTGCACTCGATGCGAAACGAGAGGGCGGGCGACGAGGTGCCCGAGCAGACGCTGGTGCGGTACCGTCCGCGGCCGGCTCCGGGGCGCCAGTTGCGGATGGAGTTGAGTGGGTCGGCGGATGAGGAGGTCGCGCTGTATCGAGTGGAAGCGGAGGTGCGCCTTGTCAGCAACCGAGCGCCGGTTGCCGGTTGAGATCGGCTTCAACCCGCTGGTGGATGAGTACCAGTCCGAGGAGCGGCCGCCACGGCTGAGGACCGAGAAGCCCACTGAGCCGCGCCAAGGGATGATGTGGCTGGACAAGGAGAACCGCAGGATCGAAGTCTACGTGAACGGGGAGTGGCTGTACCTCTTCCTGTCCGGTTAGGAGTCGGTGATGGGAGCGCTCTTTGGCAGTAGTGATCCTGGGGGTGCCGGCGCGATGTCGGCCCAGGCGCAGCAGATGCTGATGCGGATGGCGCGGCAGCAGTGGGACATCGCGCGGCCTGGGGTGCAGAACTACTGGGACCAGCAGATCTGGCAGTCGGGGATGTCGCGGGAGCTGGTGCCCTGGTTGGTGCAGACCTTCGTGGATCGGTACGGTGGGACGCCGAACGTGCGCTACCAGATACCGGGGCTCTCTCCGGAGTCTCCTGGCCCTGGGGAGTCGGCGCCTACGACACCTGTGCGCGGCCCTGCCCCTCGCCCGCCGGGCGGCGGGGACGTTGCGTCGGTAGCGGATCAGCGGAACACCGGGTGGCGCATCGACCCCTTCCCGAACGCGCCTGCGCCCACACCGAGTCCAGCACCTACGCCTCCGCCGGCACCTCCGCCCACGCCTCCGCCGGCGAACCAGCCGCAGTTCGACTTGCCTCCACGGGGTGGGGTGGGGACCTTCGACACGACGCTCTACGACCTGGAGCGCCAGATCATGGAGCAGAGCCGCACGAACATCGAGCGGTTCGGGCGCCAGAACATGGACATGCTCCAGCAGAACCTGGGGAGTCGGTTCGGGATCAGCGGGGCGTCGGGGAGCCTGGCGGCGGGGGCGAGCGCGGAGCTGGCCGGGAAGATGAACGAGCAGTACATCGGGGCGCAGCAGCAGGTAACGTCGCAGATGCTGGGGTTGCAGCAGGCTCGGGAGGCAGCGTTGGCGGGGATCATCATGCCGATGATGGGTCTGGACCCGAGCGCGGTGTCGTGGGCGAGCGCGAACGCGAACCAGGCGTTGCAGGGTAGCGCGCAGGTGGGGGCGCAGTTGGCAGCGCAGGCGGCGCAGCGGAAGCAGGCGTTGTGGGGGAGCTTGCTGGGGTTGGGGCAGGCATTCGGTGCGGGCGCGTTCGGGGACCTCTTCAGTGGCGGGGCGTCGTACCCGATTGTGGGAAGCACGGTTCCGGGGACTCCACCGTCGTACTACAACAATCCTCTGAACCCATGAGGGGTGAACCATGAACGAGCTCTTCTCGTTGGCGGCCGGGTACGCGCAGGGTCGCGTGCAGCGTCAGCAGATGGAGCAGGAGCAGAAGAACTGGGAGCGACAGCAGACGCTCTCGGAAGAGCTTGGACGCCGGGGGGCAACGGTCCAAGAGCGCGGGGCGACGGTTCAGGAGCGTGGAGCCGATCTGGCGCAGCAGGCTCAGACGTTTCAGGAGTGGGCCTTCGGCCAGATACCGGCAGAGCAGCGAGAGGCGTTTCGCATTCAGGAGCTTGGGATTGAGCGGGACTTTGAAGCCACGTTGAGGGGCCAGGACTTCGACAAGATGGCTCGTGACGGATCGCTCAAGGAGATGATCCGGCAGTTTGACGAGACGATGTCGAAGATCAGCATCCCGGAACTTCAGATGAGACAAGACGCCGAAGGTCGGGCGAAGATGTTGTTCTCGTTCGATCGGGCTATCAAGATGGCCGAGACTATCGGGGCATGGGTGCGGGAGAGGTACAACGTCGCGACGCTGAACGACAGGATTGAGCTGTCGAAGCTCGCGGGTCTTGCTGCGAAGATGCAGCTCGATGCCGAGAGGCTGAAGTTGCAGTCGCTCCCTGCCGACCTCGCTGCCGAGTTGTACTTCAAGAAGGCTCAGGGGTACGCCACCAGGAGACAGGGTGACATGACGACGGAGCAGATCATCACCGAGAGGGCTCTTCGTCCGTACCGGGAGAGCGGGATGATCTCCGAGCAGGCTTACCAAGCTGCGATGGCGGATGCGGCGCAACAGAATGCTGCCACGGGGGCCTACAGCGCGGAAACGGAACGCATGGGGGTTATCTTGGGGGGGGACAGGAACTCGGGGGGGTTGACGAACCAGCTCGTGACCGCCTTTCAGGATGTGGACGAGACAGCGCAAGCCTTCAAACTTCTCCAGGGTAGCGGGAAGGCTTCTGAGGGCGAGTTGTCCGCTGCTGCTAGTAGCGTTGGTGATGCCCGGAGGCGGCTTGCAGTACTGCTCGACAAGCTCGGTGTGGTCTATGACCCATACACCAAGCAGGTCGATGGTGTTCCGATAGACGTCTTCCGCAAGAACCTGGTCCAGGGAAAGTCGGAGGGAGCGTCGAGAGGGATTGGTCCGCGACCGGCAATCGTTGACCCCGATCTGCAGTCACAGTATCGGGTGGACAGAGAGGGACGCCTCATCAAGCGGCCCGAACCTACGAGCATGAACTTCTGATGATCGAGCTACCGAACAGCCAGTCGATCACCGGGGCGGGGCGCGGCCAGGGGCGAGACACAGCCACCGGCCGCTTCTCGCGCAAGCCTGGGATGCAGGGGCAGTTGCTCCAGCATCTTGCAGGTCCGAAGCCCACCGGACATGCGCTTATCTGGAGCATCCTGGAGCGTAGCGCTCCGCGCGTTTCTGGGCTACTCCAGGCGCTTGCGGGTGCCGGAGTGGCACAAGGGGGCGGGGCCTCGTCAACAGGCCCACAGAATGGCTCAGAACGCCTGCTACGGTAGGGGGTAGTAGGATGTCCGACCTTCCGTTCGCCGGAAGCTCAGTCGCGGGCAGGCCCAAGGGGCCTCCACGACCGTCTGTTCCTCAGTCGGTGCGGGCTCCTGCGGGACCGGCGCGGCCGTCGATGCCCTCTCCTGCCGGAGCGGTGATCGTGGGAAGCTGGAAGACCGCCGGAGGAACCCCGCGCTACAGCGAGGACCCCATCGACTGGGGGAATGCTGTCATCTGGCGCTTCCCGGACGAGACCCGCAAGAAGCTGTTCGGAGGCCTCGTCGAGTACGGGCGTACAGGTCGGCTCACCGAGGGCGGAAGCCGCTGTGCGGCCTGGGTGCAGCGATTGGGCGTCAAGGTTGGGGCGCCCGGGTTCTACCAGGGCATGGGCAACGCGAACTCGATGGGTGGTGCACTGGCGCAGGCGGGTGGTGTGCGGGTGACGGATGGAACCGTGTTGCCCGGGGATGTCGTGCAGTACGTGAGAGGGCACGGGCGCTACGGGCACATCGGGATCGCTGCGGGGATGGGCCGTGGGCAGACCTACCGTCCGGCTCCCCCTCAGCAACGGGTGAGCGTCAGTCGGAGGATAGGCCGTGTGGCGCGCAACTGGACCCCGCCCGAGATCATCAACCGACAGCCCGACCCGATGCAGGAACTCATGGTGCAGTCCAGGCTGACGCGGGAGCCGGAACTGAGCATGGGCGAGAGGACCATCCTCGGCCAGATCGCGCAGATGGTGCCAGACGTGGCGGGCATTCTGGAACGGCTCTTCTTGGAGTAACCATGGGCTACGACCCGTATGCGTCTACTGCTGGTATAGCAGACCTCATGCCGCTGCTCGGCGGGGGAGTCCCCTCTCCATCTCCCAGTGACCCGCTGAAGTCTCTGCGCGGGGAGTCTCTCCTCGGCAACCTCCTGGAAGAGTCCGACTTCCGCAAGCGTCAGCGCATGGAGCGTGGGTACTGGAACCCTCCGGCGTGGCTGAACGCGCTGGTCTACGCAGGCGTCGGAGCCCTGCCGGCCATGGCGGCCCATGAGGTCATCCAGTGGCACGCGAAGCGCGCGGCGCGTGGCCTGGACGAGGAGATGGGGTTCCAGGGGCGGCCTGTTGACTGGATCGAGGCACCCGCTGGAGCGGCCATGGCGGCGGCGGCCTTGGCGATTGGTCGTTGGCAGGACCGCGTGATCCCCGAGCCCGTTGCCCGGAGGAACGAGGCGCTGCAGGGGATGCGTCGGATCGCCTACGGGGCGGCGGATGCGTCCTTTGCGATGCAGGCAGCGCTCCCCGAGTTCATCCGGCAGTCGGCACTTGCGGTCTACAAGAAGGTCGCAGGGACCTACGACCCGCTCAACGATCAGCCGGTGATCTTGCCGAATGCCGAGGTCCTGCACACCTACCACCCGGGCTGGGCTTCGACCACGTTGTACGACAACCAGGATGTGCTGGCAGCGCTAACTCCCTGGTCGAACCTGCTGGCCCCGGAGGGCAAGCCGGGGCTCGGGAACTGGATGGCGCGGAAGTGGCTGCGGATCGGCGTTGACATGCCGGGCGCCATGTTGCAGCACGTCGCCAAGATGCCGCGTGGAGAAGCGCTGGGCCTGGGCATGGACATCCTGCTGGACCCCTCGACCTACTTCTCCCCCAACGTGGGGAAGCTGCTCAAGGACAGCGGACTGAAGTTCGGGAGCAAGATCTCCCAGGTGTTGGAAGGGCGTTTGCGCTTCGCGGTAGCTGGGGCCGAGAACGCCGACGACCTGCTGCGTATCGAGCGGTCCTGGTCGTATCGCGCTAACCAGTGGATGCTCCGACAGGATCAGGGCATTCGTCGTCTGCTGTGGCGAGGCTTTCACCTGCCGACGACAGCCGAGGAGGGGATGACCTACGAAGCCCTGGGTCAAGCCATCCAGCAGGCGACAGCCAATGCCGGGCATGTGTCGAGGTCTCTCGGGAACACACTGAAGGACATCCGCGAGATCGTGAAGACGAGACTCCCGGGGCGGTTGGTGGATCAGGTACCGGACACGACGAACGCGGAGTCGGTGCTGCGGTATCTCTACGAGAAGGCCGGCGAAACGTACAACAAGCCCTGGTGGCGTTACGCCACGCGGGCAGGCAAGGACTGGCGCCCGGTCATTGAGCACATCGAGTCCCTGGTCCAGCGCGGGGGCTTCTCTGCCTGGGATCGCTTCATGGAAGAAGGCCCGAAGGTCATGGAGCGTCTCGGAGCAGTCGGCGAGGGTGAGAGTGCCAGCGAGGCTTTCCTCCGCCTCCTCAACAGCGACGACCTGGACGACCCCGCCGTGGGAGCCTTGCGCGATCTGCGGGACAGCGCGCTGAAGTCCCAGTGGGAGGATGTCGGCCAGAACTTCGGCGGCGAGGTTCGGAAGACCGTGGAGGAAGTCGCAGAGCGCTGGAAGCTCTACCAGCAGGACCTCGCTACTTCGCTCAACGCGATGCGAGTGATGGGGGGTGTGAGGCGCGAGCTTCTTCCGGCGATGCACAGCTTCCGCAGCTACGCCTGGCACTATCGTCCGGAAGAGATGGCGGCCATGCTGGAGTTGAGTGACCCGCAGGCGGCCGCCGTGCTGGAGGGACGGATTGGTGGGAAGGTTGGTCCGTTGGAGTTCCTGGGGATCGCCGACTCCCGACGCCCCCACGTGCGGAACTTCCGCCTCGTCAAGGGGCAGAACCCAGGACAGGGCCTGCTGAAGATGCGCGAGGCTTCCCCCGAGTTGGCGGAAGCTCTGGGCATCCTGAGCATGGAAGAGTCGGCGCTGTTGGAGGGGCGTTCCCAGGCCAACCTCCAGGCACAAGCCATTCTGCGCGACCAGATACAGCAGATGGCGATCAGAGGAATGCCGGGCGTTCGCACCGTCGAGGAAGGCTGGGCGTGGGTGTTCCAGGGCTTGCCCCCCGAGGCGCTTCAGGAGTACGGAGTCAAGAGCTACACGGAGCTGTCGCGTCGCTTCTTCCCTGTGGTGCATGGGCGCAGTCGGGCGCAGGAAGTGACTGCCGTGATGAACCTCGTGGACAACAACTGGGAGTTCGCGAAGCAGGTGCTCGACCGTGACAGCATCCGCAAGTGGCGCTCGATGGCGTTTCCCGACAACAGCATGTACGGCTCCATCATGGGAGAGGGGCTCTTCCCGCGCGAGATTGTGGAGCGTCTGACCAGCAGCGAGTGGCATGTGAACCGCAACTGGTACACGAACCTTGTGGCGAAGTGGCGCTTCGGGAAGGCGGTCTGGAACCTGGGCGGGCAGGCGCGCAACATCCTGTCCAACGTGATCCAGACCTACAATGCCGTTGGCTTCCCGGTCTCGTTCAACGACCTGCGCGGCATCTGGCGCGACGACAGCGAATGGGCCCTGGCCCGCGAGGAGCTGGGCTCCAGCCGAGCGATGAGTTTCGAGGAGGGAGCGGGTTTCGCCAACGGGCTAAGGAAGAACTTCGCCCGTCACGCGGACAAGATCACCTGGTCCAGCGAACTGAAGGAGGCGCTCGACCCGATCTTCGACAGCTTCGGTCGGATGTGGGCCTTCTCGGAAGACACGCAGTCCGCGGTCCCGCACAAGTACATCTTCGAGCGCCTGATGGAGCGCTTCCAGAAGGCCGGTGGCGCCATCGTGGGGGCTCCCGATCTCCACAGTGACCTGTCGCAGGAGTTCGTGAAGCGTGGTGGGCGTATCCTGGAGGAGAGTCGGCTCGCGGTCGGCAAGGCGCGGGAGCTGTCGGACGGTCGTGTGGCGATGATGAATGCCAAGGGGGAGTGGGTACCGTGGACCCGTCAGGCTCTGGCGGCCCAAGCGGCTGCCGAGCATATCGCCAACAAGGCGGTCGTGGAGTACAGCCGGGTCCCGCCGGTGATTGAGGCGATGCGCGGCTACGGCCTCGTACCGTTCATCGCCTTTCCGTACAAGGCTCTCCCGATCACCTTCCAGGCGGCGCTGGATCATCCCAACCGCTTCGCCAACTGGGGGCGGTTGATACAGACCGTGGAGAACATGGACCGGCAGGGCGCCGAGGAGCGGGCACACTTCTCCGACTGGATGAGCAGGTCTGGATACCTGCGGGTGCCTGGGGAGAATGGGGCTCTCATCACGAACCTCAGCTACCTGTTGCCTTGGGGCGACATGTTCGACATGGGAAGCCTCTTCGTTCAGCGGGAAGCGTTGCCGCTGGACCCCAGTGCAAGCCTCGGGGCAAGGGCAGAGGACTTGGCGGATCGGGTAATGCTCAGTATCCCATTTGCCAACTTCATAGAGGAGATTCGCACGAAGCAGTCCACCCTCACGGGCCGTTCCTACGTGGAGAAGGACGATCCGCCCAGCGTGGTACGCAAGAAAGTGCTGGCGCGCCTGTGGATGAACGTCTTGCCGCCTGCGTTGTTCGGGTCGCAGTCTACGCAGGAGTTCGCTCGGGCATGGATCAAGGAGTGGGAGAAGTACCGGACGACGGGCAAGGTGCCAACGGTGGTCGGGTCGAAGCTCGTGGACCTGCCGGCGGGTGAGGCGCTGCTGCGGGCTTACGACGAGTTCAGCCAACTGGTCTACAAGTTCCCGGCCGTGTACCAGGGAGCGAGGGCGGGGGACTCTGCCCCGAGCTTGACCACGGCAGCGTGGCGCAGCTTCGGGTTGAGGGCTCTGCCGTTTGACCGCGAGAAGCAGCGGGAAAGCCTGGAGTCCGGTCTCGACCGTGCGGAGGAGTCGCTCGACAAGGAACTGCAGTTCATCGAGGAGGAGCGTCGCGGGAACAAGTACTCGAAGGACGCCGGCCGTAACGACGAGATCGCCGACGCCTTGCGCGCGGGCAAGCTGAGGGGCTTCAAGGAGTGGTACGAGAACCAGCCCTACGTGCGTTGGCATCGGTACTACTACACGCCCCCCAGCTACGGGGATCAGACTTGGTTCGAGCGCGAGTTGGCGGAGCTTGAAGGGAGCCGTGAGTGATGGCAGAGGGTACGATCTCCGAGAAGACGAGGCTGCCCTTGTCGCTGGTGATTGCCGTGGCGGTGCTGGTGGCCGGCGCCGCCGGAGGGTTCCAGGTGGTGAAGTCCAGCTTGGACGAGCACAAGGGCAACTGTGCCTTGCACCACGACACGGAACAACTGGACGAGCGGTACGTGTTGCAGCAGGTCAGCACTGAGCGCTACGAACGCTTGTCGAAGGTCATGGAGCGGATCGAAGCCAAGCTCGACCGGATCGAGGAGCGCGGACGATGAGACGAACCCTGGCATTACTGACGTTGCTCGCGATTGTGGGGGGGTTGTCGGTGGCGTTGGTGGTGTTCGGGGTAGCGCAGCTGTCGATGGGTTCCACGGCGCCCTGTGCTCTACCGACCGAAGCGCTGCCGACTGGGGAGCCCAACCTGTCGCCCGAGTACGAGAAGCTGCTGCTGCAACTGGAACTGGCGGAGTATCGTGTGGACGCGATGGCCGAGCAGTAGGGAAGAGCCCTCCCGATGCACTGGGAGGGCTCTTGCTGTCACCTCTCGCTGACGGTCTTCCCTGCCTCCTTCAGGTATCCCGTACTCTCCAGGTACTCCAGCACTTCGTCGGCTTGACGCTTCGTGCAGCGCATTCGCTGCAGCAGCCTCCCGCGATCGACACGCGCTTCCGAGCAGCGCTCGATGAACTTCTGCGCCACGGCCACGATACGCTGGAAGTCTCCCTCCAGGCGGCCCTTCAGCACCCACCGCACCAGACGCTGCTGATGCTTCACTAGGGGTTCCGCCAGCTCCACGATGGAGAGCGGGATCGTATCGCTTTGCGGTTGCAGGTCGATGCTCAGGAGGATGCAGAGCTTCACCAGCATGGTCGGGATCCGGGCGTAGAAGCTGCCCAGGTACTCGTCTCCCTCCACCTCCGGCGCGTGGAAGAGGTTCGTGCCGATCTGTCCGATACGGGTCAGGGCTGCCTCCTCGAAGCGCAGCAGGTGGGTGGGCTGGTCGTCTTCGGGTCGGTTCCACTGGTCGCGCAGTCCGCGCAGGAAGTTCCGCAGGTACTCCCGCATGTGACGGTCGCGCGGCTGCGGGCTGCTGTTCCACTCCTGCGAGTAGTGCTCCCACTGGGGAGCCAGCAGCACGAAGCGTGGCAGGAAGCCCCCGTACAGCATCTCGCTGGGGAGCTTCTCGGAGAAGAAGCGGGGCTGGACGCCGGCCATGAGGTTGATGCAGGGGTTCTGGACGACGAAGGTGTCCTGCCGCGTGTCCTTGGTGAACTCCCCCTCGCTGTCGTAGAGCTGGGCCAGCAGCTCGAACCAGCCTCCCATGTACTCCCGGCGGGCGGTCTGCACTTGGACGCTGAACTCGGGCCAGAGAAGCACGCCCCAGGCGCACGGGTTGCGCCGAGACAGACGGGCGATGAAGGCCTCCGGCGTCGTGCTGGTAGGCAGCATGTAGGTGTTGTTGATGTCCGTCTCCGGCAGCGAGGCGACCTTCTCCCCCAGCGGCTGGAGAATCTCCGACACGCCGGAGATGGCGCTGGACTTGAAGCTGCGTCCCGACTCGCCAATGCAGATGACGAACAGGTTGGGGAACGTGGGCTTCGGGCCCCACTCGACGGCCGTGCGGCGCCCGAGCACTGTGGACAGGGCCACCAGTCCCCCGTAGTAGATGAACTCGGCCGGGGCGGAGACGCTGTTTCGCATCCAGCGGTAGTACAGGGTGAGGAAGTTGCTCTCTTCGGGTAGCAGCTTCTCGATGGGGAAGCGCGGGCAGTTCTTCGGGTGGTCCTCTTCCGAGGTCTTCAGCCTCAGGTCGTTGGCGCGGGAGATGTGGTTCTTCAGGCTCTCCAGTCCCTGGTTCAACCGGACCCAGGAGTGCAGACCCTGCGATGGTACGGTGATCCTCTGCACGGCAACGCCGGCCAACCGCAGGGCCTTCACGATGTCCACGAGGACGTGGGCGCTGTCGGGCTCCGGCTCGGTGAAGAGCACGAAGCAGGGTTCCTCGCCGGAGCGAGCGGCAATCATGCGAGCCGCCTCATCGTAGGCGTAGGGGTCCTTCCCGAGGCAGGTGGCATTGAAGCCCAGGCGCGTCAGCGTACAGGCGTCCAGCACGCTCTCGCAGAGGAAGACGCTCATCCCCTGCGAGAGCGCATCGGGTCGCCACAGCACGGGGCTTGTGGTCGATCCCCACCAGAGCCAACGGCCGGTCTTCGGGTCGAGGTCAAGCAGCCCCATGAGCCGGTCTTCCGCCTCCCAGGGGAAGATGTACCGTTGGCGCTGTTGATCCCACCCGATCCCCAACGCCTCTACCTGGGGCAGGTTGAAGCCACGCACTTGCCACCACGACAGGAGCCCTCGCTCTGCCAGGCACAGGGTGCGGCGGCAGTGGGCTACGTACTCCTCGGGCTTGTGCACGATGTCGGGGTCTCTCCCCTTGTCCACGTTGAGAAGCTCCTCGTACAGCTTGAGGTGCTGTCGCACGAGTTCGGTGGGCATGACTCGACTGTAGTCGATGGCCTGCACGGCGACCCCCTTCAGTCGGGCGGCATGGTCATCTCATGCTCCGGCGGCGGCTCGCTGATGGTGTCCCCGAACATGCTCTCCCCGTCGTCGAACGGGTCCACCGGCACCTCCTCGCTCATGTACGGGTCGTCGGGCGGAACGTCGGGCTCGGGCAGCCCCGGCCCGGGAGGTCGGTATGCGTGCGCGGAGGCGGGTTGCGGGACTCGCCGGTCGTTGAGGGGCAGCACGTCCCACGGGGCGATGTCGGGCCAGCGCCCTCCGCGTTCGCCCTCCCGGTACTTCTTGATCTCTATGCCGATCTCTTCTCCCACCAACGACGACCACCCGTTGTTCATGTCCAGCACGTTGCGCTCGAAGTCGTGGGTCGGGTACACGGCCTGGAGTAGCGGGAGGGCATACTGTAGCTTGTCCGCGTCGGTGGGTATGCCGAACGACAGCCTGCGGCCGCTGTAGTGTTCCGGTAGCAGCACGGTGCACATGATCCGCAGGCGTCCGGTACCTCGTCGGGTTGTGGTCAGCTCGTAGTCGGTGATGCAGACGCGGTAGAAGCCAAGCGGCAGCGGGGTCCTCTCCTTGCTGTGGGCGCCTTCACTTGCCGCCTGGCGTCGCATGTCAAGTCGCATCCGATGCTCCTTCCTCCGTCTCTTCGGGCGGGGCCATCGACCCGTTGCCGGCCTTCGCCGGCTTCAGGTCGCGGCGAGGGAGTTCCTTGGCGATCTTCGCCAGCTCCTCTGTCGTCAGTTCGTCCTTCCCCTGCTTGTGCATCCACTGGTCGATCAGCCGGCAGCGGTTCCCGGCCACCCGGTGATCGGCCATGAAGCTGACGATCCGCACGGTGCTCTTCACCGAGAAGCGGCCGTCGTCTCCCATCTGGCGGTCCACGTAGGAGCGCAGGTGGCCGATGCTGTCGCAGGCGCGCTGCACGTAGCCGGCCGTCTGGCCGGCGAGGTCGGGGCGCACCTCGATCATGCCGTTCGACTCATGCTCCTTGGCGTGGCAGAGTACCAGCACATGCGTGGGCAGGCTGAACAGCGTGTCGATCACGAACTGCATCTCCCGCAGCAGCAGCCCCCAGTCCTGCATCTCCATCGTCTGGTGACTGGTGGCCCGCAGGATGTCCTGGATGGCGAGGCTCTGCGCTGCCGAGAGCGTGTCCACCACCACCGTCTCGTAGCGGAGGGCCTGGTGTAGCTGGAGTTCACGGATGGCGCTCTTCCACTCGGACCACGACTCGCAGCACATCCGGTGCACGTTCTTGCCGGCGAAGCCTTGCAGCCCGTCGTCGAAGTCCAAGATCAGCGGGGCAGGCCACTGGACACCGAGGGTGGTCTTCCCCACCTTCGGGTCGCCGTAGAGCAGCATCCGCAGGCGGGTGCCGGGCGTCACGTCCTTCATGGACTGGATCGGCAGCCGGTCATTCCCCATGGTATCCAGCCTCCTCCGCTGCTCTTCGCAGCAGCTCCGATGCTACCTCAAGTGGGCTTGGGGAATACTCGGCGAGTCGAAGGCCAACCTGTTCCAGCCCGACGATGATGTAGTGGAGACCCTGCTTCCCGATGCCGGGTATGGCAAGGATGTCTTCCTCGGTGCGGAAGAGTAGCTGACCCGGCAACACAATGCCAGAAGCCGCAAGGGAGTAGAACGTCCTATTGGGCAGCTCCAGCAAGAAGCGCTTCCAGTCTTTCGAGAAGCCGTTGACCACGTACTCGGTCCACGCTGTACGCCCTCTTCTACCGTAACTCGAAGCGTGGGGGGCGTATGGCTGAGGCTGTGGTTCTGGTCTCATCCCTCTCTTCCTACTCCCCATTCGACTCGCCCCCTTTGTCGTCCATGTAGTCCAACGAGTCCTGGGTAATGGTGCCCAGCAGGTGTCTCGCCCAATCGACCCCTGACCAGAATCCCGTGAGGAAACAGGTTTCGGTATCGACCAAGCCCTTCTTCCGGAGTTTCTCAACAAGTTCAGCAGCCTTCTTCTCGATGGGCTTATCGTAGGCCAAGCGGATCAGAACCCTGACAGGAATCCCCTCCGCATCTGTCGGACTTCTCCATTTTCCTCCCGCCGACTCAGTCTCCATTCGTCTCTCCCCCTTCCCATCCGGTGTTGCTGCTCAGGTGCTCCCGAGGCGCGGCCACGTAGAAGTCCCCGTCCCGCAGGGCCTGCGTGTCGTCCCCCCGGAACTCAGCGATGCAGAGCCTCGCGTAGGCGCACAGGTTGCAGGTTAGCTGTCCCGTGTGGCGCGGCGTCGCGTCCTTGCCGATGGCGCTGTCGATCAGGCGACACAGCGGAGTGATGTCGGCGCTCAGGAACCGCGCCAGCTGATCCTGGGTGTAGCTGTTGCCGAAGAACTGCAGCAGGTAGTCCCGCCGCGAGGGCAGGGACTGCAGCGCCTCCGCGTAGAGGTCCGGGTCGAGCTTGACCTCCGAGGCCGCAACCTCGTCGATCGCGGCCTGCAGTGTGTCGCGGTCGGTGTGCATCGAAGCCGCGGTCGAGGGGCGCCCGTCCTTGTTGATCTTCGCCGAGGGTAGCCCCAGGTACAGGACGTGCATCTGCACTCCGACGAGACCCTCGACGCGCGTCTGCATCGCCAGCAGGTAGGTGAGCAACTGGCGGTCCATCTGGAGCAGGTGGGTGTCGTAGCGCCTAGAGCTGGACTTGAGTTCGAGCAGCCAGCGGTGTCCCTCGGGACCCTCGAGGATGCCGTCCACCCGCCCCACCAACACCGTGCGGGCTCCGGGCACCCGCCACTGGAACTCCTGCTCGCCGGCCAGGAGCTTGAAGTCATCCCGCTCCCGCACGAAGGCCTCGTACTCAATCAGCGTCGCCATCAGGCGGGCGGTCTTGTCGGACACGGCTTCCACTTCCTCCGCGTTGCAGGTCTCCTCCAGCTTCTCTGTCTCCCACCCAAGCAGCTTCGGTCGCCACTCCCTTCCCTGGTAGATCATCTGGCAGCACTCATGCAGCACACTGCCGCTGTCCAGGGCCAGGGCTTTGCGCTTCGGGGCCAGCCGCTCGCGGTAGCGGTACCACCAGCGTCGCGGGCAGGCCAGGAAGGTCTGCATCTCTGTGTTGTCTCGCATCTTCACGACTCCGCCTCGTGGCATGGTCAGTCCTCCCGCTTCGGGATGTTGAAGATGTTGCCCAAGTTGTGGAGCCCGGCAATCACGGCAGCGCACGCCAGCCCCGTCCACACGGAGCCTGTCCAACCCTCCCCCACCAGCCGGTAGCCGAACTGCACGAACGCCACGGGCGGCAGCACTCCCGCCACGAGCAGCCGGATCAGGCTGCGGTACGCTTCTGCGCGCACGACCTGCGACACGGCGGGCATGGAAGCATCCGTCGCTCTCCAGAAGCCGACGCCGATCTGCACCAGCTTGCTGAAGGCGTGGATGAGGAACCGACACGCCGCCAGCACGATGACGACATCGATCGCTTGCTCAGTCATGGCTTGTACCTCCCTGCCATCCAGTAGCCGGCGAACATGGCTGCCGTGGAGATCAGGAATCCGCACATCAACCCTCCAAGGAAATGGACGACAAAGCCCTGCTCCATCATGGTGTGCCTCCGTCCTGCCGGTCGGCGTCGTAGCGGTGCAGCACGGCCGCCAGCATCTCGCGAGTTACCGCTCCTTGCGGGTTCTTCCCGTCCATGATCTGCGCCACGTTGACGGCCCAGTCCCAGTCTTCCTTGGCCCACGGGCTGGGCTCATCGGGAGTCCCGGCCCCACCGTTGCCCATGTCCATGAGCGCCACCATCTTGTCGCGCAGGGCTTCCGGCCTTGGGGCCGCCACGCTCATGCCATTCACCCACAACTCGAAGTGTAGGTGGGGGTCGCTGAGGTCTCCGCGCACCACCCCGAGCTTCGTGCCCCTGGGTACCGGGGCACTGAGCTTGATCGACTCGTCACGGTTGATGTGGGCGTACACGGCCGTGATGTAGTCTCCATCCGAGATACCCTCGAAGTAGATCACTTCGAGACGCTTCGCGTCGAACTGCCAGCGCGTGATCGCTCCGTCGCACACGGCGTACACGGGCGACTTCCAACCCGTGCCTGCGATGTCGAGCGCGTCACCTTCCCCCGGCGTGTTGTAGCCCTTGAAGACGTTGTGCCCAGTCACGTCCTCTGTCCGGTACACGCTCCGACCGTGGAGCGTCTGGTTGATCCGGCTGCTGTCGAACCCGTCAATCGGCACGTGCAGCTTCATCCTTGACCTCCTTGCGCGCGAGGCGCGCAGCGTTCCAGGCATCCAGCGCCTGGGTTTCGAGTACGATGACTCCGCCTGCGATCTGGTATGCCTTGACCCCGGAGTCCGGGTCCCGCATGAGCTGGGTGATGTAGGACCGGGAGATCCCGAGGCGCACTGCGGCGTGGCTGACGGTCTCGATCTGGTCAACGGTAGGTTTCACGGCGTCCCTCCTTCCTGTGTGGGATGTGGTGTCCGTCGCGTCCTGAGCCATTCTACGGCCTCCCTTCCCTCGTTTGGCCTCCCTACCCCACTCCGCCCCTCCGAGCGCCCCAGGTGTCCCCAGGACGCCAGCACGGGGCATCCTATGCGCGGCGTAGCGCCGCGACAGCCACCGCCGCTGCGTCGGCGCGGTCCTCGCCCAGCTTCTTCCCGTACAAGGTCTCGACCATCTGCTTCACCTGCTCCTTGGTCGCCCGCCCGTTGCCGGTGATCGCGACCTTGACGGTCGTCGGATGAACCTCAACCAGCCTTGCCTCCTCAGCGATCACCGCCGCCGCCAGGAGACCGCGCACGTAGGCCAACTTCAGCGCTGCGGCCGCCGTCGCATAGAGCGCGGTGAGTGCCTGCTCCTTGCTCATCCGCGCGGTCTGGGTAGCAGGCAGCCGAGGAGCGTACTGTGTCTCGATGCCCACCACGTCCGCGCGGGTCTCCTCGATCAGGTTGCGAGCCATGTTGTAGTAGGCCGAGGAGTCCTCTCCCCCATCGAGCTTCAGCGTCCCGACCTCCAGCGTGTCGGCGTCGTCATCGTACAGCGCCCAAGCGATGCCCTTGCTCAGGCCAGGGTCGAAGCCGAGTGAGCGGCTCATGGAACCTCCCTTTCGCGTTGCAGGGTCACGGGTTCACCTCACCACCAACAGGATGGTCGCAGCCGCAACCCCCGCGACGAACAGCGTCAGGGCGAGGGCGCTCGCCAACCCTACGAACGCCCGCAGGCCATTGGCCTCGTCCTGCGCCCACTGAGCGAACTCATCCTTGGTCAGTCCGGCGTGGCGCTTGCGCATTCCGGCACCTCCCTCGTGTAGCGCCCTCCGCCGGTCGCGGACTGCAACGCGGCAACCGCTCGCAGGCGCAGGTACTCGGCCCGGCTCACTCGGACCTCGGTGAAGCAGCACTCTGGAATGTCTCGCGGGTAGCCTCTCACGTCGGACCTTCCTCCTCCCCGCTTCGGACCCTCAGGGCATCACGAACGTAACTCGCGGCGTCTCGCAAGCGCGAAGCGTTGTGCTCGGCTTCCTGCTTCAAGTCAGGGAAATGCGCCCAACCGGCCTCGTGCGCTGCGATCGAATCCAAGTCCACGTCGCCCAGCCCCAGCATCTCCACCGCGTCTGCCGCGTCGAAGGGCCGGACCCTGGAACCGTGAGGGCAGGGAAGCGCCGAAAACGGCGTGACGTGGAGGAACCGGAGGCCTTGGTCATGGGGGTGGTACACGAGGTGACAGGTGCATCCGGTCTCCCGAGTGATGACGACAGCGATGCTACTCATTCAGCACACCCCTCGCAGTAGTGCTCCCAGTCCTCCTTGCGCTTGCGGCTCCGCCAGCCGTCCTCGCGCATAGCGGCCATAAGGCCCTGCCAGTCATCATGGGGCACGTCGTACTCCTTGTGGTAGTCGCACCCGTCGCAGAAGACCTCAAACCCGAACGTCTCTCGCTCGATGCTCATTCCGCACCTCCCGCCGCCCTCGCGGCAATCTCCTGGTTCGTCGGCGCGCGGTTCTCCAACGTCTCACGGACCCGATGCCGACGCCGGGCAGCCTCCAGCGCGGTCGGCGGCCGGTACAGCGCAGGGGGCGGGTTCGTCGGGCCGGCCGGCTGGTGCAGAGGCTCCGACGCCCAACGCGCCGCCTGCTCGGGCAGCGGGCTGTCATACGCCACCGCGATGTCCACGTCTGTCACCTTGGGAACAGGCTCCGACTCGCGCAGGTCCCGCAGGCGGGAGTACTTCTCGCCAGCCTCCTTGAGTTGCCCCCGCAACTCCTCGATACGCAGCCCGCGCGATACGCATTCAGGGCACTCTTGCCCCAGCACCGCCATCTTCACCCGATGCCACCACCGGCGCAGGCGGTCCTCTGTGGTCAGCTCGGACTCAAGCTCCATCAGCTCGATCTCGCGCGTCTTGCTCATGGCTGCCTCCTGTCACTCTGGCCGCGAACCCTTGCGGCCACAACCAATGGTTGCAGACTACGCACGTGCGACGGCCGTACTCGTCGGCTTCCTCTTGCGGGACGAGCACGTTCTCCTTCTTCTGGCGCAACACCCAGCCTACGGCGTCTACGAACTTCCACCTTTGGCAGTCGCACACCAGGTGCCCCATCGGAGAGCCTCCCTCCTACCGGACCTGCGCCTGAGTCAATCCCCGCCATGCCAGCTTGCCAATGGCGAAGATGACCCGGGAGATGCACAAGGTAATCATCCAGGCTGCTGCCTCCCCATGACCAGTGAAGTCCGCGTATACCCCAACGATCAGCGTCATTATGACCGTGTGGCCTTCTCCGGCAATCAACGACCCGCTTCGTCTCGCGCTGGTCTCCTATCTGGACTGGGTCCGCGCCGCGCGCCACTCTTCCAGCGCGCCACGTATGGCATCGAGATGCGGAAGCATGGCTCTGTGGCTCTCCGGGTCCTTGACGTACTCGTCTGCGTAGATCACCCACGACGACCCCCAGCCCGAGCACCAGTCCTCGATTCCGTGACCTTGGCAGGCGAGACAGTCACCGCAGCCATCACAGAAGTCTTCGCCACAAACAGGCTCGGCCTCTATCTCCAGCAACGTGTCACAGTGAAAATCATCATCGGCCTTGTACACCGGGCCAACCACTCTTGCTATCATGCTGGCGTCCTTTCCGAGCGTCGCTGCCTATCTGGCCTGCGCCTGTGTGATCCGCCCCAGCCGCCAGCACGGGAACCGTCTCCAGTTGCAGCGGTCGAGCGCGAGGTACCGCTCGGGATCGGGCTCGCAGATGTCAAGGCGATCAGCCCCGTTCACCCCTGGGCCGCAGTCCACGACAATCTGCAGGTGGTCGATCACGTCCGGCACGTACAGCACCGTGCCATAGGGGGCGGCCCGCACGGTCGTGCCCACGGCGCAGTGCCCGCGCCGGAGACGCAGCCCGCCCCAGGCTGCCCACGCCCCTCCTCCGAGGGGATCAATCGGGTTGTTCGGGCAGTACAACGTCACGCGGGCCTCGAAGCGTCCGATGGTGCGCGCCCGCACACGGGCGGCCAGCTCGCGTTTCCAGGACGGGGCGAGCGGGTCTTGCTCGATCCGGGCGGCGAGGGCAGACAACGGCGCAGGCAGCTCCGCCCCCCGCGCCCGGCTGCACGGCCCGAGGATGCACACCAGCGCCGCCGCCAGGGCGAGGCAGATTGCGCCTCCGCAGGCTTGCGAACGCGGAGAGGGTTCAGTCGGGTTCATGGTTGCCCTCCGAGGGCGTAGAGGTACGCGCCCACAAGGAACCCCGCGACGCACAGCAGGCCCGGTATCCCCAGGGCGTACCGCACACGCGGGTTCGCCGACGCCAGGATGGCGCCCGAGATGAGGACCATGCCGGTGCAGCAGAGGCACGTGAGCAGTTCACGCATCGGGGGCCTCCTCGACCGGGGCCTTCGTCTCCCGGCCGTCCTCGTCGTCGTCCTCATCCAGGGGTCGCGGCTCTGCGGCCGGGGCGCACTCGGCCTCTGTGCCCGAACCGGGTAGCCTCCCAGTCTCGGCGAAGTGTTGGAGGGCCGGGAGTATCGCCCGCACGAGGTTGCGGCCAAGGAACATCACGGAATGCCCCTTGCTGATCCCGAGCCCAACCGCATCCTCCTTCCAGGCTTCACTCTCCTCCAGCGCGCAAAGTTCGTCGTACAGGTCGAGGAAGTCCGCGCGGCGGAACCCGCTGTAGGTATCAGACCACTCAAGCAGCGGAGGGACCGGCTCGGCGGGCTCCGCAGGCTTCAGCCATTTCGCGTCCAGCTCGGCCCGCGTCGCCGCCCGCGTCTCGGCCACGATCCGGTCGGCCTCGTCGGCGTCGATGACACCACGGGAGGCGAACAGGAAGTAGACCTCCAGCAGCGCCATCTCCCTCCCGAGCGCGAGGCTTGCCGCACCGGCAAGGCCAGTGTCTGGACTCCCGTCCCTCCACGACCGACCGTGCGCGTACTGCCAGCGTGCTTCCTCTGCGCAACTCGCCCGTATGCGCAACACCTCTCTCGCGTCACCCGCACCCAGTTTCTTACCCTCCATCGTGGGCCTCCCTCTCTTGCTCTGCGTAGTCGCGGAGGAACTCCTCGCTCATGGGCTCCCCGTGCTCGTAGCAGTAGCGGCCATACTCCTCGAACAACCGGCCAGCGTGGAACCTGCTGTGTAGCTCATCCGCGCGGCGCTCGGCCTCGTGGAGGGCTTCGGAGTGCGGTCCTTGCCTCATGGGGTCACGCCCCCTCGCCGCGCAAGGCGGCTTCGAGTTCGTCGCATAACCCATCCATCGCCATCCAGGAGCCGTCGCAGCTGCACCCCGTCCCGTTGGGGTCCCCGCGCGCCCACTCTACGTCAGCCTGCAGGCTTGTCTCTTTGACCCGCCCCCGCCACTTGGGCAGGAGGGCCTCGACCCGCGCGAGTTTCGCCTCCAGCCCGTGGACCTTCGTGGCGAGGGGGCAGGGGAGCCTGTCCAGGCCGAAGTGACAGGTGACTGCCTCCCCGTTGCTCCACAACAACAGGCCGCAGATACTCCATCCAAGCGGACTGTCGGAAAAGTGCCCGCATGTCTCGCGGCCTCGCAGCGGCTTGACGACCGGCTCGGCATCACTCATCGGGACTGCCCTCCCTGTGTGCACGGCTCCTGCTTGCGCTATCATGCTATCA
>Ga0233425_10002027_pt1 | contig 42057 bp, 42 predicted proteins | sample Watercolumn_Towu_2_FD_181712 | JGI IMG/M metagenome (GOLD analysis project Ga0233425, IMG submission 181712) | Freshwater microbial communities from Lake Towuti, South Sulawesi, Indonesia - Watercolumn_Towuti2014_140_MG | ecosystem: Environmental > Aquatic > Freshwater > Lake | place...
GCGGCGTCGAAAGCGATCGGCGCCCCCCAGTCGACATGGACGTCGATGGGACCGCGGGTGGCGAACAGGGCGAGATGGGGCGCGAGATCCATGTCGCCGTACCAGGCGATCTCCGGCCTCTCGGCGCGGGTCACGGGCAGGCCGTTGCGGCGCGGATAGGCCAGGGCGAGCGGCTGGAGCCGGATGCGCGCGAGCCCGCCCGCCTCGGCGGCGAGCGCCGCGCGCGCGGCGCCGACCAGGGAGGAGCGGAACGGCAGGAGGCGCAGACCGTCGCCGGTGGTGCCCTCGGCGAACAGCACGATGAGTTCGCCGTCCGCGAGCCGCTGGCCGACGGTGGCGTTGACGCTGGCCGTGGCCGCGCGCTTGGCCCGCTCGATGAACACGGTGCGCTGGAGCTTGGCCAGCGGGCCGATCAGCGGCCAGCCCTCGATCTCGGATTTCGCCACGAAGGAGAGCGGGCGCAGCGAGCCGAGCGCGACGATATCGAGCCAGGAGACGTGGTTGGCGAGAACCAGGGCCGGCTCGCCCGGCGGCGGTGGCGTGCCCGTCTGCGTCACCCGCACCGAGAACAGGCGCAGGAACAGCCGGTGGAACAGCACCGGGATATGCGCGGCGAGCCGCCCGCGCCCGAAGCGCAGGCTGAGCCAGTGCGGCCCGATCACGATCACGAAGGCCAGGGCCTGAACGAGCAGGCGCAGGCCGATGCCGGCGCGCGTCATCGGCGGACCGTGCTCGCGCGCGCGCTCACGACAGTGTCGCGCTCATGGTCAGCGCGGTCGCCCGGCTGCCGTCGGGCAGCGGGTAGTAACCCTTGCGCTCGCCGACCTTGTGAAAGCCGTGGCGGGCATAGAGCTTCAGGGCCGGCTTATTTCCCTCATCGACCTCGAGATGGACGGTGCGGATGCCGGCGAAGGTCAGGGCCGTCAGGTGCTCGCGCAGGAGCCGGTGGCTGTGGCCGCCGCCGCGGGCGGAGGGCGCCAGCACGATGGTGAGGATCTCCGCCTCGTCGACGGCCTTGCGCGAGAGCACGAAGCCGAGCAGCGCGTTGCCCCGGCGCAGGGCGTGCGCCTCGGTGGAGCGCTCGCACAGCATCCGCTCGAATTCGTGGGCGGCCCAGGGGCGGGCGAAGGCGGTGGCGTGCAGCCTCTCCAGATCGGCTGCCTGACCCGCATCCCTGAGCGGCGCGACGTAGGGCACGGAGCCCCAGGCATCCCACCACGCGGACCACCAATCGAGCGGCCAGAACGGGGAGACGGTCCGCGTCATGCCCTTGCGAGCCTCGCATGGTCCTGCGGCTGGGCATCCGGCCCGCGCAGGTAGAGGGGGCGCGGCAGCGCCTGATCCGGATCGGCCACGAGCCCGAGCGAGGCGACCCAGGCGATCTGCGGCGCACCCGTCTCGGCGACCTCGACCGCGAGGCCGGCCGCGCCCGCCGCCGCGGCGAGGGCGGGCGCGCCGGAGCCGGTGAGGATCGCCCGCCTGCCGCCGAGCAGGCCGACCGCCTCCTCCAGGGCGACGTGGCGGGGCGGGATCACCGTACCCTCGGTCACGCTCATGGCCTGGAGGTAGACCGCGCCGTGGCGCGCGTCGATCGCGGCGACGACCGCGTCCTCGCCGTTGAGCGCGAGCTGGGGAGCCAGCAGGGCGGACAGGGTCGTGACGCCGACGACGGGGATGCCCGCGGCGAGCCCGATGGCACGGGCGGCGGAGAGGCCGACGCGCAGGCCGGTATAGCTGCCCGGCCCGACCGTGACCGCGACCCGGTCGAGTGCCTCGAAGCCGCCCTCGACCCGGGCCATGACCCGCTCGATCAGCGGCAGAAGCGCCTCGGCGTGGCCGCGCACGAGCGGCATCGACTCTTCGGCGAGCAGGTCGTCGCTGTCGTCGGTGGCCACGCAAGCCGCGCAGGCTTCGAGCGCCGTATCGATGGCAAGGATCCGCAAACGTCGATTCCATCCGGCGGCGGGCCACAGGCGCCCGCCATCGGGTACAGTTTAGGACGAAATGTTTCCGCGCGTCAGCGCATCCGCCGCCGGGCTCCCCAGGAAGCGGGTCGGTGTTGCACCGGCGCCAGCGGGGCCGGCGCCGGGGTCACATCGCCAGGATCACACTGTATGGCTCAGATCGCCTGCACTTCCCGCACCGAGGGCAGGAAGTGGCGGAACAGGTTCTGCACGCCCTGGCGCAGGGTCGCGGTGGAAGACGGGCAGCCCGAGCAGGCGCCCTTCATCTCGAGATAGACGATTCCGTCGCGATAGCCGCGGAAGGTGATGTCGCCGCCATCGCCCGCCACCGCCGGGCGTACCCGCGTCTCGAGCAGGTCCTTGATGGTGGCGACGGTGTCGTGATCGGCCTCGTCGTAGAATTCCTCGGTGTCGTCCTCGGCCAGCGCCGTACCCTCGGCGAGCACCGGGCGGCCGGACTGGAAGTGGTCCATGATCGCGCCGAGCACCGCCGGCTTCACCTGCGGCCACTCGTTCACGCCGTCGGCCTTGGTCACCGAGATGAAGTCGTGCCCGAAATAGACGCCGGAGACGCCGGGCACCGCGAACAGGGCGGTGGCGAGGGGCGAGCGCTCGGCGCCGGCCGCGTCGCGGGCCTCGAAGGTGCCCTCGGGCAGCACCACGCGGCCGGGCAGGAACTTGAGCGTGGCGGGATTCGGCGTGGCTTCGGTCTGGATGAACATGTCGGAAAGTCCTCGGATCCGCTGGCGCCGGTTCAAGGCCGGCCGGGAAGCGGCGCCGGGATCAGCCGGCACCGCTTTCCATGTGGACCGGAAGGGACGGATTCTCAACCTGTCCCGCGACTTGTTGCGCGGCGGCATCCGGTGTAGGAAGCCCGTTCATCACGCATATCGTTCGTATCCGCGCCTGAGGAAGGAGCCGCCTCGCATGGCTCGCGTCACCGTCGAAGACTGCATCGAGAAGGTCGAGAACCGCTTCGAGCTGGTCCTGCTCGCCAGCCACCGCGCGCGCCTGCTCGCTGCCGGTGCCCCTCTGACCGTCGAGCGCGACCGCGACAAGAATCCGGTCGTGGCCCTGCGCGAGATCGGCGACGAGACCATCACGGCCGAAGATCTCAAGGAGCAGCTCATCCACTCGATGCAGAAATACGTCGAAGTTGACGAGCCGGAGGCCGAGACCGTGCCGCTGCTGTCGAGCTCGCCCGCCGCGGCGGCGGTGGCGCCCCAGTCGTCGTCCGACGACAAGGACGTGCAGTTCGACCGCATGAGCGAGGAAGATCTTCTGCGCGGCCTGGAGAACCTGGCGCCGCCGACGGAGACCGACGACGAGGGCGAGTAAGCCCTCCCTCGCAGCCGAGTCCGCGTTTCGCGCCCGCCCTCGATCCCGAGCGGCGGGCGTTCTCGTCTCCGGCATCGTCGCGAAGGGCGGTTTGCGGACCTCGGACAGGAAGGACGCTCGAACGAAGCTCTCGTCCCTGGTTCCGGAAGCGATGTTCGCCACGTGGGACGGAGCCCGTCCTGCAGCCGGTGCAGGACAAGGGAAACAGTTACGCTCCGTCTGCGACGCCTTGGGTCTGGCGTAAACGGCGCCGATGCGGGAAGCTGTCGCGCGACGACCGTGGCCGGTCCCGGCCGGGCTTCCGATACAATCAGAGCAGGATCCTTCGGCGGATGATGCGCCAGTACGAACTCGTGGAGCGGGTCAAACGCTACAACCCGGCCGCGAACGAAGCGCTTCTGAACCGCGCCTACGTCTACGCCATGCGCGCGCACGGCACGCAGAAGCGCGCCTCGGGCGATCCGTTCTTCGCCCATCCCCTCGAAGTCGCCGCGATCCTCACCGACCTGCGCCTCGACGACGCGACCATCGTCGCCGCCGTCCTGCACGACACGGTCGAGGACACCGCGGCCACCCTCGACGAGATCCGCGAGATCTTCGGGCCGGAGATCGGCGCGCTGGTCGACGGGCTGACCAAGCTCAAGCGCCTCGACCTCGTCTCGAAGCGGGCGGTGCAGGGCGAGAATTTCCGGAAACTGCTCCTCGCGGTGGCCGAGGACGTGCGGGTGCTGCTGGTCAAGCTCGCCGACCGCCTGCACAACATGCGCACGCTCCACTTCATGCGCGACGACAAGCGGGCGCGGATCGCCGAGGAGACCCTCGACATCTACGCGCCGCTCGCCGGCCGCATGGGTATGCAGGAGTTGCGCGACGAGCTGGAAGACCTCTCCTTCCGCACCCTCAAGCCCGAGATCTACGCCACCATCACCAAGCGGCTCGAAGACCTTTCGGCGAAATCCGGCAGCGTCATCGAGAGCATCGAGCACGATCTCACCGCACGGCTCGCCGCGCGCGGCATCACGGCTCAGGTGAAGGGGCGGCTGAAGAAGCCGTTCTCGATCTGGTCGAAGATGGAGCGCAAGTCGGTCGCCTTCGAGCAGCTCTCCGATATCGTCGGCTTCCGCGTGATCGTCGGCACGGTGGCGGATTGCTACGCCGCGCTCGGCGTGGTCCACACCAGCTGGCCGATGGTGCCGGGCCGCTACAAGGACTACGTCTCGACGCCCAAGCAGAACGATTACCGCTCGATCCACACCACGGTGATCGGGCCGAAACGCCAGCGCGTCGAGCTCCAGATCCGCACCGCCGAGATGGACGAGATCGCCGAATACGGCATCGCCGCCCACGCGCACTACAAGGAGGCGGCCAAGGAGGGCGCGGAGGGCGAGGTCCATCCGCGGCTCGCCACCGAGAGCGGCGCCTACCAATGGCTGCGCCGGACCATCGAGCTCCTGGCCGAGGGAGACTCGCCGGAGGAGTTTCTGGAGCACACCAAGCTGGAGCTGTTCCAGGACCAAGTGTTCTGCTTCACGCCGAAGGGCCGCCTGATCGCCCTGCCGCGCGGCGCCACGCCGATCGATTTCGCCTATGCCGTCCACACCGATGTCGGCAACACGGCAGTCGGCGCCAAGATCAACGGGCGCCTCGCCCCCCTGCTGCACGAACTCGCCAACGGCGACGAGGTCGAGATCGCCCGCTCCGACGGCGCCTCGCCGCCGGCCGCCTGGGAATCGCTCGTCGTCACCGGCAAGGCCCGCGCCGCGATCCGCCGGGCGACCCGCGCCGCGGTGCGGCGGCAATATGCCGGGCTGGGCCGCCAGATCCTCGACCGCGCCTTCGAGCGGGCCGGCAAGAGCTTCTCGGAGGAGAAGCTGCGCGGCGCCCTGCCCCGGCTCGCCCGCGCCTCGACCGAAGACGTCTTCGCCGCCGTCGGGCGCGGCGAGATGTTTTCCGGGGACGTGGTCAAGGCGGTCTATCCCGATTTCAAGGACGAGCGCCGCGCCGGCGCGAGCGGCGGTCCGGCGGCCACCGGGGCCGCGGGGCGGCTCACCCGTTCCAAGGATCAGACCATGCGGCTGACCTTCTCGGGGGAGCCGGATGGGGCGGCAAGTCCGGGCAGTATCCCGATCCGCGGTCTGGCCGGTGATCTGCCGGTGAGCTTCGCTCCGAACGGCGGCGCCCTGCCGGGGGACCGCATCGTCGGCATCCTCACCCCCGGCGTCGGCGTGACGATCTATCCGATCCAGTCGGCGGCGCTGGCCGCCTTCGACAACGAGCCCGAGCGCTGGCTCGACGTGCGCTGGGACGTCGAGGGTTCGCAGGAACGCTTCCCCGCCAAGCTCGCGCTCGAGTCGATCAACGAGCCGGGCACGCTGGCGCAGATCGCCCAGGTGATCGCCGAGCACGACGGCAACATCGACAACGTCTCGATGAAGCGGCGCACGCAGGACTTCACCGATATCGCGATCGATCTCTCGGTGCCGGACTTGAAACACCTCACCGCCATCGTCGCGGATCTGCGCGGCAAGCGCTCAGTCAGCCGAGTCGAGCGGGTGAACGGTTAGAGCCTCGAAGCGGAGGCTGGCCGCCCCTCTCCGGTTCGGCCGATCCCCCGCCCGCCGGTCGCGGGAAGCCCTGCACCGCGCGAGCGGACGGTAAGGCGAAGCGGGTCCTCGAACCCAGGCGTTCGCGCTCGGCTTGCGCCCCGCGCGCGTCGCTGCAAAAAGCGGCGGGAGACGGGTTGGCGAGCGGATGGTCATGACACCGGAAGACGTTCTCGAAGAATTTCGTTCGGCGGGTGCGCTGCTGCAGGGGCACTTCATCCTCAGCTCCGGGCTGCGCTCGCCGACCTTCCTGCAGAAGATGACGATCTTTTCCGATCCCGCGCGGACCGAGCGGTTGTGCCGCGCGCTCGCGGAGGTGATCACGAGGCAGTTCGGCCGGATCGACATCGTGGTCTCGCCGGCCATCGGCGGCATCATTCCCGGTTACGAGACCGCCCGCCATCTCGGCGCCAAGGCGATCTTCGTCGAGCGCGACCCGGGCGGCCCCTTCACCCTGCGCCGCGGCTTCTCGATCCCAGCGGGCGCCCGCGCCGTCATCGTCGAGGACATCGTGACGACCGGCCTCTCGGCCCGCGAATGCCTCGCCTCCCTGAAAGACGAGGCTGGGGAGGTGGTCGGCGCGGCCTGCCTGATCGATCGCTCCGGCGGACGCGGCGAGATCGGGCTGCCGCTCGTCTCCCTCGTCACCCTCGATATCCCGACCTATTCCCCCGACGCTCTCCCCCCGGAACTCGCCGCCCTCCCCGCGGTCAAGCCGGGCAGCCGGGCGATATCGGCGCCTTGACGGAAGGTCGTCCGCCGGACGGTAGAGGTTCCTAGGCTGCACCGGAAGTCGCGGAAGATTCCGCTAAGATGAACCGCATTACTTTGGCTGCTGTGGCAACTTCAGGTAATTATTCTTCCGATCTGATCCGATACGCACGGTGTTTTACAATTGTTGGTGTAGGGGCGAATTTTTTGAATTTCCCTTGGTTGTGGCGCGACATCTTGGCGAGCGGCACCGAAGATCCGTGTTAACTCCTTCTGGCGCTTGACAGAGGTTGCACCCTCCGCCACCACGGTGGTCGCTTAATTCGGTGCCCTTCGCACCAGATTAAGCGCCGCAACTCTCCGACATCACGATTTGCCGGCGCCCGCGTCGATCTGTTCGAGCAACAGCCTGTATCGGGACTGGGAAACGACCGCCAATCGGAAAGGCGCGGTGACGGGCTTTACCTGCGCATCGACCCCGCGTTTTTCTGTACTGCGTTCATGCCCGCATTTCTAGAAAAATGACTTTCAGCTCCAGCACACGGATCGATCAATGAGTGATAAACAAAGGACCGCGATTTTCATCGACGGTGCAAATCTCTACGCGACCACGAAGGCGCTCGGTTTCGACATCGATTACAAGCGTCTGCTCAAAGATTTTCAGAGTCGCGATAATCTCATTCGAGCTTTCTACTACACGGCGATGATCGAGGATCAGGAATACTCCTCGATCCGTCCCCTGATCGACTGGCTTGATTACAACGGATACCGCGTCGTCACGAAGCCGGTGAAGGAGTTCACCGACTCGGCCGGCCGCCGCAAGATCAAGGGCAACATGGACATCGAGCTGGCGATCGACGCGCTCGAACTCGCTCCGTACATCGATCACATGGTTCTGTTCTCCGGCGACGGCGATTTCCGCTCGCTGGTGGAGGCGATCCAGCGCCGCGGCGTCCGCGTCTCCGTGGTCTCGACGATCCAGACCCAGCCGGCGATGATCGCCGACGACCTGCGCCGTCAGGCCGACGAGTTCGTCGATCTCGCCCATCTCGCCAACCGGATCGGCCGTGACCCGAGCGAGCGCCCCGCACGCCCCGCCGGCGACGGTCCGCGCCGGGAATTCGCCGAGCGCGCGCCCCGCGCCAATCCGGGCCTCGAGAGCCGCTACGGCATCCGTCCCGGTCCGGCCGACGAAGAATCGGAAGGCTGAGCGCAGTACCGCTCCTCAAATCGCGATGACGGGAGAATGACCCTCACCGTCATCGCGAGGCAGGGCCGTGGCAATCCAGGACGCCGCCCCATCCGGAAGGGGCGCACCCCGGGAGCGCTTCGCATGCGTTCGCGGTGACGGTGGGCCCGGCTCGAGTCTCCGCCGAACCCGAGACCGCTCAGCCCTTGTCGCGCATCAGACGGGCTTTGTCGCGCTGCCAGTCGCGCTGCTTGACGCTCTCGCGCTTGTCGTGGAGCTGCTTGCCCTTGCCGAGCCCGAGTTCGACCTTCGCCCGGCCCTTGTCGTTGAAGTAGATCTTCAGCGGGATCACCGTGTAGCCCTGGCGCTGGGTCGCGCCGATCAGCTTGTTGATCTGGCGGCGGTGCAGCAGCAGGCGGCGGGGCCGCTTGGTGTCGTGGTTGAAGCGGTTCGCTTCCAAGTATTCGGGAATATAGGCGTTGAACAGCATCAGGTCCGAGCCGGAGGGGCCGGCATAGGATTCGCCGATCGTCGCCTTCCCACCACGCAGCGACTTCACCTCGGTGCCGGTCAGCGCGATGCCGGCCTCGAACGTGTCCTCGATCGCGTAGTGGAAGCGGGCGGAGCGGTTGTCGGCGACGACGCGCCGGCCGGGTTCGGTTTTGGGGGCCATTCTTCTTCAGGTTCGCGGACGCACGACGGCAATGCCCGGATATGGGCATCGCCGCCTCTTCGGGCGAGGGATCAGATCAGGCCGGCATGGGCGAGCGCGGCGTCGACCGCCCTGCGGCAGCCTTCGGTGGCGGGCACCAGCGGCAGGCGCACCTCCTCCGACATCAACCCCAGGCGCGACAGCGCGTATTTCGCCGGCACCGGATTCGACTCGTAGAACATCTGCACATGCAGGGGCATCAGCCGGTCCTGGATCGTCAGGGCCTTGGCATAGTCGCCCGCCAGCGTCGCCTCCTGCAGATCGGCGCAGAGCCGGGGCGCGACATTCGACACCACGGAGATGCAGCCCCGGCCACCATGGGCATTGAAGCCGAGCGCCGTCGCATCTTCGCCAGAAAGCTGGATGAAATCTTCTCCCAAAGCCTGCCGCTGGAGGCTGACGCGGTCGATCTTGGCCGTGGCGTCCTTCACGCCGGCAATGTTCTTCAACTCGAACAGCCGCTTCATGGTGTCGACGCTCATATCGACCACGGACCGGCCGGGGATGTTGTAGATGATGATCGGAATGCCGACGGCGTCGTTCACCGCCTTGAAGTGGGCGTACATCCCCTCCTGGGTCGGCTTGTTGTAGTAGGGCGTGACGGTGAGCACCGCATCCGCGCCGACGCTTTCCGCATGACGGGCCCGCGCCACGGCCTCCCGCGTCGAGTTCGAGCCGGCGCCGGCGATCACCGGCACCCGGCCCGCAGCCTCGGCGACGCAGATCTCGACCACGCGGTCGTGCTCGGCATGGCTCAGCGTCGGGCTCTCGCCGGTGGTGCCGGTCGGGACCAGGGCATGGGTGCCCTGCTCGATCTGCCAGTTCACGAATTTCCGGAAGGCCGCCTCGTCGAACTCACCGTCGCGGAAAGGGGTCGCGAGCGCGGTCATCGAGCCGCGAAGGCGGGCGTGAGTATCGGTCATCCTGGCGTTCCCGGCCGTTCTTCTTGCCGATCTGGCATGCCCCGGCGCCGGTGGCCTCATATCGGCCGCGCACGGGTCGCGCGAGACATAGGCCCTCCCCAGTCCGCGCGCAAACGCTTCGCTTGCGCAGTTAATGCCATCTTAACGCACCGGAGCCCAGCTTAAGGCTTGGCCTCCGTTTCGGGGTGTCTGATGACCTTGGCGTTCCCCGCCCGCTCCCTACCCCTGCTGCTCGGGCTCGTCCTGTCCGGCACCGCCATGCTGCCGCAGAGGGGCACGGCGATCGAGGTTCGCAACCCCGAGCCGGCCTCGGCGCCCGCCGCGCCGGCAAGCGACGCCACCGCGCCCGCGGGCCAGGTCAGCGACGGCCAAGGCCCCGCCTCCGATCCGGTGGCGGCCGACGCGCTGCGGCTCGATCCGAGCGTCGGCGAGGCCGCCTCCGACAAGCCGCTGCCCGCCGCGGCCTCCGCCTACGCCTCCACCGAATCGGATGGTCCGGTCGCCTTCCCGCTCCCCGACGCGGCCGTCTCGCCGGCCGCCCCCTCCCCCGAGGTGCCGGATCCGGCCCGGCCGATCGCCTCGGGCGAGACCGATCTCGGCCAGCTTCGCGAGGCGATCGACCTCTACCGCAAGGGCAAGGTCACCGACGGCGACCGGCTCGCGGCCGGTTTCACCGATCCGGCGGCGCGGGCCCTGCTCGAATGGGTGGCGATCCGGGCCGGCGCCGGCGTCAGTTTCGAGCGTGTCGTCGCCTTCACCCGCGCCAATCCCGACTGGCCGGCCGGCCCGTTGCTGCGCCGCCGCGCCGAGGAGCGCCTGCTCACGGAGAAGAAGAACCCCGCGACCGTGCGCGCCTACTTCGCCACCGCCAAGCCGAGCAGCGCGCCGGGCAAGTTCGCCCTGGCGCTGGCGCTGCGCGCCGACGGGCTCGACTCCGATGCCGCCGACCTCGTGCGCGACCTGTGGCGCGAGGAGAGTTTCGGACGCAGCCTGGAGGCCAAGGTCACCGACGCCTTCCCCGGCGTGCTCACGGTGATCGACCACCGCTACCGGATGGAGCGCGCCCTCCTGAAGGAGGATTGGACCACGGCCGCCCGGGCGGCGGACTATGCCGGCGGCTCCTATGCCAGCCTCGTGCGCGCCCGCCGGGCGGTGCAGGGCAAGGCCGGAGCGGCGCCCGCCCTCGCTTCGGTGCCGCCGTCGCTGCGCAACGACTCGTCCTACCTCCTTTCGCGAGCCCAGTATTTCCGCCGCGCCGACAAGGCGGCGGAAGCGGCCAAGGTGCTCCTGTCCGCTCCCACCAATCCGGAGGTGATCGCCGACGGGGACACGTGGTGGGTCGAGCGCCGGATCGTCGCGCGCAAGCTGATGGATGCGGGCGACTCGAAGACCGCCTACGCGGTGGCCGCCGCCCACTCCGCCCGCACCTCCGAGAAGCGGATCGAGGCCGAGTTCCATGCCGGCTGGATCGCCCTGCGCTTCATGAGCGACCCAGCTGCGGCGGAGCGGCACTTCGCCGGGGCCGCGAGCGTGGCCGAGACGCCGATCTCGCTCGCGCGCGCCGCCTACTGGCAGGGCCGCGCGGCGGAGGCCGCGGGCAAGACCGCCGCGGCCAAGGGCTTCTACGAACGCGCCGCGCTCCAGCCGATCGCCTATTACGGACAGCTCGCCCGCGCCCGGCTCGGCCAGCACAGCCTGCCTCTGCGCCGGGCGGCCGAACTGAGCCCGACGGCGCGGACCGCCTTCGACGACCGGCTGTTCGTGCGCGGCCTGAAGCTCCTGGCTGCCGCCCAGATGAAGGAGCTGGCACTGCCGCTCTACATCGACGCCGCCCGCTCGCTGACCGAGGAGGCCCAGGTCAACGCGCTTGGCGCGACGGCGTTGGAGGTGCGCGATGCGCGGGCGTTGGTCGCCATCGGCAAGCTGGCCACCCAGCGCGGGCTCGCCCTCGACACCCACGCCTATCCGACCATCGGCATCCCCGATTACGAGACCTTCACCGCGGTGCCGCAGGTCGAGCGGGCCATGGTCTTCGCCATCGCCCGGCAGGAGAGCCAGTTCGATCCCCGCGCCCAGTCCGGCGTCGGCGCCAGGGGGCTGATGCAGATGATGCCGGCCACCGCCCAGCGCACGGCCAAGCGCGTCTCGACCTCCTACGAGACCGACCGCCTGACCAGCGACCCCGCCTACAACGCCCGGCTCGGGCAGGCCCATCTCGGCGAGCTGATGGAGGACTGGAAGGGCTCCTACATCCTCGCCTTCGCCTCCTACAACGCGGGCGGCGGCAACGTGAAGAAGTGGATCGACGCCTACGGCGATCCGCGCCGGCCCGAGGTCGACGCCATCGACTGGGTCGAGCGCATCCCCTTCACCGAGACGCGCAACTACGTGCAGCGGGTGATGGAGAACCTGCAGGTCTACCGCAACCGCCTCGACGGCAAGAGCGCCCTGATGATCGAGCGCGACCTCGCCCGCGGCGCCCGCACCGCCGTGAGCGCGGAGGCGCAGCCGGTCACGCCCTAGCGCTTCCATCCTCGTAGTGGCGGCGCACCATCGCCTCCACGAAGGGCCAGAGGCCGGGGATGCCGCGCTCGATCACCGGCCGGTAGCGCGCCATCACCTGCGCCTCGGTGAGGCCGTTCTCGGCCCAGGTGCCGCCCTCGGTCAGCGTGTTGAGCAGCAGCGGCTGGAGCCGGTCGAGCGCCTTGGCGAAGCGCGCTTCCGCCGTCTCGACCGCCTCGAATTCTGTCCAGAGCGCCCGGAGGCGGTGCCCCTGTGCTTCGGGCAGGAGACCGAAGATCCGCTCGGCCGCCGCCGCCTCGACCAGGGCCAGGGCGGCGCCGTCGTAGGCGCCGTGGATCGGAACGTCGCCGGCATCGACCTCGACGATGTCGTGCACGAGCAGCATCGCGACGACGCGGCCCATATCGAGACCGGGCGCGAGATCGCCGAGGACGAGGGCGAACATCGCCAGATGCCAGGAATGCTCGGCCGAGTTCTCGCGCCGCCGCTCTCCGATCGTCCGGTTCTGGCGCAGCACGGCCTTGAGTCCGTCGATCTCGGCCAGGAACGCGAACCGGCGCGCGAGGGCAGAGGCGTGGTCGTTGACGTCGTCCATGTCGTTGGTCCCGGCATCCTGCGGCACGGTTGAAGGGTTCGAGGCGTCCAGGCAAGGCGGCCGCCCCATCGATTTCCCACAGGCATGGCATTCCGAGGCTTTTGGATCGCGGCGCGAGCACCGATAGAGTCGGCCCGCCATGGCCATCACGGATCCGATCTCCGATTCTGCCCTTCGATGCATCGAAGGCCGCCTCATCGCGCGGGCAACGGAATCGGATGACGGGGAGGCCATCATCGCGGAGTTCTGCGAGGCGCTGGTCGCCGCCGGGCTTCCGCTCTGGCGCCTCAGCCTCGCGGTGCCGGTGATCGATCCCGTCTTCCGCGGGGTGAGCCTCGCGTGGCGGTGCGGACAGGGCATGGCCTTCTTCCCGACCGTGCACGGGCCGGAGGGCGAGGACACGTTCTTCCGCAGCCCCGTCGGCTGGCTGCGGGCGAACGACCTCGCCTTCGTGCGCTGGCGCCTCGACCGATCGACCGGGTATCCCGACCTTCCGCTGCTGGGCGAGCTGAGGCAGGCGGGGGCCACCGATTACCTGCTCCACGCCGCCGCCTTCGCGCCCGGCAGCGCGATGGAGGGCGTCGCCATCTCGTTTTCCACCGATCGTCCCGGCGGCTTCACCGAGGCGGAGCAAGCCGTGATCGCCGGACTGGTGCCGGTGATCGCCCTGGTGACGGCCAAGCTGAGCCTGTCGCACACCATGCGCGAGATGCTCGGAACCTATCTCGGACCGGCAACCGGCGCGCGGGTGCTCGCGGGCGAGATGCGGCGCGGGCAGAGCACGGTCGTCCACGCCGCGATCCTGCTCGCGGACCTGCGCGGCTTCACGGCGGTGGCGGATCGTGACGATCCCCTGCAGGTCGTGGGCTGGCTCGACGAGCATTTCGATGCGCTGGGCGAGCCGGTGCAGCGCCACGGCGGCGAGATCTCGAAGTTTCTCGGTGACGGCTTTCTCGCCGTCTTCCCCGTGGCCGAGCCGGATGCCCTGGCCTGCCCGGCCTGCGCGGGCGCGCTCGACGCGGCGCGGGAGGCGCTGGCGCGCAACGCGGGTCTGAACGCGTCCCGTCACCGGGACGGCCTGCCGCCCCTGGAGGCGGACATCGTGCTTCATTACGGGCGCGTCGTGTCCGGCAATGTCGGCACCGACCGGCGCCTCGACTTCACGGTGATCGGGCAGGCGGTCAACGAGGCGAGCCGGATCGAACGGCTCTGCGATGAACTGGAACGCCCGCTGCTTCTCTCGGACGCCTTCGCCCGGCGCTGCTCCGCCGCCCTCGTTCCGGTCGGCGAATTCGCCCTGCGCGGCGTCGGACGCAAGCAGCGGATCTGGGGGCTGGCGGCGGACGCCGCCGGCCCGTCAGAGCGGACCGCCGGAAACGGCGCGTCCGAGCCCGCCAAGAGCGCAGCCCGCGAGGTCGGTTCCTAGCAGCAGCGCGGCCGTCTCGATCCACAGGCCGGGTTCGCTGGGCGCCGTTTGCGGCGACGCCAGACCCGCGAGGAGAAGCCCGGCCGCGGCCAGGGCGAGGCCGCGGCGCGGAAGGCCGGTCGGCGCGCCGACGACGAGGCCGAGAACCAGCGCCGCCGGCGCCGGCCAGAGCGACGAGTCGACGAGGGTCACGAGCGCAGGCTGAGGCCGATCCCCTGGCGCTCGGAGAGCGGCGCGACCCCCGTCGGCGCGGCGGCGCGTTCCAACGGCACCCCGGCCTTCTGAAGATAGTCCACCACCGCGAGCGCCCGCGCCCGCGCAAGGTCGGCTCCGGCGTCCGCCCGCTCGGCCTCGATCTTCTCCGGCTTCGGTTCGGACTTCGAATCAGGTTTCGAATCGGACTTCGAATCGGGCTTGGCCGCCTCCTTCGGCTCCGCCTTGCCCTTGCCGGTCTTGGCGGTTTTCGCGTCCTTCTTCGGATCCGCCTTCGCGTTCGCCTTGACCGGCTTGGGCGCCGTCTCCTTCGCCGCCTCGTCGGCCACCGGATCGGCCGGTGCCTCGGACTTCGCCCCGGCCGGGTCGAGATGGCCGACGACCTCGATCCGCTCGCCCGGGCAGGCCCGGGCCAGGGCCGCCACGGCGTCGAGGACCGGATAGAACTCGGGCGCGAGCGCCGTGCTGCCCGGAGCGAAGCGCAGGGGATGGCCGGCGGTGCGCTCGGCCAGGCGCTGACCGCAGCCGCCCGAATCGGCCGTGACCGCCGGCGCCTCGTCGGAGGCGATCGTGACCGTGGCGCTCCAGCCGGCCGGCAGTGCCCGCGGTAGCGTCCGGCCGAGCCGGGCGGCGCTCTCGGGATAGAGGCTGGTGCCGGTCAGGCGCAGATCGGTGCCGGCGATCGTCAACTCGCCGGTCGCCAGCGTCGAGAGCGGATCGATCGCCGCCGCGAGCGCTGCGGCGAAGCCGGCCGGAGCGCCGTCGGCGAGCCGCGTGCGGTCCTGGATCGATTCGCGGAAGAAGCGCGGGTTGAGCCGGGCCAGCAGCGCCTCGCGGGCTGCCTGATCCGGCAGGTGGCCGCTGAGCGTGACGCTGTCGGCGCCGCGGCGGATGCGCAGGACGTATGGAACGATGGGGCGGGCGGTGAGGGCCACGCCGCCCACGGCAGTTCCGGCGGGACGGGCGTCGCGCATCAGCGCCTCCGCCTCCGCGACCGCGGCCGTATCCAGAGCGTTGCCTTCGACCGAGATGGCGGCACCCTCGAAGCTGACCCGTCCCTGGTGGAGCAATCCGGCGAGCTTGAAGACGAAGCGGGCCAGTGCCGGGCCGTCGATCCCCTGCGGCAAGCCGCGGGCGTCGCGCAGTTGGTCGTCGATCGCCGCCCCCTCCGCTGCCTCCGCGGCGATGGCACGGATCTCCTCGCGGGCACTCTCCGAGGCGACGTGGCCGTCGAGTTCGAGGCTGCCGTCCGGTCGGCGGGAGACGCCGAAGCGAAAGTCCGCGACGACCGGCGGCGTGATCTCGACCGTGCCGAGGGTGTAGCCTTGCGGCGGCGTGGCCAGCGCGGTGCGCAGGGCGTCGTAGGCGGCGAGGCTCGCCGCCTCGCCGCGAATCGAGATGACGGTGTCGTTGAGCGTGGCGACGGCGCCGGTGGTGAGGTCCTGAAGCCGCTCCACGGCGAAGGCCGCCGCGTCCGGGAAGTCACGCGGCGCGCCCCGCGCGGCTCGGGCTCGGTCACTCAAGGTGGTGTCGCGCGGCAGGGCCGGCTTCAGGCGCTGCGCCAGCTCGAAGGCGCCGACTTCGGCCGGGCGGCTGCCCTTGGCCTCGATCCGCCCGGCGGCCGGACGCTCCACCGACCAGACGAAGGGGGACACTTCCTCGATCACGCCGGTCCGGTCGGTCAGGCGGCGCAGACCCTCGATCGCCGCGAGCCGACCGATGACCGCCTCGCGCTGCGAGGCGTCCGGGGCCTCGCCCGACGCGGTCAGGTCGCGCCCCGCCACCGAGACCCGCAGCCAGGGCTCGGGCTGCCCCTCCCCGGTCGCGGCCGCGATCTCCGATGCCTGCCGTTCCAGGCGCGCGGTGACGCGCGACATGCCGAGGGAATAGGCCGCTGCCGCGACCAGGAGAAGGACCGGCAGCCCGACAAGCCAGCCGATGCGAACCAGGCGCGATCGGGACGGAGGGCCGTGCGGCGGCGTTGATGACGGCGGAAGCGGCGGCATGGACACGGGGCTCGACCTCCTCGGCGGCCGGCGATGCGGCGAGAAGACACGGTCATCGGGGCGCTTTGAAGGCCGCGACGCTCTCGGGTCGACGCTGCGGCCTGCCGAACTGCGGACCTATACCGCTCCGCCGCGGGAACGAAAAAACCCCGGCCGTTAAGCCGGGGTCTGGAGGTTTTCCGTCCTCGCCTCCCGTCTCCGGGGGGCGGAGTTTTGAAGCGGCAGGCACGCGGCCTGCCGCGGGTTCGACTTAGAAGTCGCGCTGCACGCGGAAGCGGGCCTGGAACACGTCCTCGCTGCTGACCGTGCGGGTCGGGACTTGGGCGTTGCCGGCACCAATGAAGCCGCCCTTGTCCTGGTCGGCGACGCGGCCGCTCTTGACGCCCGTCCGGATGTACTGGCCCTCGATGCCGATATCGAGATCCTTGACCGGCGACCAGATCAGGCTCGCGCCGGTCACGATCTGGTAGGTATCGCGCAGCGACTGGCTGGTGGCGTAGCCGACCGGGTTGGTGAGGTAGGAGCCCGGAGCAACGGTGTTGCCGCTGTTGACCAGAGCGTTCGCCTGGCTGGTGGCCTGACGGGCGCCCGTCGGGAACCAGATCTCACCGTAGCTGGCGTAGAAGGCCGAACGCCACTCCGGCGACCAGTAGTGGAGGTACGAGGCCACCGCCGTGAAGCTGCTGGACAGCTCGAGACGGCCGGTGAGCGGGTTCACGACCGCGTCGGCAAGGTACTGGTTGAACGGGTTGCCGGCATAGACCGAGGCGTTGGCGAGGTAGCCGGCGGTGAAGCGGTTGATGCCGGTGTAGAACGAGGTGCCCTCACCGTAGGCGCCCTGCAGGTAAAGGCCGTCACCCGGAGCGATGAAGGGCAGGTTGAACTTCACGCCGCCCTGGACCGCCCAGCCGTAATCGGTCTGCGCGCCCGTGCTGATGCCGCGAGCGGCAAGAAGGGCCTGAGCGTTGGCGGACTGGGTCGCACCGGTGCCGGGGACGCCGACGGATGCGAGGAAGCCGCCGGTGTTGATCTCGCGCACGGCGGCGGAGAGCTGAGCCGAACCCCACGGAGCGTCGTAGCGCAGCGAGCCGACGAAGTCGGGCAGGCGCGAGCGCTGGACCGCGTCGATGAAGGCCACGGCGGTGGCGTTGCCGGTGGCATCGGTGCCGAGGATGATCGGGGTCGGAGCAGTGGTGAGAACCGTCGAGAGGGCACCCGTGCCCGCGGCGGCGCCGGCGGCAGGAACCGCGTTCGTGAAGAGCGGATTCGTGCGGTAGTTCGGGTCTTCCATCGAGATCGTGGCGGTCCAGCCGTCACCGAACTTCTGCGTATAGGCGAGCAGGTTGGTCGACGGCATGTTGGAGCCGAGCGAGGAGCCGATGATCTCGTAGTCGGCGGCGTAGAAGTCGTAGAACGAGGAGGCGCGACCCGCGGTCAGGCCGGCGAACTGGATGAACGCCTTGTCGACGTTGACGAAGTTCTGGATGCGACCGAAGGCGTCCTGGCCGGTGCCGGAGAAGGCATAGCCGCCGCGCAGGTTCGTGCCGGACGATAACTTCGTGTGGCCGGTGCGGCTCGCCATGTCCATGCGCAGGAAGGCGCGCAGGGTGCCGTAGCCGGTCTGGGTGCGGGCATCGAAGGCGAAGCGGGCAAGACCCGTGAAGCCCGAGAGGTCGCCGCCGCCGGTGACGCGGCGGCTGTCGCTGCCGATGTAGCCGTACTCGGCGCGGGCGCGGCCGGAGATACGCAGGCAGGTATCCGTGCCGGGGATGTAAAAGAAGCCGGCGCCGTAGGCAGTGCAGACCCGCACGTACTCGATCGGAACGGCCTTCTTCACCGGCAGGTCGGCGGCCTGAGCCCCACCCACGATGGTCAGCCCCGCTGCCGATCCAAGGAGAAGGCTCTTGACGAGCTTCATGGTAAACCCTCCAGAAGTTTCGAGACCCACGGGATCGGACTTCTGTATTGGCCAGGCGCCCCACCTTGCGGTCGAACCGGCCAGTCCTTTTGTCCCTTGGAGCTTGGGCCTTCCCACTCGGGCGTTGGCCAAGCTGCAGCGGGGTTGTCCCGTCCGCAGCGGCACCATGGTCGAGCGTCGCCGTACGGGCAACAGGCTTAGCTGTCTTGGAGGTGTCACAAAGTGGCTTCGCTGCCGTCTGTTGCAGCATCGCAACTTAATCCCTGCCCGGCGATAAAGTTTTCCCCGCTCTCAAGGTCAGGGCGAAGGATGATCTCTGGCACTGCGCTGCGGGACTGATGAGGGGTGAGCGCGGTCAGCCGCCCTGCGACTCGCGTTGCATCTCGAGAGTGAGCCAGCGTTCCTCGGCGGCGGCGAGCTCCGTCTCCGCGGCACCGAGCATCGCGGTCGCCTTCTGGAAGCGCCCGGGGTCGCGGCCGTACAGGCCCGGATCCGACAGAACCTCGCGCAGCTTGGCGATCCCCGCCTCCAGCTCGGCCATGCGGCCCGGCAGGGTCTTCAACTCGTGCTGTTCCTTGAAGCCGAGCTTGGTCCGTGCCGGACCCGCCTCCGCGCGCGGGGTCCTCTCCCGCGGCTCCGAGCGCTCGCGGCCGGCCTTGTCCGGCCCGTCGCTGCGAGCCTCCACGCCGCGACCCCGCTGGTTGAGCATGTCGGTGTAGCCGCCGGCATACTCGACCCAGCGCCCCTCCCCCTCGCTGACCAGGACGGTGCCCGCCACCCGGTCGAGGAAGTCGCGGTCGTGGCTGACCAGAATCAGCGTGCCGGCATAGTCGCCGAGCATCTCCTGCAGCAGGTCGAGGGTTTCGAGGTCGAGGTCGTTGGTCGGCTCGTCGAGCACGAGCAGATTCGAGGGTTGGGCCAGCGCCCGGGCGATCAGCAGCCGGTTGCGCTCGCCGCCCGAGAGCACGCTCACCGGCGTGCGCGCCTGTTCGGGCGCGAACAGGAAGTCCTTCAGATAACCGATCACGTGGCGGCTTCGCCCCCCGACCGTGACGCTGTCGCCGCGCCCGCCGGTCAGCACCTCCGTGACCGTGGCGCTCGGTTCCAGGACGGCGCGAGCCTGGTCGAGATGCACCATGTTGAGCCCGGTGCCGAGGCGCATCTCGCCCGAATCGGGGGGAACCGCGCCGGTCAGCAGGTTGATCAGCGTCGTCTTGCCCGCCCCGTTGGGACCGACGATGCCGAGCCGGTCGCCGCGCAGCACCCGCAGGGACAGGTCGTGGACGATCCGGCGCTCGCCGTAGGACTTCGAGACGTGCTTGGCCTCGGCGATCAGCGTGCCCGAGGCCGCACCCTCGCTCGCGGTCAGAACCGCCTGTCCCACCGGGCGGCGGTGCTCGCGACTCTGCTTGCGCAGGTTCTGCAGGTCGGCGAGGCGCCGCACGTTGCGCTTGCGCCGGGCGGTGACGCCGTAGCGCAGCCAATGCTCTTCGTCGGCGATCTTGCGGTCGAGCTTGTGCTTGTCCCGCTCCTCCTCCTCGAAGAAGGCGTCGCGCCACGCCTCAAAGCTCGAGAAGCCCTGCTCGATCCGCCGCGTCACGCCGCGGTCGAGCCAGACGGTGGCCCGCGACAGGGCGGAGAGGAAGCGGCGGTCGTGGCTGATGAGCACGAGGGCCGAGCGGGTCCGCTTCAGCTCGGATTCCAGCCACTCGATCGCCGGCAGGTCGAGGTGGTTGGTGGGCTCGTCGAGGAGCAGGATGTCGGGCTCGGGCGCCAGCGCCTGGGCGAGCGCCGTCCGGCGCGCCTCGCCGCCCGACAGGCGGCGCGGGTCCTCGCTGCCGCTCAGGCCGAGGCTTTCCAGCAGGTAGCGGGCGCGGTGGGGGTCGTCGCCGGGGGCGAGTCCGGCCTCCGCGAAGGCCTGCGTGGTCTCGAAGCCGGAAAAGTCCGGCTCCTGCGCGAGGTAGCGGATGGTGGTTCCGGGCTGGACGAAGCGCACGGCACGGTCCGGTTCCACCAGGCCCGCGGCGATCCGCATGAGGGTCGACTTGCCCGAGCCGTTGCGGCCGACGAGACAGGTGCGCTCGCCGGGCGCGATCGTCAGCTCGGCCCGCTCGATCAGCGGCGTGCCGCCGAAGGTGAGCGCGACGTCCTGAAGGGTGAGAAGCGGGGGAGCGGCCATGCCGGGCTTATGGCAGCAGCCGCAGCCCGGAACAACGGAAGCGAGACGCCTCAGGCGGTCGGGTTGGCCGGGCCGGTGGGCGTCGAATCGGGGAGGCCGGGGCTCTCGACCGGAATTTCGGTCGGCATCGTTCCGGGCGCCTCCGCCGGCGTTCCGCCGGGAATCTCGGGACCGGGGCCCGGTTCGGGGATCTGCGGCGAGTCGGGTGTGGCAGGCCCCGGCGCGTCCGGTCCGGGACTGCCCGGGCTCGGGATCTCGGGGCCGGGCGTGGGGGTTTCCGGGATCGATCCGGGATTGGCCATGCGTGCGCACCTCGCTGACGGCGCGTCCGTCGCGCCGTCGTCCGGGCCAACGGGATGCGGGCGGGCGGGTTCCCGCTACTTCTTGGTCAGGAGGAGCTTGTTGCCTTCCTTGCCGACGATCTTCTGAATCTTCTGGGCGAACATCGACAGCAGCAACGGCATGCGCACCTCGACGCGGACCACGTCCTGGCCGACGTCGATCTGGCCATCCACGGTCTGAGCCAGGGCGGTGACCGAGTAGTCGAGGCGGTCCCCGGTCCAGTTCAGCGTGTTGATGGCGATGCCGCTCTTGCCGAGGGCCTCGCGCACGCGGGTGGTGCCCTCGTCGATGCGCCGCCGGGCTTCGTCGCGGCCGAGTTCATGCGGGATCTCGACCACCATCGGCTTCGCCATCTCGCTCCCTCTCCTCAAGGCGCGGGCCCGGATCATCGATCCGGGCCGCACGTCGTCTGATGAGACAATTATGGGAACGGGTCGGTTCCGCGGCAACGCTCGGCGACGGTCCCGGAGACGGCGTCCGCCGTGCGGTCGCCTCAGCGCACCACGTTAAGCGAGACGTAGCTGGTGCCTGACATGCCGATGGCGCGGGCCGAGCCGCGGGCCAGATCGATCACCCGGCCGCCGACGAACGGGCCGCGATCGTTGATCCGCACCACGACGGAGCGGCCATTGGCGCGGTTCGTGACGCGAACGCGGGTGCCGAAGGGCAGGCTGCGGTGGGCGGCGGTGTATCCATTGGGGTTGAATCGCTCGCCGTTCGCTGTCTTCCGGCCGCTTCCGTACCAAGAGGCCTGGCCGCTCTGGGCCTGGGCGGGCAGCGTCGCGAGGGCGCCGATGACGGTAGCGAGGCAGGCGGCAGCGGTCCGGTTGGAAACCTTCATCGAAGATCGCATTCCCTTGTTTTTGCGATGTGTGTTGAGCGCCGCGGAAAATGAGCCCGATCTCGGCCAAAATAAGACAGGGATTTTTCGCCCCGCGTTAGGCTGCTGTTAAGAATATCCGCCGCCGGCTTGACCCGCTCTGTCGAGGAAAGAATTGATTACTTGGTGCGCGGCGCGTCAGTCTTGCCTCGAAGACATCAAAACTTGCGCGACAAGCATTCGGCGGCGTGCCCCGGCGCGTCACGAAACCCTGCCGGATCCTTTGTTGCCGTCTGCCCTCGGGGCGGCCGACCCTTGCATTTGTTGCATGGAGGAAGGCGGCAAAAACTGCCGCCCCATATCGAGACGCAACCGTACGGCGACGGCAAACCCGCCCTTTACCGTGATCGCGGCATGGTCCTGAGGTCAGTCGCGTAACCGGTGTTTGCCATGGCTTCCCCGCGTACCGCGGTCGTCGGCGCCACCGCCCGGAATCAAGTCTCGCGTACCGGGCGGATCGCGTCGGCGCCGCGGATGGGTCTTGCACCCTCCGTCCAGCGTCTCCCCAACACCCTTCCCCTCGACGAAATCCTGATCGGCGACTGTATCGCCGCCATGGACCGTCTGCCGGCTTCGAGCGTCGACTGCGTCTTCGCCGACCCGCCCTACAACCTCCAGCTCGGCGAGGCGGGCCTGACCCGTCCCGATCAGAGCATGGTCGATGCCGTGGACGACGACTGGGACAAGTTCTCCAGTTTTTCCGCCTACGACGACTTTACCCGTGCTTGGCTCAAATCCGCGCGCCGCGTGATGAAGCCGAACGCCACGCTGTGGGTGATCGGCTCCTACCACAATATTTTCCGGGTCGGCAGCGCGTTGCAGGATCTCGGTTACTGGATCCTGAACGACATCGTCTGGCGCAAGGCCAACCCGATGCCGAACTTCCGCGGCAAGCGCTTCACCAACGCGCATGAAACCCTGATCTGGGCCTCGCGCGCGCCGGAGTCGAAGTACACCTTCCACTACGACGCCCTGAAGGCCGGCAACGAAGACCTTCAGATGCGCTCCGACTGGTTCATCCCGCTCTGCACGGGCGAGGAGCGGCTGAAGGACGAGGCGGGCCGCAAGGTCCACCCGACCCAGAAACCAGAGGCGCTGCTCGCCCGCACGCTGCTCGCGGCGACCAATCCCGGCGACGTGGTGCTCGACCCGTTCTTCGGCACCGGCACGACCGGCGCGGTGGCCAAGCGGCTCGGGCGCCACTTCATCGGCTGCGAACGCGACCCCACCTACGCCGCCGCGGCGCGGGCCCGGATCGCGGGCATCGAGACCCTGTCCTCCGCTTCGCTGGCGCTCGCGACCCCGAAACGGGCCGAGCCGCGCATCCCCTTCCTCAGCGTGGTCGAGGCGGGCCATGTCCGCGCCGGTGAGACCCTGACCGACGAGCGCCGCCGCTTCCGCGCGACGGTGCGGCCGGACGGCCAGCTCAGCATCGGGCCGGCGATGGGCTCGATCCACAAGGTCGGCGCGCTGGTTCAGGGCCTGCCCGCCTGCAACGGCTGGGCCTTCTGGCACGCCGAGCGAGGGGGCCGTCTCGTCTGCATCGACGACTTCCGCACGCAGATGCGGGGCCAAAACGGCGCGTAACGCCGGTCGCGGTTGCGAAAGGACAAGTCCTTTCGCGGGTGCAGGGCAGAGCCCTGCATCGCCCTCTACCGTGTCCGAACGGGCTTCGGCGCCTTCTTCACGATCCGCGCCAAGTCTGATGGCCTGGACGATGCAGGCTTCGGAATCGGCCCGCGTCGCGGCGGCGGCTCGGGCTCGGGGATCGTCGCGAGATCCGGCTCGCGAACGGGCGCCGGTGCCGATGTTGCCGCGGGCGCCGGGCCGCTGAGTGCGTGGGCCAGCACCTTCTTCATCGCGCCGGGCAAGGGCTCGGTGTCGAGCGCGGCGCGGGGGGTGAAGCGCATCCCCTCCGGCGGCCGCGTGTCGGTCGCGACGCGGGCGAAAAACACTGTCAGCTCGAGGGGAAAGTGGGTGAAGCCGTGCTTCACCACGCCGGGCAGGCGCTTCCAGCGGGCATCGAGCGGGGCGTCGAGCAGGCCCTTGGCCGGATCGTAATCGGGCAGCCACTCGCTCGTCGGCGGCTCGGCCATGGCGCCGAGCAGGCCTTCCGGCGGCCGGGTGCGCAGCAGGACCGCCTCGTCGCCGGCCCGCAGCGCCACGAAGGCCGCACCCTTTCGCAGAATGCCCTTCTCCTTCTTCACCTTCCTCGGAAAGGTCTCCTGCAAGCCCTCGGCGCGGGCGCGGCAGGGCCGCATCCAGGGGCACAGGGCGCAGGCGGGGCGCTTCGGGGTGCAGAGCGTCGCACCGAGATCCATCAGGGCCTGCGCGAAGTCGCCCGGCCGCCGGTCCGGGACCAGGGCCTGCGTGAAGAGACGGATCTGCGCGCGGGCGGCGGGAAGCGGCGTCTCGATGGCGTGGAGGCGGGTCATCACCCGCTCGACATTGCCGTCCACCGCCGCCGCCGGCCGGTCGAAGGCGATCGCGGCGATGGCGCCGGCGGTGTAGGCGCCGATGCCGGGCAGCTTGCGCAGGCCGTCCTCGGTATCGGGAAAGCCCCCCGCGGCGGCGACCGCCTTGGCGCAGGCATGCAGGTTGCGCGCACGGGAATAGTAGCCGAGACCTGCCCAGGCCGACATCACCGCCTCTTCCGGTGCTGCGGCGAGCGCCGTCACGCTGGGAAACAGCGTCAGGAAGTTTTGGAAGTAGGGTTTGACCGCCGTCACGGTGGTCTGCTGCAGCATGACTTCGGAGAGCCAGACCCGGTAGGGGTCGGGCTGCTCGCCCGGAAGCGCCCGCCAGGGCAGCGCCCGGCGGTGACGGTCGTACCAGGCGAGGAGGTCGGCGGCCGAGGCGGCGGGCATGGCCCGTCCTTAACCGGAGCGCGGGGACGGAAAAAGCGTCTTCGGACCCTTTGCCGAAAAGTGACGCGGCCGCGGCTTCGGGCGGTCGCGCCCCGGCGCCGACTCCCGCAGGGACGGCGTTTCGGCTAGGATGGCGGGAGGGGTGCGCCCACCGCGCATCCCCTGTGTTCCGGGGTGCCGATGGCGCGCGTCAAACCGCTGAGCGAACTGATCGAGGGCTGCATCGGCCCGGCCTTCGCCGCGCAGGGTTTCGCCTCGTCCGACATCCTGGCCGCGTGGCCGGACATCGTCGGCGCGCGGCTCGCGGGCGCCTGCCAGCCGGTCAAGCTCGAATGGCCCCGACGCGCCCGGCGCGACGCCGAGGGGCGGCCGGAGCCCGGCACCCTGATCGTGCGGGTGGAGGGCGCCTTCGCCCTCGAACTCCAGCACCTCGCACCGGTGGTGATCCAGCGGGTCAATGCCCATTACGGCTGGGCCTGCATCGGCAAGATCGTCCTGCGACAGGATCGGCTGCACCGGGCCTCCCGCCGCGCTCCGCCGAAGACCCTCGACCCGGCGCGGCGCGGCGAGGTGGCGCTGGCGGTGGCCCGCATTGAGGAGGAGCGCCTGCGTGACGCCCTCGACCGGCTCGGCATCGCCGTGGTGGCGCAGCGATAGCGGCCCCGGCTTCGCGAAGAACCAACCGAAGGAAGAACCAACCGAAGGACGTGCGGGCGGCTGCGCAGCGTGATAAGCGGCTCGCGATAGGCCGTGCGGCGACGCGTCCCTCGGCCGGACGGAGCCGTTCCGTCCTATCCTGCGCGGTATCGGGCCGGATGCGGCCCGCGAACGGAGCCCGCCCTGCCATGATCACCCGGCGCGACGCCCTGAAACTGACCGGCCTTGCCCTCGGCACCGCCGCCCTGCTGCCGTCCCTGTCCTTCGAGGCCCTGGCGCAGTCGGCCGACACGGCCGCCCTGATGCAGCCCGGCCCCCTCGGCGATGTCTGGCTCGGGCCGGCGGACGCCAAGGTCACGATCATCGAATACGCCTCGATGACCTGCTCGCACTGCGCCCACTTCCACGCCACGACCTGGCCGGTGCTGAAGGAGCGCTACATCGACACCGGCAAGGTGCGCTTCACCCTGCGCGAGTTCCCCCTCGACCCGCTCGCCACCGCCGCCTTCATGCTGGCGCGCTGCGACGGCGAGGCGAAATACTATCCCATCACCGACCTGCTGTTCGATCAGCAGCAGAACTGGGCCTTCGTGCGCAAGCCGCAATCGCCGGTCGATGCCATGGAGCAGCTCCTGCGTCAGGCCGGCTTCTCCAAGGAGAAGTTCGAGGCCTGCCTGAAGGACCAGAAGACCTACGCCGCCATCAACGCGGTCAAGACCCGCGGTCTCGACACCCTCAAGGTCGAGTCGACGCCGACCTTCTTCATCAACGGCGAGAAGCGCGCCGGCGCCCTCTCGATCGAGGAGATGGAGAAGATCATCAAGCCGATCCTGGGGGCGTGAGCCGGCCCCCGGAAGGTCGTGGAAAAGCAAAGATTATGTTGATTTATCAACAGCTTAATGGACCCCTTGGTCGCCTTGACACTCAAGGTTGGCGAAACTATGGTGCGCCGCGCCGAGGGGACAGGCCGTTTCCTTCCGCTCCCGACGACGTGTGGGGTCGCCCGTGAGCGGTGATCCTTCAGGCGAGGGGAGCGGGCCGGAAAAGGCTCCCGCCGACGGCGATCTCTCCGCGAGGCTCAAACGTCTCGAGACGCAGCTCGAGGGGAAGCGGCCGAAAGTCGCTTCTTCCGAGCGTGCGCGCAACAGCGCGTCCGGCGGCTCGGCTCAGCTCGGTCAGGCCATGCGGCTCTCGACCGAGTTCATCGCGGGCGTGATCGCCGGAGGTATCCTCGGATACATCGTCGATCATCTCTTCGGCACCAAGCCGTGGGGCATGATCGTGCTGCTGATGCTGGGCTTCGTGACGGGGATCTACAACGTCATGCGGGTCAGCGGCTTCAGCGGCAGGAAAAACTGAGAAAGTTCGCCGGTAAGGGTCTCCAAGGCGCCTCTAGGGTCTTGAGACTCGCCCGGCATCGTGTAAGGGCGACGCGCGACGGACGGGAGCCGCGAAGGCTTCCACGCGCGACACACAAAGGGGCGGAAGCGGGCACATGGCGGTCAGTATCGACCCGATCCACCAGTTCGAGCTGCAGCCGCTCGTCTCGCTGGGTCACATCGGCAACCAACAGCTCGCGTTCACGCAATCGGCTCTCTACATGTTCGCCGCGGTGGGCATCATCGCGCTGCTGACCATCGTGGCGACCTCCGGGCGCGCCGTGGTTCCGGGCCGTCTCCAGGCGTTGGCCGAGACGCTCTACGAATTCATCGCCGACACGGTGCACCAAGCGACCGGCGCGGACGGCAAGCGCTTCCTGCCGCTCGTGTTCTCGCTCTTCATGTTCGTGCTCATCCTGAACCTGCTCGGGATGATCCCCTACGCCTTCGCGGTGACCAGCCACCTCATCGTCACCTTCGGCCTCGCGCTGGTCGTGATCCTGACCGTGGTGATCTACGGCGTGGCCAAGCACGGCACCCACTTCCTCGGCGTGTTCGTGCCGTCGGGCGTGCCGAAGCCGCTGCTGCTCATCATGGTGCCGATCGAGATCGTGTCGTTCCTGTCGCGTCCGATCAGCCTCTCGGTTCGTCTCTTCGCCAACATCCTGGCCGGCCACATCGCCCTGAAGATCTTCGCCTTCTTCGTGGTGCAGCTTCTGGTCGCCGGTGCCTGGGGCGTGCTCTCGCCCCTGCCGCTCGCGCTCACCATCGCGCTGACGGCTCTCGAGTTCCTCGTCGCGGCCCTTCAGGCTTACGTCTTCGCGACGCTGACGGCGGTCTACCTCGCCGACGCCCTCCACCCCGGCCACTGATCCTTCCCGGCCGGACCCTTCCGCCCACAACGAACCCCGTTCGAACTTCAGGAGTGTTTCATGGATCCCGTCGCTGCGAAGTACATCGGCGCCGGCCTCGCCTGCCTCGGCATGGCGGGCGCCAGCATCGGCCTCGGCAACCTGTTCGGCCAGTTCTACTCGGGCGCGCTGCGTAACCCGTCGGCCGCCGACAGCCAGCGCACCAACCTCCTCCTGGGCTTCGCGCTCACCGAGGCGCTCGGCATCTTCTCGCTGCTCGTCGCGCTGCTGCTGCTCTTCGCCGTCTGACGTGCCTTTCGAGGGCGTGCGAGCCGGCCAAGCGCCCGCCTCGCACGCCCTCGCTCGTTGATCCGGCCGCTCCGCCCGTGGAGCCGGCCTTCCGACGTCACCGGACAGGGCCATGGCCGAGCAGAAGAATCCCCTCACGACCCCCTCCCCCAACGCGGATACGACGATCGTTCCGCCCGGGAGCCCCCATACCCATACCGAGCAGCCCTCCGGCGGCCACGGCGGTGCCTTCCCGCCCTTCGAGAGCCACACCTTCCTCTCGCAGCTGATCTGGCTCGCGCTGGCGTTCGGCCTGCTCTACTATCTGATGTCCAAGGTCGCCCTGCCGCGCATCGAGGCGATCCTCGGCGAACGCGCCGGCCGGCTCTCCTCCGATCTCAACGAGGCCCAGCGCATGAAGGCCGAGGCCGACGCCGCCGGCGCCGCCTACGAGCAGTCGCTGCGCGAGGCCCAGGTGAAGGCCCAGGCCATCGCCCAGGAGACCCGCAACTCCCTCTCGGCCGAGGCCGATGCCAAGCGCAAGACGCTCGAGGCCGAGCTGAACCAGCGCCTCGCCGCCTCCGAGGCGACCATCCGGGCACGCACGACGGAAGCCATGGGCAACGTCCGCACCATCGCCGGCGAGACCGCCTCGGCCATCGTCGAGCGCCTGACCGGCCAGGCGCCCGACCAGGCGAGCCTGAACCGCGCCCTCGACGCGACGTCCGCCGTCCACTGACCTGAGGGCCGGCCCCGCGCCGGCCCCTTCCCATCCGAACCGACCTCGCTCCGGCTCGACCGGGCGGAAGGCCGACCAAGGGTTTGAGACCGACATGCTGTTGACCGCGGAATTCTGGGTCGCCGTCGCCTTCGTGGCGTTCCTGGTCATCGTCTGGCGGGTCGGCGGCTTTTCGATGATGACCAACGGGCTCGACAGCCGCGCCAAGCGCGTGCGCCACGAGCTCGATGAGGCGCGTCGCCTGCGCGAAGAGGCCGCGGCCGTGCTCGCCGACTACAAGCGCCGCCGCACCGAGGCCGAACGTGAGGCCGAGGCGATCGTCGCCGGCGCCCGCGAGGACGCCGAGCGCATCGCCGCCGAGGGCCATGCCCGGCTGAACGACTTCGTCGCCCGCCGCACCAAGGCCGCCGAGGCCAAGATTGCACAGGCCGAGGCCCACGCCTCCGCCCAGGTCCGCGCCGCCGCCGCCGACGCGGCGGTGAAGGTGTCCGAGACCCTGCTGCGCGAGCGCCTCCAGGGCGCGGCGGCGCAGGATCTCGTCCGCGCCAGCCTCGGCGACGTGAAGAGCCGTCTGCAGGCCTGAACCCGTCGTTGCCGATCGTCCGCATCTCCGCCGGGAATCGGTCAGGACGCGGCGCAAATCGGCAAGTCGCCATGGCCCGAGCCGCTAAGCTCCTCGGCATGCACGCGGGACCGGCCCAATACCGACCTGATCGGTCCTGCGACACCCGGCTCTGCCGGGTGTTTTCGCGTAACGGGCCTGCCTGATGCGCTGCGGTGCCGCAGATCGGGCCCGCTCCCGTGAAAAATTTTGAAGACAGGCGAAAAATCACCTGTGCTTGGCCTGTCGTGCCGTGACGTGTACGAATAGTGCCTGAAAAACACCCCCGTGAACGCCGACGGGAAACGGGTGGGTTTGCCCGTAAACAAGGAAAAGAGGCTACGCTCATGAGCGCCGGAACTGCGTCCGACAACACCGCCCTCGACACCTTCTTTTCGGCTCATCTTGCCGAGACCGATCCGGAGATCGCCAAGGCGATTTCGCAGGAGCTCGGCCGGCAGCAGCATGAGATCGAGCTGATCGCCTCCGAGAACATCGTCTCGCGCGCCGTGCTCGAAGCGCAGGGCTCCGTGCTCACCAACAAGTACGCGGAGGGCTATCCGGGCCGGCGCTACTACGGTGGCTGCCAGTTCGTCGACATCGCCGAGGAGCTCGCCATCGACCGCGCCAAGCGCCTGTTCGGCTGCGGCTTCGCCAACGTGCAGCCGAATTCCGGCTCACAGGCGAACCAGGGTGTGTTCATGGCCCTGATGCAGCCGGGCGACACCTTCCTCGGCCTCGACCTCGCCGCCGGCGGTCACCTCACCCACGGCGCCCCCCCGAACGTCTCGGGCAAGTGGTTCAAGCCGGTCTCCTACACCGTGCGTCGCGAGGACCAGCGCATCGACATGGAGCAGGTCGAGCGTCTCGCCCAGGAACACAAGCCGAAGGTGATCATCGCCGGCGGCTCGGGCTATCCGCGTCACTGGGACTTCGCGAAGTTCCGTGAGATCGCCGATTCGGTCGGCGCCTTCTTCTTCGTCGACATGGCCCACTTCGCCGGCCTCGTCGCCGCGGGCCTGCACCCGTCGCCCTTCCCGCATGCACATGTCGCCACCACGACGACCCACAAGACCCTGCGCGGCCCCCGCGGCGGCATGATCCTGACGAACGACGAGGCGCTGGCCAAGAAGTTCAACTCGGCGATCTTCCCCGGCCTTCAGGGTGGTCCGCTGATGCACGTCATCGCCGCCAAGGCCGTGGCCTTCGGCGAGGCGCTGAAGCCCGAGTTCAAGATCTACGCGAAGCAGGTCATCGACAACGCCCGCGCGCTGGCCGACACCATCATCTCGGGCGGCTACGACATCACCTCGGGCGGCACCGACAACCACCTGATGCTGGTCGACCTGCAGCGGAAGGGCCTGACCGGCAAGGCGGCCGAGGCGGCCCTGTCGCGGGCCGACATCACCTGCAACAAGAACGGCGTGCCGTTCGACCCGCAGAAGCCGACCATCACCTCCGGCATCCGCCTCGGCACCCCGGCCAGCACGACCCGCGGCTTCGGCGTCGCCGAGTTCAAGCAGGTCGGGTCGTTGATCGTCGAGGTGCTCGACGGTCTCGCCGAGAAGGGCGAGGGCGGCGATGCTTCGGTCGAGGCGGCGGTCAAGGAGAAAGTCCACGCCCTGACCGATCGCTTCCCGATCTACAACTAAGATCGAACGCGACGCTTCCGGCCCGCCCGAGCGGCGGGCCCATGCGGCCGCGGATCCCCTGGATCCGCGGCCGCTGCCGTTTCGAGACGGCCGCGAAGTTAATCCATGCAAAGTTTTTCGCCAAGAGGAGTGTACACGTCATTCCTTCCTTGGAATGATGTCCGCGGATTTGGCCTTCGCCTGAAGGTTGTGCGGCGCCGCTCGGGAGGGTGCTCCTGCATCTCTCGCTACACACGGATTACGGTCTTCGTCTCCTGATGCACCTGACGCTGGCCGAGCCGGGTGCCTGGATCGCGACTCCGACCGTCGCGCAACGCTTCGGCATCTCGGTGCACCATCTCCAGAAGATCGCCCAGACACTGGTCAGGGTCGGTGTCGTGGAGGCCCGGCAGGGGCGATCCGGCGGCGTGCGCCTCGCCCGCGACGCTCGGGAGATCCGGCTCGGACGGCTCGTCGCGGCTCTGGAGGGAGTCGGCACGGTGGTTGATTGCCGGCGCGATCCCTGCCCCCTCACGGGCCGCTGCCGCCTCAAATGGGCCTTCGACGCGGCGGAGCAGGCGTTCTTCCTCGAACTCGACCGTCTCACCCTCGCCGACGTGGCGGCTGGACCGACGGCGGTGGCGCTTCGCGCCCTCTTCCGCCCCGAAGCGGGCGGGGGCGCCGCGACGCCCGCCGCGCCCGCTGCGACCGATCCGACTTCTGGCATTTGAGCGGCGGCTGGGGCAGAGAGGGGCGGCTTTTGAGAGTGTCCGGGACGAGGTGGTGAGCGCGCGATGCGGTGTCCGTTCTGCGGAGGTCCCGACACGCAGGTGAAGGATTCGCGGCCGAGCGAGGATTCGTCCGCGATCCGTCGCCGTCGCGTCTGCCCGGATTGCGGCGGACGCTTCACCACGTTCGAGCGGGTACAGTTGCGAGAACTCGTGGTGCTGAAGCGTTCGGGAAAGCGGGTTCCGTTCGATCGCGACAAGCTCCAGCGCTCGATCGACGTGGCGCTGCGCAAGCGGACGGTCGATCCCGAGCGGGTCGAGCGTCTCGTCAGCGGCATCACCCGCCGCCTGGAGAGCGGCGGCGAGGGTGAAGTCACCAGCGAGGCCATCGGCGAGGCCGTGATGGAGGGGCTGAAAGGCCTCGACGACGTCGCCTATGTCCGCTTCGCCTCGGTCTACAAGAATTTCCGCGAAGCGCAGGATTTTCAGGATCTGCTCGGCACCCTCGGCGACCGGCTGGAGGGCGAGCCCACGCTCCCGCAGGAGGAGGAGCAGGCGGCGCCCGCCCCGCCCGGCGAGGAGGCCGGCCCGCGCCGTCGCCGGCCCGCCCGGAAGTCGGCGTGACGGGACGAGCCGTGGACGCATCCCCGCAGGACGCTCTCGATCGCCGCGCCATGCGCCTCGCCCTAGCGCTGGGGCGACGCAATCTCGGCCGGACCTGGCCGAATCCGAGCGTCGGCGCCGTGGTGGTCGCCGATGGGCGCATCGTCGGGCAGGCGGTGACGGCGCCGGGCGGCCGCCCGCATGCCGAGCCTCTGGCGCTTGCCATGGCCGGAGAGGCTGCCCGCGGTGCCACGCTCTACGTCACCCTCGAGCCCTGCTCGCATCACGGCCGCACGCCGCCCTGCACCGACGCGACCATCGCCGCCGGGATCGCCCGCGTGGTCACTGCGATCGAGGATCCCGATCCCCGCGTGGCCGGGCGCGGCCATGCGGGATTGCGCGCGGCCGGGATCACGGTCGAGACCGGATTGCTGCGCGAGGAAGCGGCACGGGACCACCGCGGCCATTTCTCCCGCGTCACGCGCGGGCGCCCGAGCCTGCACCTCAAGCTCGCCCGCACCCGCGACGGCTTCGCCGCTCCCTCGACCGGCGAGCGGCTGAAGATCACCGGTCCGATCGCCGACGGGGCGGTGCACCTGTGGCGGGCCCATGCCGACGCGATCATGGTCGGCATCGGCACGGCACGGGCCGACGATCCGTCGCTGACCGTGCGGCTGCCGGGACTCGCCGAGCGCTCGCCGCTGCGGGTCGTTCTCGATTCGACGCTCCGCCTCAACCCCGCCAGTCATCTCGTGCGCGGAGCCCGTGATCTGCCGACGCTGGTGCTGACCGGTCGCGGCGCTCCGGCCCATGCCCGGCGGATGCTCGCCTCCTCCGGCGTCGAACTCGGCTTCGTCCCCACCGACCCGCAGGGCCGCATCGATCTGAACGCCGCGCTGGCCGTCCTGGCGGAGCGCGGCCTGACGCGGATCTGCAGCGAGGGCGGACCGGCGCTTGCGGACGCGCTCGCCGCGCACGATCTCATCGACGCCTGCACGCTCATCACCGGTTCCGTCACCCTGGGCGAATCCGGCGGTCTGCCGGCGCTGGGTCCGAACCTCGCCCGCCGGCTCGCCGACGGCTCCCTGAGCGCGGTCGAGAGCTGCGATTTCGGCCCCGACACGGCGGTCACCTACGAGAGGATCTGACATGTTCACCGGGCTCGTCAGCGATGTCGGCCGAGTCGTCTCGGTGGAGGGTTCGGAACGCCTGCGCCGGATCGTCATCGAGTGTGCCTACGATCCCGCCGGTATCGCGCTCGGGGCCTCCATCGCCTGCTCCGGCCCCTGCCTCACCGCCGTCGCGGTGGAACCGCACGGCACGGGCTGCCGCTTCGCAGTCGATGCCGCCGCCGAGACCCTGGACCGCACCACGGTCGGAACCTGGCGCGAGGGCACGCGGGTCAATCTCGAGCGCTCGCTCAGGCTCGGCGACGAACTCGGCGGCCACCTCGTCACCGGCCATGTCGACGGCATCGCCGAGATCCTCGCCCGCGAGACCGTCACGGCCGAGGACGATCCCTGGGGCGCGAGCGAGCGTTTCACCCTGCGGGCGCCGACGGCACTCGCCGGCTTCATCGCCGAGAAGGGTTCTATCTGCCTCGACGGTACCTCGCTCACCGTCAACGCGGTCTCAGGCGCCGATTTCTCGGTGCTGCTGATCCCGCACAGCCTCACCGTCACGACCTGGGAGGAGCGCCGGGCGGGGGACCGGATCAATCTCGAGGTCGATCTGCTGGCCCGCTACGCCGCACGCCTCGCCGAGACGCGCGGCCTGCTTCAGGCGTGAGGCCGATCCTCCGCACTGCCCTATCGAAGGGCGCGGCGCACGCCTTGCTGTTCTGGAGCGCCCCCGGCAGTCGGAGACGCGACCGCGAGCATCGGCTCTGACGGAAGGCTCCCGGGCGCGGGCCGCGAACCCGAGGCGAAGGTGAGGAGCCGGTGGCCGAGATAGTTCGCCACGGCGCCCACCGCGATGCCGAGGCCGTGGGCGAGCGCCTGGGCGACCGGCAGTCTCAGCTCCGGCAGAAGGATGGTCAGGCCGTCGAGCATGGCCGTGCTGACCGCGAGCACCACCCCCGCGCCGACGGCGTTGACCGCGAGGAACAGGCCGACCTGCCCGCGTAGCGATCCCCGCGATGCCACACGGAACACGAAGGCCCGATAGAGCCAGAACGAGGCGGCCATGCCGAGGCCGTAGGCGGTCAGCAATGCCGCCTCGAAGGGCAGGACGAGCGAGAGCGGGATCCGCGTCAGCCAGTTGATCGCCGTCGCCGAGCCGCCGGCGATGAGGAAGCGGACGACTTCGTTGCCGATCACGGCCCGAATCCCTGCGGGACGAGACCGGGCGGCAGGCCGAAGGCGGCCGCGGCGAAGGCCAGCCCGGCCACGCCGGCGAGCGCGAGGCTCGCACGGTCCTTGATCGCGAAGGCGACGGGATCGTCGTGGAGCGCGTCCCGTCCCGCCAGCAGCCAGACCCGGCCCATGAACAGGACGAGGATCAGCGGAAAGCTCCACAGGGCCAGCGGTTCGGCGAGGGCAGCGTGGTGGAACGCCTCGTTGGCGAGATAGAGAATGAAGATGACGACGCTGGAGAGGCCGGCGGCGACGCCGAAGGCGAGCACCACCGCCTCGTCGGCCGGTTGGTAGCCCCGCCCGGCGATGGTGCCGGCCTGGCCGCGCCGCGCGGCGCCGCGCAACTCCGTATGGCGCTTGGCGAAGGACAGCGAGGTGAACAGGAACATCGAGAAGGTGAGGAGCCAGGGCGACCACGCCACCGCGACCGCCGCGACGCCGACGGCGATGCGCAGGGTGAACAGGCTCCCGAGCGTCAACGCGTCGAGCATCGGCACCCGCTTGAGCCACGCGGAATAGGTCAGCGTCAGGGTGAGATAGGCGAGCACGCCGGTGAGCACCGCCGTCCCTGCACAGGCCGCGACCGCGAGCCCGCCGATGAAGCCGACGACGAGCGCCACCAGGCCGGTGGCGATGGAAAGCCGGCCGCTCGCCAGGGGACGCTCGCGCTTCGACCAGTGGGCCCGATCGTGAGAGAGATCGAGCAGGTCGTTCAACAGGTAGCTCGCCGAGGCGACGAGCCCGAGTGCGAGGAAGGCCATGAAGGCGCTGCCCCAGGCCTGCGCCTCGCCGGCGCGCCCGCCGAGCACGAGCGGCAGGAAGACCAGGGCGTTCTTGGCCCATTGGTGCGGACGCAGAGCCTTGAACAGAGCGCGCGGGCGCGAGGCGGCAGGGAATTCCTCGACCGGCTTGCCGAGCCGCCGGGCCGCCCGGAGCACGGCGGGGGATGCTCCTACCACGATCACCCGGCGCGCCGCGGCCCAGACGGGCAGGTCGGCGGCGGCGTCGCCGGCATAGTCGAACCCCTGGGGATACAGCGCCTGCAGCTGGGCCGCCTTGGCCGCGCCCTTCAGGTTCCGCACTCCGTCGCTCGCCACCGCCCGGTCGAAGACGGGAAAGCGCCTGAGTGCCCGCAGCGCCATCAGTTCGTCGGCGGCGGTGGCGAGCACGATCTCCTGACCTGCGGCCTTCCGCGCCTCGATATGGGCGAGCAGCGCCTCGTTGGCCGGCAGGGTCGCGACGTCGAGCCCGGCGCCTTCGGCGATGCGGCGCTTGAAGAAGGCGCGCCCCCGCGGCAGCCACAGCAGCATCGCCAGCAGCATCAGCGGATTGCGCCGCAGCAGCGCGATGACGCCTTCCAGAAGCAGATCCGTGCGCAGCAGCGTGCCGTCGAGATCGATCACCAGCGGCGCCGCCCGCAGGGTCGCGGCGGCCGGGATCGGGCTCGGCGCCATCCCGGACCTTTGCAGCCGCTGGGTCGCCATGCTGGATCACCCCCGTCCCCCGTGCGGGACCGCTATTCGGGGCCCGCCAATGCGCGTACGGGAATCTATCGCCGGTATCGACTTCGGACCGGTTAACCGCGCTCATTGCAGGTTGTGACGGCGGCATTTCCCCTCGATTTGATTAGTGAAACGGCTTCCGTTCGACTGAAGAGCGAGGATTTTCCAAATCGTGGCGGGGCGCGGCCCGCCGGTGCTGCGCTTCGGGCGCGCGCGGCCTGCATCCCGTAGCGCTTGTGGAGCGCGCGGCACTTGGGCTAACCCTCCGGCCCGCCCGAAACTTTCGCGAACTCGCCCCGGAACGTCACACGCATGGTCTCCCAACGCCGGGACGCGGACGCGCCCACAAGCATCCTCGAGAGCCTCGCTGGCACCCGCGTGCTGGTGGTCGAGGCCCGCTACTACGACGACGTCGCCGACGAGCTGCTGGCGGGTGCCCGGGCGGCCATCGAGGCGGTGGGTGCCGAAGCGCGGGTCTTCACGGTCCCGGGCGCCCTCGAAATCCCGGCCGCCATCGCGATCCTGATGGAGGCGGCCCGCAAGGCCGGCGGCCCCTACGACGCGGCGGTGGCCCTTGGCTGCGTCATCCGCGGCGAGACGGGGCATTACGACATCGTCGCGGGCGAGAGCGCCCGCGCCCTGATGGACCTCTCCGTGTCCGAGCACCTGCCGCTCGGCAACGGCATCCTCACCGTGGAGACCATGGAGCAGGCGCTCGCCCGCGCCCGGGTCTCCGACATGAACAAGGGCGGCGGCGCGGCCGAGGCGGCGCTGAGCCTCCTCGCCATCAAGCGCGCCGCCAATCTGGAACCCGCCCGATGACCGACCCCGCCGCGCCGCCGGCCCAGACGCCGAGCTCGTCGAAACCGAACACCCGCACCGGCGCCCGCCTCGCCGTCGTCCAGGCGCTCTACGAGATGGAGATCTCGGATAAGGGCGTGATCGACGCGCTCGCCGAGTTCGAGGCCTTCTGGATCGGCCAGGAGATCGACGGCGTCGCGCATCCGCCGGCCGAGACCGCGTTCTTCCGCGACGTTCTGCGCGGCGCCGTGGAGGAGCAGCGCGCGATCGACCCGAAGCTCGACGCGGCGCTCTCCAAGGGCTGGCCGCTGCGCCGGCTGGAAGTCGTGCTGCGCGCCATCCTGCGGGCCGGCGCCTACGAGCTGATGTTCCGCCGCGACGTGCCGGCCCGGGCCGCGATCTCGCAATATGTCGATGTCGCCCACAGCTTCTACGGCGGCGACGAGCCGGGCATGGTCAACGCCGTGCTGGACCGGGTCGGCCGCGAGGTGCGCTCCACCGAGTTCGGCATCCCCGCCGCCCCCGGCCCGACGACGGCGAAGAAGGGCTGACCGGAATGGCGCGCGCGGGCGAGGAAGCGCTGATCGCGCGCTACTTCGCGCCGCTCAGCGGCCCCGGCGCCGAGGGCCTTCGCGACGACGCCGCGAGCCTGACGCCGACACCCGGACACGACCTCGTGGTGACGACCGACGCCGTGGTGGCCGGCGTCCACTACTTCCCCGAAGACCCGCCCGGCTCGATCGCCGTGAAGGCCCTCGGCGTGAACCTGTCGGACTTGGCTGCCAAGGGGGCCAGCCCGCGCGGCTTCCTGCTGACCCTTGCGCTGCCGGACGACTGGACCGAAGCGTGGCTCGCAGCCTTCGCCGAGGGACTCGGGACGGCGAGCCGCGCCCATGGCTGCCCATTGCTGGGCGGCGACACCGTGCGCTCAGGCGGCCCGGCACTGATCGGCGTCACCGCCTTCGGCGAGGTGCCGGCGGGCGCGATGCTGCGGCGGCAGGCGGCGCGGGCCGGCGACCGGCTCTGCGTCAGCGGCTCCATCGGCGATGCGGCGCTCGGTCTCGCCCTGCGGCTCGCGCCCGATCCCGCGCTGGACGTGTCCCACCGCGACGCCCTGCTCGACCGCTACCTTCACCCGCGCCCGCGTCTCGCCCTCGTCCCGGCGCTGCGCCGCCATGCCCGCGCGGCGATGGACGTATCCGACGGGCTCGCGGGCGACCTGCGAAAGATGCTCGCCGGAACGGGGCTGACCGCGCGGATCGATGTGCCGTCGGTGCCGCTCTCGCCCGCCGCCGAGGCGGCCATCGCCGGTGATCCGAGCCGGCTCGCCACCGCGCTCACCGGCGGCGACGACTACGAAATCCTCTGCGCCGTGTCGCCGGACGACCTGTCCGCCTTTCTGGCCGAGGCGCGGATGGCGGGCGTTCCGGCTGCGGCCATCGGCACCGTCGAGGCGGGTGATGGAGCGCCGCTCTTCCTCGACACGGCGGGCCGGGCCATGGATTTCGCCCGCACCTCGTTCAGTCATTTCTGAGACGGCGAACCGGACGGGCTTGCGCCGTCACGCTGCGGAGCTCGACGCCTCGATCCCGACCTGCCGCCGGCTGAGCGCCCACACCCGCTCCTGCAGCGCCTCGTCCCGGCTGCGGGCGGACGAGGCCGTCTCGCGGCTCTTGGCGAAGTAGCGCCCGTTCACGCCGTCGAGTTCGGGCGCGGTGGCGACGTGGAGCGAGGTCCTGGCACCCGCCTCGGTCGAGATCAGGAACGGACGGATCAGGCCCCAGGCGAAGCCGAGAACGCCGTGGGTGTTCTTGGCGAAATCGCTTGCCACCACGCCCGGATGCACCGCGTTGACGGTGACGGGGCTGCCGGCCAGCCGGCGGGCCAGCGCGTAGGTGAACAGCACGTTGCCGAGCTTGGCCTGGGCATAGACCTTCATCGCGGAATAGCGATGCTCCCCGCCGAGATCGTCGAAGTCGATCCGCCCGCGGGTATGGGCGGCGGAGGCGAGATTGACGATGCGGGCGCGCGGCGCGGCTTCGAGCGGAGCGCGCAGCTCGTGGGTCAGCAGCACGTAGGCGAGATGATCGAGGGCCCAGGTCCGCTCGATCCCGTCGGCGGTGACGTGCCGCTCGGAGAAGATCGCGCCGGCATTGTTCACGAGGATGTCGAGGGCGGGATAGGCCGCCCTCACCTCGCCCGCGAGGCGGCGGATCTCGGACTGGCTCGACAGGTCGGCGAGGAAGACGTCCGCCGCGCCGCCGGTTTCCCGGCGCAGATGCGCGGCGGCGCGTTCGGTGCGCTCGCGGTTGCGCCCGACGAGGCCGACCCTTGCCCCGAGACGGGCGAGCCCGAGGGCCGTCTCGGCGCCGATCCCGGAGGAGGCGCCGGTGACGAGGGCGGTTCGACCGTCGAGGCGCACGGATCCGCGCCGAGGGGTCAGAATACCGCCTGGCCGATGGCGAGTGCGATCACCACGATGACGATGGCGAGGACAAGGAACAGGCCGAACAGGATGCGGGCGATCGAACTCGCGCCGGAGGCGATGCCGGTGAAGCCGAGGGCGCCCGCGACGAGCGAGATGACGAAGGCGATGGCGGCCCACTTGAGAAGCGTCATGGCAGTCCACTCCGATACGAAAGCGGAGCAGTAACTTCCAACGACCCGGCGGCGTTCCGCCGCGGCCCGCTGTTTCGTGCATCGTCCCGGAGGGTGGCCGCCGGCTCTCGGACATCGACGATGCTCTAGGCGCTTCGTCCTCCGGCCGCGCGCTGCACCAGCAGCTCTGCCAGCGTGTGGTAGAGCCCGCCGCGGCAGACCGCCTTCGACATCGCGTCGGCGATCAGCGCGGCGAGCATCAGCGGGATCATCATCGCGTGGTTCTGGGTCATTTCCGTCACGATGACGAAGGAGGTGATCGGCGCCTGCAGCACGCCGGTCAGGTAGGCGGTCATGCCGATCAGCACGAGCGCGCCCACGGGGACGTCCGTTAGGACGAGGCTCGCGTGGGCGCCGAGTCCGGCGCCGACGGCGAGCGAGGGGGCGAACAGGCCGCCGGGGATGCCGCTGATCGAGGACAGCACGGTCGCCAGGAACTTCAGCGGCGCGAACGCCCAGCGCGGATCGCTCTCGCCGTGGAGGATCCCGCGGGCCTCCTCATAGCCGGTGCCGTAGACGGCTCCGCCGGAGGCCAGTCCGCACAGGGCGACGCCGAGGCCGCAGAGCGTCGCGAACAGAATGGGACGGCGCCCGATCCAGGCGCCGGCCCGGCCCGGAAGGCCGCGGCCGAACCCGATCACGAGGCGGCTGAACAGGCCGCCGGCGAGCCCGCCGGCCACGCCGAGCACGGGCACCGCGAGCCATCCGGCGGTCAGGGAGAGCTGCGCGTCGGAGGTGCCGAAATACGTGTAGTCGCCGAGGATCGCCAGCGAGGTCAGTCCCGCGGCAACGATGGCGGCGACGATGAGGGCGCTGCCGCGCCGGTCATAGGCCCGGCCGAGCTCCTCGATGCCGAACACGATGCCGGCGAGCGGCGTGTTGAAGGCGGCCGCGACACCGGCCGCGCCACCCGCGAGGAGCAGGCCGCGCATCCGCTCCGGGCTCAACCGGCCGAGGGTCGCCATGATCGCCGCGCCGACCTGCACCGTCGGGCCCTCGCGGCCGATGGAGGCGCCGCACAGGAGGCCGAGACACATCACGACGATCTTGCCCGCCGCGACCCTGAGCGAGATCAGGGCATGGCGGGCCTGCGGATCGTCGAGGGCTCGGGCGGCGATCACCTGCGGGATGCCGGAGCCCTGCGAGTTCGGAAACACCGTCCGGGCCAGCCACGCCGCCAGGGCGAAGCCGGCCGGGCAGAGGAGCAGCGCCAGGGCCGGCGAGAGGTGGAGGGTCTGGCGGAACGCCGCCTGCGCCGCGTCGGCCGCCTTCGCCATCAGCACCGCCGCCAGGCCGACACAGACACCGCCGGCCAGGAACAGGATCCGCCTGCGCCAGATCGTCCAGGCATCCCCGGAGGAGCCGCGCAGCCGGCGCAGGGCTATGCTCAGGTCGGTCGGGTGCAGCGGCATCGCGGCACAGTACGCGGTTCGGGCACGGCGGGGCCATGCCCGCGCCGACGCTTTCCAGCACCCATTGCCGTCCGCGGCGCGAGAAGCGGACCACGCGCTGCAACAAATGGTCCCGGTTGCGGGATGGGACCGGATCTGCGCGTTTGGAATTTCTCGTTGAAGCCCGGATTAAGGCCGCCCGATCACGGGTCGCCGGCCGCGGGTGTCTCGACGAGCCAGCCTCGATCCGGCGCGGATCGGAGCCAGAGCAAGCAGCCGAGGAGACGGCATGGGGCGGCTGAACACGGTTCCCGCGAGCGCGGTCCTTCTCGGCATCGCGGGGCTGATTCCATTCGTGGGCTTCGCCGCCCTGTCGGTGAGCGGCACGGATGTCGGACTCGGCACGATCGGCCTGTCGCCGCGCGTCATCCTTTCCGCCTACGGGGCGGTGATCGCCTCGTTCCTCGGCGGGATCCGCTGGGGCGTGGCGGCGGCGCGGGGCGCCGGCTGGCGCGATTACGGTCTCGCCATCGTGCCCTCGCTGCTGGCTTGGGCAGCGCTCGCCGCCCCGGCCCCGTGGGACCTGCGCATCCTCGGCGCCCTGGTGCTTCTGTGGGGGCTGGTCGATCAGGATCTCGCCCGCCGCGGCATGGTCCCGGACTGGATGGGCCGGCTGCGGCTGGCGCTGTCGGTGGTCGCCGGTGCGGCGCTGCTCGTGGCGGCGTGAGCCGGCTTCAATCCCGCCCGAGCATGGTCCGGCCGATGGCGAAGACGCGCCCGTCGCCGAGCAGGTAGGCCGTGAACCCCTTGGGGAAGAGCGGCTCGAAGGCGGCGTCGCGCACGTTGAGGCCGCCGGTATAGGCGCCGAAGGCCGGCATCACGAGGCGGTGCCCGTCGGCGACGAAGCAGCGGCGGCGCACGGAGCGGCCGCGCATCGTCACCTTGCCGCAGGGGTGGAGGTGGCCGGCGATTTCGCCCTCCCCTACCCCCGCCAGCGGCTCGTGGCGCAGGGTCAGGCCGCCGAGTGACACCGTCTCGCAGTAGCGCCCGCCGACACCGTCGCTCACCGCCGCGTCGTGGTTGCCGGCGATCCAGACCCAGTCGCGGCCCTCCTGAAGCGCGGCGATCATCGCCCGATCGCCCGGCTCCATCCGCTCGGGCCCGCGGGCATCGTGGAAGGAATCGCCGAGGGCGACCACGCAGGCCGGGTCGAGCCGCTGCATCACCTCGTGCAGGCAAGCCAGGGTCTCGCGGGTGTCGTAGGGCGGCAGGAACTGGCCCGATCGGGCGGCGAAGGAGGAGCCCTTTTCCAGGTGCAGGTCCGATACCACCAGGGTGCGGTGTTCGGGCAGCCACAGGACGCCGGTGCGGTCGAGGCTGAGGGCCTCTCCGGCAAGCTCAAGGTCGGTGCCCTTCACGGTCTTCTCGAGTCTCTGGCCGAGTGCCAAGGTTTCATCCTCAACGATGCGGAGGAGGAAACCTTGG
>Ga0233425_10002029_pt1 | contig 42018 bp, 32 predicted proteins | sample Watercolumn_Towu_2_FD_181712 | JGI IMG/M metagenome (GOLD analysis project Ga0233425, IMG submission 181712) | Freshwater microbial communities from Lake Towuti, South Sulawesi, Indonesia - Watercolumn_Towuti2014_140_MG | ecosystem: Environmental > Aquatic > Freshwater > Lake | place...
GTTCGTGATGGAAGACTTAATATTTCTTGGGCTGGTGATTCAAGAGGAATAGTTTGTGGTGGTCCTGAAAGAAGATTGCTCTTTGAAACAAAAGATCATAAACCAGATGACGAACGTGAGAAAACACGTATAGAAGCTGCTGGTGGAAGCGTAGATTGGGGTAGAGTTTGCGGCGTTTTATCTGTTGCTCGTAGTATTGGCGATTGGGGATACGCTGAAGGAGAAGAAATTAAGCTTGATGACTTAGTATGTAGAAAACCGGTATCTTCTGTTCCTGATCATCTTGAGCCAATAGATTTAAGAGATGTAGATTTTTTTGTTTTGGCATGTGATGGTTTGTGGAATGCATTATCAAGTGAAGATGTTTATAGATTTGTATATGAGCAAATGGGCACAAGAACGTCGTCTGATATTACAAAAGAGCAGGCTGAAGATATAGCAAAAAATCTTATTGTACAGGCTGTTACAGCTTATGATCAAGATGGAAATCCTAAATCAATTGATAACGTTACGGCTACAATTGTATTTGTTAAGCATCGTTAATTTTGTAAATTTTATATTTACTTTTAAAGGGGTCTTTTTTAAAAAGACCCCTTTATTTTATTAAATGTGTTAATATTTTCGCAATTGGCTTGTACTTGCCACAAGCGGGATTTCTAAATCAGCTTGTCCTGAGCGTTTTACAAAGATACCGGTTTTTGTGGGTTTCAGAAGAAATCTATTACCTAAAAAGATTAAACGTTAAAAATATGTAATTTTTTTTTATATAACTTGATATCTTGCTAAATACTATTAGAATTATACCCATAATTTGGAATAGCGAATTAGCGCTAAATGTTAATATTTCTATAGTTTTCGTACATAATTATCGAAATAGGTAACTACACTTTTATGACTTTTATATAAATTATGGAGCATTTATGATTAAAAAATTGTCTATTGTTTTAATATTTATTTTTATAACAAGTAATCTAATGCAGCAACAATGTTTTTGTACTCGCGAGACAATTGAAAGCGTTGAGGTTCTCAATCCCGCTACTAGCGTAATACCAGAGGATGGAAAGCCAGGTTCGATACCGTTTGCACGAACAGTGAGCCAAAGGGTCATAGGTCATCATGCATTTTCCCAAGAAGCTCTAGATGAATACGCAATAGCACAAGGATTTGGTTATAAAACAGCAAATTTAAGAGAACTTGCTCAAATTGTAGAATCGATAAACCAAACGCTTGAAGATCGGGGATATCGAAATGTTCGTGTTAGGGTCCCCACTTTTAAAGGAATACCAACAAATAAAATAAAAGAGTTTTTAAGCAAAAAGGGGCTTAACTTAAATGCAAAATGGCAAGAGTTTATTAGTTTCAAAGAAGGGATACGAGAAAACAAATATACCCTAATCAAAGAAGCCATAGAGTTTTTAGATGCACTACAACGAGAGATTATTGCAAAATTTACAGATGAAAGTGATTATTTTGAAAAGGATGTAAGTGCAATAGAAACAGAAAGTAATGCCAATTTTATTGAAAAAATTAAAAAAGAAACAAGTGATCCTCTTTTTATGGTTAGGAGTACTGGAAAAGAAGATACAGAAACATTAGCTAATGCCGGTGGCAATGAGAGTATAGCCGCTGTGGAGCCAACTGTTAAGGATTTATCGTTTGCTATGGGAACTGTTGTGGCTTCATATTTTAGTAAAAAATCAATAAGTCAGCGCCTAGTATCAATTGGGAGCCTTTCAGATGAAAGCGAAAAGAGCCGGCAGCTTAATCTATTTTTTTCAGAAGAACCTTTTACACCTGTGCTTGTCCAGCTCATGGAGGGTGAAATAAGAGATGGTGTTACAATAGGTGGAACTCCTATAGCTAGCGCTAAAGTTCCAGACATTTCTGTTGAAGAGTTAGAGCGGGCATATAAAAAAATTCCTGTGTCAGGAGTTATATTTACCCGTGAAGCAGAAGGCCAGACCTTAGGAGTAACACATATTCAAGCAGCGTATGGACACAATGAAGGCGTTGTTAATAGTTTAGTTCCTGTTGATACTTTTTACATAGGACCATTGCATATTGTTCACAAGGTAATAAGAAGAAAACCTCATCGTCTTATTCCAATTACAATAGGCGAAGCTGAGAAGAAAGAAGGAAAGCAACCGCTTCGATTTGAAGGTAATCATCCTGTTATGGCAAAAGCAGCAACTCTTAATACACATTTTCTATTTGCACTTAAATTGGTTGCCGATGCAGTTGAAAGATATTATGGTGCACCGCGCGATATTGAATTTGTTATCAATAAGGGGAGTCAAACAATTTCTCTTGTTCAAGCAAGACCAATTGTACACAAAACAGGAACAGTTGTCCCATCTTATCTGAAAAATCCACAGAAATTTAAGAATCGAATGAGAATGACTACAATAGGTGCAGGCGGAGGGCTATTAAGAGTTATAACAAATTCTAATCAAATTATTGTTGATCGCGAATTGCCTAAAGCGTTGTTAACATACCTTGCATCAACGGAAAAGGGTCTTATTAAATGTGTGGTTACAGGTAAAATGGCCCCATCAACTTCACACGAAGCAACAACGTTAAGAAGTCAAGGAATTCCTGTTGTTTTTGTGGCAAATATTGGTGATTTCAAATCAGCGGTTACAGAAATCAAGACAGAAAAACCTCTAGTTATCGATGTTCAACGAGAAGTAATACTTTTACCAAATCAAAGTGAGCCATTCAATGATAAAGAAGATATTGAGGCCGGTTGGTATTCGCATCCAATTCCTTGTCAAATTTCATTACATAGACATACCCCTCTCTGGCCTTCTATTGATAAATTTGAAAGAATGCTTAACGCTGTTTCTATTCCAGCAGATATGCAAGCAAAGAAAGTTACTGAACTGATAGATGACCTCAAATCGTGTACAGGAAGTGTGAAAGAACGAGCTAAAAGTTTATTGGCAACCATACTTAAACAAATTGCTAAACATAAAGAGTCAACTAGTAGCTATATAAGCGATGAAATTAAAAAAGAATATCTTAACATCTACGGGCACGCTGTTGCTTGTGCCTTTGAAGTTTATAAAGCAATTGAACAAGCAACAGAAGGACGTACACTAAGTGTTCTTTATCCTATTAAATTTTTAGAAGCTGTTGTAAGGCAACAGTCTCCTGATGTACTTGAAGGATATTCTTATTTAACAACGCTTAAAGCTTTAAAAGAAGAGGAAGCAGCTGTAACAGCACTTACTTCATCAGGAGTTGATGTCAAAACATTAGCCCAAGACATAAAAAATTATCTTATACAACTGTGTAAATTAACCAAAATAGGTTTTAATAAAAATGTAAAAAAGATTTGGGTACAATTTGTTGCAGAAACCATGGTTTCAAAAGACTTGGAAGTAATGCGAATGTTTTCAACCAGAATAAATACTCTTCGCAATCTTGGGGTTCTTGAACTTTGGCTCAATGATGATTTTATGAAATACTCTGGAGACAGGCTAAGCGAATTTAATAGTGATTTCGAAAGATCAAATGTTTTTTTGAAAACATTGTCTGAAAAAAAAGTTACTATTGATGTCTTTGATATGTCAAAGTGGGAAGATGCAGAGAATTTTACAAAAGTCTTAAACCGGTTTAAGGTACGCATAATCGATTATTTTACTACAGATGATTTTATAACGAATTATAACAGTACAGGAAAAATTGGCAAAAAAGCTGCTATTGAAACAATGCGATGTGTTGTTGAGGCATTCGATCATTCAATAAAATCGATAACAGGAACAAAAGGGTATGACACTGACAAAAAAGTAGATAACTTTAGGGAAATGCTCAAACTTTTTCTTGCCATGCTAAATAAGTGGCTAAACCTTCCTCATGATTTCAAGAAATTTCCAGGAGGAGAAGCAATACCCAACAAAGAGGTGTGGGTCGACCTTCTAACCGACCAATTAGAGGCTATGTGTTCTCGAACAACATATCCATTTACATTTAATAGTGGAGGAGATAAATATATTATTGACACAAAAAAAGATGAACTTACAACATATATAGGAAAAATAAGATACTCAATGGGAGGTGTTGAAAAAGAGCGGCAAAGAGAACCCTTTAGTGTTGCAAAGATGGCACTTGGTGCTATAGGTGCGGCAGTTAATCAAGATATTGTAACACTTGAAGAGTTTTTTACGATTGTTCATCAAAGCCTACTCAATTTGGTTGGCAATTTGTTAAAACTCACTGGAGTGAACAAAATGGAAAGGCCAGAAATTGTTGAGCTTGTTGAACAAAAATTAACGACAATTGTCAAGCGGGAGAATTATCCAACAATATCAGTGTCACTTAATGGTGTTAATTTTGAAAGTGGAAAATTAAAACTTTTTTATAATTTACCGCTAGGTGCACATAGTTGTCTTTTAACCATAGATCATGAATTTTTGAGAAAAGTTGATAAATGTTCATTAACAGTCTTTTTTTCTGGGCAAAATGAAGAAATGGTTAGTACCGAAGGGACGAATACTGGCAAGCGTTGGAATGATATTAAAGATTTTGCTGAACAATTTAATTCAAGACTAATGTTGAATCAAATAGCACAGGTTGAACTTTTCGACTCAAGCATTACTCTATATTGGGATGTAACAGGGCTTTCTGACTTGCGCATTGAACAAATTGCTCAACTTGTATTCCAATCTGCTTCTCATACTTTTGCTGACAAAGATATGTTTACGATCAACGTAGATTATCTAAGAAAGTTTTCTCATAGTCCTATAATGAATTGGATTAAAACACTAGTGCTCGTTAGAACACTAGTGCTCGAATGATAAAATAATATCAAGGGTTTAAATTTTATAAGCTATTAAGCTATGGTGATTATTGACAAACATTTATTTTCAGATAGAATAATTATATGTGAGTTAATATTAATTTAAAAGTTTTAAATAACGAAAGGGGATTTTATGGGAACAGTAAAGAAAATGCTGCCCAATACTCTCTTAAATAAAAAATTATTAAAAAAGAACAACAGGTCTTTGTTATTTTCTATCTTCTTTTGCCAGGATTATCTGGTTCCTTATTTTGGCGAATCTATCGCCAATTCATAATATTTTTTTTAAATTAAGTTTTTTTATTTTTTCTGTTTAAATTTTACTCATCTCTTGATTTAAGGGTGTGCGATAGTTTGATGTGTGCATTATTTGTGCACGTGTAAAAGTTATTTTTTAATTATTAAAATTTAGGAGTTAATTATGACAAAAATTATTTTAAAAAAAACTAAAAACATAAGCGTGTGTTTAAAGCTTATAGTTTTAAGTTTTATTGTTTGTATTACACAGGGGTTACCCTTTAGCAGCCATGTTGCCAGAACTGGTCTCTAATGACGATAAATCTTCTGAAGATTATATTAGAAACAACTTATCTGCCATGGAAAATGACGCACGAAGATCATGGGAAAAAGTTGACGTTGATCTGAGAATCCAGTACGAATCTAAAGCAAGAGATTCGCTTTTGAACGGAGCATGCCGGGAACTTGATGGACTTTTGGGTGACGCGGCTTGTCAAATGCGTGCTCTAATGATAAATCTTAGAGTTCTTGATGATGATTCGAGCACACTTTTAAGAACTATGTGCCATGTTTTTAAAGTACTAGCTGATTCAGATCCTAAAAAGGGCAGAGTTATAGACGAAAAAAATGTAAGATCAAAACTATCTCTTACTCAAAAACCGGCTCGTGAACTTATTGGAAATGTACAAAGATGGGTAAGCTTAGAATCAGTTACCCTGTTGCGAAAATGTATTGATGGCTGGGATAAAATAACAGGTGTAAGTACCTGTATCGGCTCAGGCGTTATTTTGCCAGATGAATTAACTGAACTTAAACAAGCTTTGAATCTGATCCTCAAAAGCAGTGAGGGTAGATCGATGCATCTATGTTATCCTGGGCTGAAAGTTGTTTTGCTCTCTACTCTTGTTAATAGAATCCCAATTATTTTGCATGTTATTAGATCTTGTGGAACCTGTCACTGTAAACATGAATGGCAGATTATTTTCGAATCAAATGGATATAAATTAAATATTGTTTCTCCTACACGAAGGACAGCGCTCATTGGTAGAAGAGCTCTTGTATTTAAAGGTTGTAGTGCACCAGAAGAGTTATTAATCGAACCTGATAAAGAAACTGGCACGCGAGAAGCAATTGTAGAACATGATGAAATTAGCCCAGCATGTGAAGATTCTATTTTATATTTAAATTCACTTTTAAATGATTTGGAGCTTATATCACTTGAAGCACAGATGGTGTATCATCTAAATATTGGACAAGCTGGTGGGCTTGTTATGTGTATCCTTATGGGCTCTGCACAACATGAGCAGGTGAATTTTAAATCTCCTGTTAGAAACCCAGAAGGGGCGTGCACTCTTTTAAGAGAAAAAGGGTTAACTGGGTTGGCAAATGAACTTGATGTTATAAATAAACTTGCACACAAATATGGATATTGTATGGAAAATCCAACTATGTTCTTACTAAAACACATCTATGCAGATACAATCAGTTAAAAACTCAGGGGCTGGAGAATTCCCCCAGCCCCTGAAATAAAACACGCACTTGATATATTTTTATTTTCATATAGAATAATATTAATGTGAACAATAAAAATACTTAAATAACGAAAGGGCATTTTATGGGAACAGTAAAGAAAATGCTGCCCAATACTTTCTTAAATAAAAAATCATTAAAAGAGAATGACAAATCTCTTATCTCTTTTATTTTTAATTCTATCTATCATTACCGGGTTTCCCGGGTCCATTATTTTTGGCGAAGCTATCGCCATTTTCAATAATTTTAAAAATTAACTTGTTGTTTTGATTTACAGTTAAGTTTTTTGCACGCTTCGTGTGTATTTTGTAATTGAGATGTTTGCACCCTTCGATATGTTTAGCTACAGCGCAAAAAATATATAAATTTTTATTTTATAAAAGATTTAAAAAATTAATGGATTTATCATGAAAAAAATTATTTTAAAAATAGCTAAGAAAAAATATAGAGCTCTTGTATTATTTTTGTTAAGTCTGATCGCTATAATTTCTCCCTTGTGCCCATTAGAGCCAGAGCCAGAATCGAGTATAGTTTTGTCTGCCAAAGATTTAACAATAACTGATGAGAAATTAAATACTGTTCTTGCAGATGTAGAAAGTGACTTAACTTCTCCAGAGTTTGTTGATAACCACAGAGCTCTTTTTGAAACCTGTGAAAAACTTTCTAGAGAAAATTATTTTAAACAAAAAAATTTTAAAAAGTTTGACGGACTTTTTGGGGATACTGCTTGTCATATACGGGCACTTATGATCACGTTAGGTGTTATGGATGCACCTGAGTATTGTGATTTAAGAACCCTTAGTTATCTTTTTACTATATTACCCAAAATTAATATAGATACTAACGGGGTTATACATAGACGTATGAATAGCGCAGGCACTTTAGAAAAAATAAATGAGCTTGTTTCAAGTATACATGAGAATATTTGTACAAGTAAAAGTCAGGTAACTAAATTAATAGATAATTCTGACAAACTTGCCTCTATATTGTCTGTAGATTTTTTAAGACAATGTGTTGGAGGGACTGGTTTTTTACAAGAGTGTGTTAAATGTTCAGACTTTACTAGCACATGTATAGATGGTGTCACAGGCGTAAATACTATACTTACACCAGAAGATACCCGTACATTAGAACAATCACTTAGATATATTTTTAGTGCTCAAGGGCGATATGTGAATCTTTTCTATCCCTGGCGCAAAATGCTTTGTTCTGTCTGCGCTTGTTAATAGAGTACCAATTATGTTAAATGTTACTCGTTTTTGCCCTGTGTGTACTGGCAAACACTGTAGAAGATATATTTTTGGATCAGATGGGGAGCAATATAATTTTATCCCAGAAGAGAATCTTGGGATTAACGGACTCATTGGGCGAAGAGTTCTTGTAATAGAGTGTGTAAGTGCACCGCAAGAAATTTTAAATGATACAGGAAACTTAGCCGTAACTGGATTTGGAACAGAAAGACCAATGTGTGAAGGCTCTCATGCTTTCTTTGGTTCTATTTTGTCAAGACTAGGGGAAATGGGGCAAGCAGGAACTGGAGATGGGCTTGTAACATTTGTGCTGGCAAGTGCAGCGTCGCACGAGCAGGTGCCATTTAGTTCACCAGTTAGAGATACTATTGGCGCAATAAATTTTTTAAAAACTAATGGATTAGACAAGTTAGCCCAGGAATTAAGCTTTATGAATAATCTATCACATTATAGTGGTTGCTCACAAGAGAGCCCCACGTTTTTGCTTATAACACACGTTTATGCAGATGTAATTAATTAAACAAAATTTAAATTATGAGAAATTTATGATAACAGATCAAAAACAAAGTTGGATATCACTTGCTGCACTCTTTATTGGGAGCGCAGTGTGTCTCCCCGTACTTATGTTGGGGTATACACTCTCTAAACATTTAGGATTAATTAATTCTGTCATTGCTATTATCTTGGGTAATATAATACTTTTTTGTGCAGGGTTAATTACTAGTAAGCTTGGGTTTGAACTTAAAGTCCCAACAGTCTCTGTTGTCTCGAAAATTTTTGGAGACAAAAAATTAGGGCTTGTACTTTTTGCAGTTATTATGTCTACGCTTATGAGCGGATGGGGGATATTACAACTGAAGTACATGAGCAGTACACTGTGCATTTTTTTAAAACAGCCAGCCGGTATTTTTCAAGCACTCACAACAGTGGTGCTAGGTGCGCTTGTTATTCTTACTTTACTTGGTGGACTTAGAGGTGTTGGTAAATTAGCACTTTTAATTACCCCTTTATTGATTGGGACACTTTTGATCTCACTTTTTAGAATAAATATGTCTGAAATTATATTTCCAGAATTATTTTCTGTTTTAACTGGTGTCCCATTAGTAGTCTCATTAGCACTTGCTTTGGTGATAGATCAACCTACTTATGCAAAAACTTTAGAGACACGTAGTGAGACAATAAAACTTTTAGGGACCGTGCTTTTGATTGGGCTGGTATTAATAGAATGTGCTGGCGCACTATTAGCTTGTTCTTCTGAAGATAATTTAATCTCTTGTTTAATGACAGGGGGAATGGTCTGGCAGGCTGCTATTACTGTTTTGTTAATTTCAAGTGGATTTCTTGCTGCTATGAATAACATATACTCAGCAAGCATAAGTTTAGAACGAGCGTGCCAAAAGATACCGTTTAAATTTATCACAACTTTTGTTGGGATTATTGTAACACTTATAGCACTTTTAAGCCCAGGTGAATTTTTTAAAGAGATATTAGAACTTATAGGGACACTTACAAGTAGTGTTGGGGCACTTATGATTTGCTGGTACTTTACAGGTATGAGCACTGTTCCACTCGTAATTTCTGTCGGAGCTCTGGTATCTGGGTGCGCCATTGGTATTTTACACCTGTTTGGAGTTCTTGCACTTACTCCCAGCCCAGTTCTTTACTCTTTTTTAACATCAGGGGCTGTGTACTTAATAGGGATGTTTTTAATAAAAGTTAAGCAAAAAATATTGGGAAATAAAATATGAGTAAACTTATAACAAATAACGATATAGAAGCATTAGCTATTGGTGCTGCAGTCTTGGGGTCAGGTGGTGGCAGTAACCCTGCATACGAAAAACTTATAGCTCACAGTGCGCTTGAAAAAAATGGACCAATAACGCTTTTAGATATAAGCGAACTAAAAGATAATGACCTTATTATGCCGGTTGCTTTTATGGGTGCACCTATTATAGCAGGTGAGCGCATTGCGAGTGGTAAAGAGACCCCTGCGCTTTTAGATGAATTTATAAAACATTATCATAAGATGCCATCTGTGTTAATGAGTGCAGAGGTTGGTGGGAGTAATATATTTGTCCCATTTACTTTGGCTAGTTTAAATAAAATCCCAATAATAGATGCTGATTTTGTTGGTAGGGCGTTTCCTGAATTACAAATGAATAGTGCCTGTGTGTCTGGTATAAACCAAAGTGTATCTTGGATCACAGATATTTTTGGAAACACCGTAGAGCTTAATCTCTCTTGCCCGAACACACTTGAACGATATGCTCGTAACATAACAGTCGCTGCTGGCTCTAGAGTCGCTTTTTCTATGTACCCAATGTCTGGAGCTCAGGCCAAGTGTGGGGCAGTAGTTGCTGGCTCTATATCACGTGCGCTTTTAATTGGAAACACTATTTTAAAAGCTCGAGAGACACAGGCTGACCCTATTGAACAATTAGCACAAAAGAGTCACGGTATTATTATTGGCTCTGGAGTAATTACTGATATAGATCAGACAATAAAAAATGGGTTCTTGCAGGGAACAGTAACTATTATGGGACCACAGGGTGAGATTAAGATCTTTTTACAAAACGAATATCTTATTATTAAAGTTAATAATAATATTCGTGTGACTACACCTGATATTATTGCTCTTCTTGAAAAAGACACCGGAACTCCATTATTAAGTTCTACGCTTTCATATGGCATTAGAGTCGTAGTTATTATACTTCCGGCACCTACAGTATGGCAAACGCAAAAGGGGTTATCTCTTGTAGGGCCCAGAGTATTTGGATATAACTGTGATTACGTAAATGTGACAGCACCAGCCGGTGCTGTCACAAGTAAATAATTTTTTTAAATTCTGGAGATCTTTCATGAAAAGTTTAGATCAAGATTTAAATGTTAAAAAATTAAGTATAGGTATAGATATTGGTGGCACAAACACAGATGGTGTCATTGTTGATGCCACTCAAAATATTATTTTTACTCACAAGACTTTAACAACCAAAGATCTAGTCTCTGGAGTCTCGAGTGTGCTTTCGCACCTGTGTTCTTTATTAAAAGAGAAAATAAAAGACCAGTGTGAAATTACTGGTATTTTTATTGGGACTACTCAGGCAACTAATGCTATATTACAGGGGACAGATCTTTATAAAGTTGGGCTTATAAGAATCGCCGGGCACAATCCACAAACCATTTCACCTGCATACACTTGGCCAGAGAAAATACGCGAAGTAATTCTTGCTGGATCTGTAAATATAAATGGAGGCTTTGAGTGTGACGGCCGTGAGATTACAAAATTTAACACAAGTGAATTATTAGATGCAATCGATACACTTATAGCTCAGGGGGCCCAAAGTTTATCACTTGTTGGCGTTTTCTCTTCGCTTTATAACACACATGAAAATATCGCTTGTGAATTAATAAAACAAAAGTGCGGGAATAATTTCCCCGTGACCTGTTCTTATAAAGTAGGGGGGCTCGGGTTTATTGAGCGAGAGAATGCAACTATATTAAATTCTGCACTTAAGAAAAATATTTCTAAACACTTTGGCGCACTTGTCCCTGTGTGTGAGAAATTCACACAGGCTCCTGTGTATATTACACAAAATAATGGGACTATAATGACACTAGAGCAAGCCTGTGAATTTCCAGTGCTAACTATAGCTGCTGGGCCAACAAACTCTTTTGTTGGTGGTGCTCTTTTGGGAAAAAAAGAAAATACTGTTGTTGTTGATATAGGGGGAACATCTACAGATGTTGGGCTTATACAAAATGGTTTTGCAAGAAGATCTCTGTATACTTCTAATATTGGGGGTATAGCTTTAAACTTCCCCATGCCAGATGTTTTGTCCATAGCCTGCGGTGGAGGTAGTCACATTACACTTACCCCACAGATAAAAATTGGGCCCAATAGCTGTGCCCACGAGCTTTTTATTAAAGCCTGTGTGTTTGGTGGGGATACTCTTACACTTACAGATTGTGCTATAAGTGCTGGCACACTTGATATCTCTGGTGCTAACAAAAGTCTTATTGGGATAAGCAAGAGTGAAGCACAAGTTGTTCTTTCTAAAGCCCAAGAAGAAATATCAGATCTTATCACACGAATTAAGGGGCCACATAAAGATTTACCTGTAATTCTTGTTGGTGGTGGCGCAGCTTTATTTAATAAAAACTCTTTTTTGGACCAGTGTGAAATTCCAGAGCACTTTGATGTTGCTAACGCCTACGGCGCAGCCTGTGCCCGCATAGCAGCTACAATAGATACTGTGATTTCTCTTGACAAAAGAGATGAGACGCTTGAGACATTATGTGCACAGGCTTCTAGTATGGCAGAATCCAAAGGTGCACAAAAAGAGACAATCTCTATTGTTCAAAAAGAGATCATCCCTTACTTTTATATCCCGGGCAATAAAGCTCGTGTGATTATCACAGCTGCGGGAAAGCGGACGTAAAAATAGGATGCGCGTGGGTTTGTGTATCGAACCATTGTGGCACTCAAATTTTCGGATAGGCTCTTAATAAAAGGGAATCAATCTGAACGCAATGCCTACTAATTTTTGCATTTGGTTAAACTAAATGCTATATTAATATAACATTTGGTTTGTTATTATTTAAAAGGATATTTCTATGATTTTAATTAAGAGACCCTTTTGGGAACAACTTATTAATAAATACTGGGAAAAACGGACCGTCATCTGGTTAATGGGGGTACGTCGTGTTGGTAAAACAAGTCTTTGCAAAAGCCTTCCCGATGTTGAATATTTTGACTGTGATTTGCCCAGTGTGCGGCTTCAGATGCAAGATCCTGAAGCTTTTTTACAAAGCAAACATAGTAAAAAGCTTGTACTTGACGAAATTCACCGGCTTGAAAACCCCTCAGAGCTTTTAAAAATTGCTGCGGATCATTATAAAGATGTAAAAATTATAGCAACGGGCTCATCAACACTTGGGGTAAGTAAAAAATTCAAAGATACGCTTACAGGACGCAAAATAGAGATATGGCTTACCCCTATGCTTATTGAAGAAATGGCGTTATTTAAGAACAATGACATACGCCATCGATTCTTATTTGGCGGGTTACCATCATTCTTTGAAGAAACTGATTTTCCTCACAAATTCTTTCAAGAATGGATAGATGCTTATTGGGCGAAAGATATTCAAGACATTTTTAACGTAGGAAAGCGAAGCGCTTTTCAAAAATTTACAGAACTTTTACTTGCTGGTAGCTCAGGATTGTTCGAAGCAACTCGTTATGCATTATTATGCGAGGTAAATAGGGCAACTATAGACAACTATCTTAATGTTCTTGAAGAAACATTTGTTGTTCATGTAATTCGTCCATATGCTTCGCACAAACCAAATGAAATTGTTAAAGCACCAAAAGTTTATAGCTTTGATACCGGTATTATTAATCACACAAAAGGACAAACCCAATTACGTGAAGACGATCTTGGTTTTATGTGGGAGCACTGTGTGCTTAATCAATTACATGCACACCTTCAGACACGCTCAATCAATTATTGGCGCAATAAATCTGGGGCTGAAATTGATTTTGTTATTCGCGGCAATAATGAAAATACTGTTCATGCTATTGAATGCAAGTTTTCAATACTTACAGATGCAACACCCAAATCTATCGCTAAAAACTTTGAAGCATTCCGTAGTAATTATGCACATGGGAAAAACTATGTTGTTGCTTATAATATCAATGGACCATTCACGAGAAAGTGCGGTGATGTATCTGTAACATTTGTTAACACAAACACTTTAATACAATTATTACAAAGCCAAAATGATCACAAATAAAATCACCCCCGGGTACCGGGGGTGATTGTTCTGCCGTACTGTAGTTGTACTTAGAAATATCTTAGACACAATATATCCCCTGCGACACAGGGGATATATTATTACAATGTGAGACGTTAGAACTTCACATTAAATCCTGCGTAACCTTCAGCCTCTTTTGGAGCATTCTTACCCGCAAAGACATATGCACCACCAACGAACAGATCAAGATACTTCATAGGAGCATAATTAGATTCGAATCGCACTTTGTGTGCAAACTCTTCTGTGTTTTTGCGTGCAACTGAGTTGTCAAGTGTCATTGGGCTGTCTATCCAACATGGGGCCCAATCGGCATCTTCCACACCTAAACCGACTTGTGTTTCATCAACCTTTAAAAGATGTGCACCGTTACCCCAAGCCTTACCCAATGGATGTGTCAAAGATGTCTTATTCTTAAAGTTTATCTTGTCTTCGGTCTTGAATAAGAATTCATAACCAATTGTTGAAGAGAGTGAACTTGTCTTTGGATGATAGAAGTTAAAGTCAAAGTGTCCAACAAAATATCCCCAGTCAACATTAGCATCTTCACGGTTCAACAGGTTCTTTACAGTAGCCCCTTTATACGATGCTGCTCTCTGTTCTACAGATGAAAGAACAAAGTTGTATGAAGCGTCAAGTTTTAAGCCGAGCCAGTTAACAGCTTTCCATGCAGCCATTGCACCAAGCTTTAACTCAACGTGGCCACCATTGCCAAGACGAACTCTATAAGGGTTGTAGCTGTATTTCTTTCCACCGCCTGTAGGAATAACTAGTCCGCCAGAAATCTCACCAACCCACTTGTCATTAAATGTATGCTCATAATAAAGTTCAACAGGAATGTCCCCTATCCCGGCATACTCGTGTGTTTGAAACATTATGTTGCCACTGTTTTGTAGCCATTCGTAAATATTTCCCTTATAAAATCTTAGTTGTGCGTCAATAACACCTTCTTCACCACGAGATAAATTGTTATGAGAAGTTCCACCAAAAATTGGTGAAAGCCACAATTGTTTTAATTGAGCATTTGTCATTTGTGTATAATTATAATCACGTGCAAAAACATAACCATGTTCATCTCCAGGCGTAGGGAGATTGTCTGGATTTAAGGCTAAAGTATTTGCTGTTGCTCTTCCACAGTCTACGAGATCTGTATCTATAGAAAATACATTGCCAGCATTTGTGGTTACGCCAGTTGGATAGCCAAATGGGGGTCTTGATCCAGTATTTTCTACAAGAATAACATATGGTATGGGATTTGCACCACCGGGACCTGTGTAAGCTTGTACAGCATCATGGGCTAGATTATATTGACGTGCATTAACACCAGAATAATGATCAGCGCCAGCACCAGTGTCTAATTTTAGTATTTTCCCAACCTGCCCATGCCCGTCTAGTGTTAAAAGATTGTTTACAAGTGCCATATTGAAACGCTTAATTGGGAAAAATGTCGAGCGAGTACCATCGCTATCTGTAATATTTACAGCATCACCGTCTATCACCAAATCACCATATTCCATTAAAGCTTCTTCTGCATAATCATCACGTTCCATGCGAACTTGTTTAATAGGAACAGAGACGCGAAGGCCTACTCTACCTTTGTTTTTCCAGACAGGGTACTCAAGTTTTCCACCAAGTGTTACCCCTTTTTCAGTGTAAGATACGCGTGGTGCAATTTGTGTTATACCCAAAAATGGGTTTGTATTCTGAAATAAATACATGTAAGGATCACACTCGGTTGAATTTTCAAATGCCTCAGAAAGTGTAAATTCAGATTTCCCGAACATTAATTCAGTAAGTGGGCTTGTTTTTGTTCCGTGCTTGATATATGCTTTGCTAAACTCTTTAAAGTACCCAGCAGACCAGAGGTCTAGATTATATTTTTTCTTATGAGTTTTCTTAAATGTGTAGCCTATTGGTCCACGCCCAATAACTAGAGGGGTTTTGAAATCTGTTGCAAACAGAGTACCAACTCCCACAAAAGTAACAAGCGCGGCCAGTTTTAACACCTGTTTTCTCATTAAATTCTCCTAACTTTTGAACAGTAAGTTAAACCTTACGCTTTTTTATAAGAGAGGGGAAAATTTCCCCTCTCTATGGTTTTAACTAGTCAAGCAGAGCAAATACTGTTGGATCAGCACCACCATCATTACGTGAGTTCATAACACCACGCTTGAAGGCGTTATCTACTTTACCATTAACTGCCTGAGGATTATTAACACGAACAATTCTGTAAACATCTGTTGGATATATCTTATCACCTGAATTTGTGCCCTTGTTAATATAAGAGGCAACTGTGTTATAAGGAGTTGATCCAACAGAGACGTAGCCGTTACCAGATTTAACCATTGTCTCGTATGAGAGTGCACTTAATGCGCAGAAAGCATCGTAATGGTCTGTGTATGTCAAGAGTTTGCTTCCCACAACATATGGTACTGAAGAGGCTGTAAGATCAGAACGAGATAGCATAATTAATCCAGAGCCAAGAATAGAATACATTTCGCCGCCGACTGTTTCGCCTGCATAGTCCCAAATATTTGCATAATGTATTGAAGTGTCATCTGGGACGTACATAAGGTTTCCACCGCCACGTAGATATGCATATGCTTCTGTATTGAGTCTAATATTATATGTAGCTGCAGGACCTATTGCCATTAATGAGGCTTGTGAATTAGAGCCGTCGAATATATTCTTGTGTTCAAATGCACCGTTTTGCATATTTATATTAATTGTGTTTACGTTCTTGAGTGCATATACTGCCCAAGCTTTTTGTCCTGATTCATCTGTCCCTAGCGTATCATCTGGATGGAACACTGGGTATCCTGTCTCTGAACTAACTGTGACTGCGCCTGATGTTGCCTCTGGGTTATTGCTTCTTGCTGCACCACCGTTTGGATTCGAGAACTTATTAATAACACCAGCGCCTAATCCCAAATATCCTTCACGATCAATATGGAACACTGCATCTGGGCCGTTTAGTGTAAGCGTAAAGCTAACTGAGCCGTTTGTTACAGCGGCTGTGTTTCCTACCTCAAATGCACCACCGGCGACATTTGAATCACCAATGTACATACCAGCTGAACGTTGTAGACTTATCGTTACGTCTGTAGCTGGAGTTGTTGAATCTGATTGTACACCTACAAATGCACGCCCGTTGACCTCTATTATTGCATGTTTGTTGCCCCAGATCTGTCCCTTACCAAGAATCTTGGTACGGCCATATTGACTGGCTGCTGCATTGGCATTACGCGCAACTAATTCTATAGGATCAACTGTTCCTTCAAATACAAGTCGTGAATTATCATTAAAGTAAAGAACTACACCACCTGTTGGAGAACTTGGGAATCTAATTGATGCACCCTCTTCTAGAATAAGACTTACTTTACCACCAAAGCAGATTTGTTGTTGATAAGTTGACTGGCCAAAGCCACTAAGATCAAGTTCGCCACCAGCAGGAATACGAATTTCTACTGGATCTACTGATGTAAATGTTATTCTTTGTACGCTATTGCTACCAAACTTGGCACTTGGGATAAGGGCCTGTTTGTCTGCAACTATTACATTTGAATTAACATCTACTACACCATCACCAAGTGGGCAAATACATACATAATCTTTACCCAAAATGTTCCAAGCATTTAATGAATGCTCGTTATAGTGACGTGTCCCTAGACCAATACGTCCACCACATTCTACAAATAGAACAGCATGGGCACCTTCGCCTATGAAATGTTCTGTTGTAAGATCTCTTGTGGTCTTAAGTGATGCAAACTCTCTTACTCTTGCTACTAATGGTCTTGTTGCATCGCCAGAAACATCTAGATGGAATGGATCGGCCATTGTTGCGCATGCTACACGAATTTGTTTGATATCATCGCCGGCGCCAATGTAAAGTAAATTAAGCCCAGTGACATCTACAGGTGTACCAAATGATTCTGTTGCACGTGTTAAGAAAGATTTAATTCCAGAAGGAACACCAGGGTGACGTGACAATGGAGCAGATTTGACTGCAGCAAAATCTGAATCTACATCTCTGTAATACCAGCCAAATGTTAATTCTTCAGAGCATGACTTTTCTGATCTTGTTGATGTTGCTTGTGAATTTTCACCACTTACTCTTACATAGCCAAGTGTTATATCTCTACGGTTATCGAAGAGATCCTTTGTAAAGCCATATGGCTGTATACTATAGTTCTTGCCAAATGTTACTTGATCTTGCACTAGATCTATAATTCCTGATCCTAGACATTCTCGAACATCGCCAAGATAACTATAATCATTATTTAGTTCTTGACCAAGCATTGTGTCAAAATATACTTCGCAAGGTTTGCTAGTTGTTGTGCTTGTGCCTGAAGCTATTCTGCCACCGTGGTTGACATAAACTGCACCACTGTTTGCATTTGTTGACAATGGAACTTTAATGCTGTTGCCATTCTTATCAAGACTGCCAAATGTTACTAAGTCACAATCGATAGAAAGTGTTGCAGGGGCAGCTGGTCGTGTTGCATGTATGGCATTAAGTACAAATTGTTTTGTTGCACCTGCTGTTTGTGGTGATTCACCTGGATATGGGTACGACCCTTCGGCGCCAACTGTTGTTGTCCATCCAAGAGACATATAGCAAGAGGCATTGTCACTTGTTGGTACTGATAACATAAACAGGTGATGAGCTCTCTGTTTATTATAACTGGCTGTGGCAAGTGTTGATGGGAATTCATTACCATCTTTTATTGAGAGTGTAACTTTAGAAGATGTATCTGTTGCAGCTGAACTTGCACGTAACAGAGGTTTATTGCCTTTAAAAACGTTTACGTAAGCGCTTTCTGTTACATAATTTGACAAGCTATCACTCATGAGGCTATTCGAGCTACCAAATTGTAATACACGACCATACCCTGTCAAGAGTGTATCAAGGGCATCGCCATGATCGTAGTATTTAATTGCGCTTGAGTTACTGTAGGTTGTGTTCGCTGTTGTACTAGAATCTGCAACAGGAATATCTTTAACTACAAGTCTTACACCGGTTGCATTTAAAGATTCATGAAGCGCTAATGTTGAATTGTAAAGACGAATTTCTGGCATTCGATATCGATCTTTTTCTTTATCTGTATCTGTTGAGGCATTTGTGAGTGCGAAGAATAGTTTATCGCCACCAATTATTGCTGGTTCTGCTGATGTTGGATTGCCAGAGACATACTTTGTTGCATCAGAGTGTTCTATTGTAAGCCCTGTAAAGTCTGCCATATGGTTAACACAGATTGCTGGGGAATTATATCTTGCATATGTAGAAGATGAATCTGCAAGAAGTGGTCGCGTAAGCGCAACTACCGTGCCTGTGTCGTCTATATTGCCCTCTGTGCCATTGTATGTTCTTAAAATAGAAGACATGCCAATTGTGCCAGCTTTAAGTGTAGGTGTTGTGTAAGATCTTAATGAAAGTGTTGTTGCGTAAGGATCTGTATAAAGTGTAGAACGATCTATATTTTCTGCATTTAATCTGCCGGCTATATCAAGAACATGCTCACCTTCTCCGGTCTTTGTAAGAGTGTTATTAGCAAGTTGATAACCATCGTATGCAACTTTAACAAGTTCACCGGCGTCATTCTTTTCATTAACTAATAAAACTTTATCAAAATCTATTGTTGCATCGTCCAATGGATCATATGCGCTTGGATCTGTTGCATCTGCAACCCAGAAGTTATACATGTAACCATGAGATGTTGAAGCAGCGCACTTTAGATAAAGATTTGCGTTACCTCTAAGTGTAATCTTTGCTTTTTGTACAGCTGCACCCAATGAAGGATCAGCGGCCGTAAAGAAGCTTTGTGCCTCTGAATCTGCTGTTTCTTTATAGAACAGTCTGTCATCTAAGCCGTCAATTATAAGAGCAGATGGGTTATGTGCTTTTAGATAATTTGGATAATCAGCATAGTCAGCTTTTGCAACTGCATCTACCTGATTAACTGCACCGGCTGTATAATCAACAAATGTGTTATCAAAAATATCTAATTCGCCATTTATGCCAAGAACATAACCAAATCTTACATTAGTGTCTCTTCGTGATGTATCAAGAGTTGTATATGCATAAGCGTTACCCAATTTATCTGAGTTATAAAAATCTAAAAATGGGTCAGCGGCTAATTTACCATGATTATGCACATCGTTGATAATTAAAAGGCCTCTCTTTGTGGTTGTAGTCAAAGACTCTGGAGCATATGTTTGTGTTGGGTTTGCTCTGCTGGCATATGCTTGATTGTCTGTCACTCTCATTATTGCCTTAATACCGGCAGGGCTTGAGAAATCAAGGGCTGTACGAATTGAAGAGGATGTAAAGTCTGGAACATAATGTCCTGCAACTACAAATGCACCGTCGTTAAATGGATACAATTTTGACAGCTTAAGGAACAGAGAACTACCGTCTTCACCGCCTGTAAGGCCGTCTTGCCATCCAGTTTTATATGCACCATCAATGAAGAGAACCATTCGGCCTGTTCCTGCTGGATTAGAAGAATCGAATTCTACCGCTGCATATCCACCGTCTGCATATGCACCCTCTGTATCAACTGCGCCTGTTGGATTATCAGATATAAATGTGAAGATAGAGTTTTTACCAACGCGTACTAATGTTCTCTTACTTGCATCGCTATTGTTTTTACGCTGGAAAACAACTTTACTTTGTCCAGAATCAACACTGTCTTTTGTTTGTTCCATTGTAACAAATACTTTTGTACCACCAGCTGCGCTTGTAAATGAGTCTCCGTTCCATGCCCATGAGATTACGCCATTGCTGCCAATACTTGCCGACATGCCATTGGCTTCGTTCTCATCTATATCACCAAGGAACTCAACTTTTGTTCCATCGTACATATTAAATATTGTACGACCGGCACCTTTGAAAGTTATAAGCATATGTGAATATGTATCTGTGTCTTCAAGTGCGCCTAATACTGAAATTGTCTTGCCTCTAAAAGCAAGATTATATAGACAATTAACTGTGATCTTTTTACCACTTGCTACATCAAACACAAGATGTGAGTATCCTTCTCCCTCTGTTCCGCCTGAGAGATCAGAGCGATATGGTTCAATTATTGTGTCTGTTTTGACATTAACAGTCATGTTTTTATCGCTAGCTGTAAGAACTACTTCACCGTCTACCTTAAGTGGACAGGCTGTAGCACCCTCTTCTGTGTCGCCATTCAGTGTGCCATAGATATTTAATGTTGTATCAGATGTTGTTTCACCGCTCTCCTCTCCCGCAGTAAAATTAGCTGTATCTGCAGTAAGGCGATCTCCATCTTGGTAAGCATCGCTTTCATCTACCGCATAACCAGAATCATTAACATGGTCTCCTGTAGGAGTCCAATCTTTTGCCTTCATTCCAAAGAAAGGCAACGCAAGGACCGCTACCGAGAACAGCATCATGCGAAGTTTATTGCTCATTATTCTTTCTCCCTTCAAATGGATTAAGAGTTAACCCACCAACACTTCCTGTATGCACATATATGTCTAAGAAGCTTAAACTCTTTTTTTCTAGGACCCTCCTTTCTTTGCACTTTACAGCGCACACCAAAGCTAACGCTATAAAACTAATTAAAGTAATTATAGTTTATGTTTTAAAGACTTACTGTTACTACGGCCCCGAGACAAACCAGAAAATAACATAGCTTGCCTCAACTGTCATTAGATGTTTATAAATACCTGTGAAAAACCAATCAAGGGCCAGAGAATTTTGCTTCATGAAGAGATTTGAGTTGTGATTTTTAGTCATCCTCATTTACTCTCCTTTAGATACTCTCCTTGCCCAACATAACATTACTCAACTCTGTATTCATGTTAAAGTTAGCTTTTGTACGTTAAATGTCAAGGATGTTTAGATTTAATTTTCTTTTAAAAATGTACTTTATTTTGTCTATCTTTACAAAACCTTTATTCTTATTTATATACTTTTATTCGCGTAATTTTTAAAATTTTTTATTAAAAATTTTAAACAATATTAAAGTAATATACAGCAAAAAGCCATAATAAAGTAAAGAGTTTTAAAAAAACAGGGAGATATTTCATGCACGGTCCCTTTATTCCAGTGTTTTCATTGTCTAGACAGGTAAAAACACTTGAGAAAGATATAAATAAAGTTTTTTCTAGTATTTTAGAGAGCCAGCAGTTTATTGGGGGAAATTTCGTCGAAGAGTTTGAAAAACGACTAGAGCAATATCTTAATGCCAAATTTGTAATCTCGTGTAATTCTGGTACAGATGCACTTTGGCTCGCACTTAAAGCATTAGATATAGAACAAAATGATATTGTTCTTACAACACCATTCTCTTTTATAGCTTCTAGTAGTGAAATAGTCTCGCACAGGGCTCACCCTGTTTTTATAGATATAGATGAAAAAACTTATAACATTAATCCAGAATTACTTTCTAATTGGCTCCAAAATAACGCTATATATAATAACGGTCAGACAATTCATAAAAGTACAGGATTTAAAATAAAGGGGATAATACCTGTTAATTTATTTGGTCAATGCGCTGATTATAGTATTATTAACAATATAGCACGTGAGTGGGGCCTGTGGGTTGTCGAAGACGCTGCACAAAGTATTGGGGCTAAATATAATAATAAATCTTCTGGGACATTGGGTGATATTGGGTGCTTCTCTTTCTATCCAACTAAAAATCTTGGAGCATTTGGTGATGGAGGGTGCTGTGTCACAGATAGCGAAGTGCTGGCAGAAAAAATTTTGTGCTTAAGAAATCACGGCCGAAAGACTCATTACGATTATCAATCGCTTGGGGTTAATAGCAGGCTTGATGGCATTCAAGCTGCTATACTTTCACTTAAGCTTGATTATCTTGACCAATGGACAGAGCGAAGGCGCCAGATAGCCAGTTACTATACCAAAGAACTAAGTGAGATCCCATTTATAAAAGTGCCGTTAGATATTTTTAAAACTCATGTGTATCACCTATATTCTGTGTTAATTAAAGATTCCCCTGGGATAAACACAAGAGATAGTGTAGCAAAATATCTGGAACAAAATGGAATTGGAGCCAGAATTGTTTACCCAAAAGCTTTAACACAAATGGATTTTTTAAAGACACATAAAGATCTTGTAACTAATTGCCCAGTAGTACAAAAGGTTATACAAGAGATTATATCGCTTCCAATGTGGCCTGAATTGACAGACCAAGAGGTCTTTTATGTTATAGATACTTTAAAAGCTTTAGCTCTAGATAAAAATGTAAAAAAATTTCAGGAACACACAGATGTTATATAAAAAAATCTCAGGGGGTTTTTTTATAGTTATAGAGGGGCTTGACGGGTCGGGCAAGAGTACACTTGCAAAGAATTTAACCCTCTGGTTAAATTCCAAAAGTTTTAATGTGACACTTACAAAAGAGCCAGGGGGATCAGATATTGGTGTGCCATTGCGTGCTATCACACAAGAACATAAGGGAGTATTAGATTTTAAGGCTGAATTTTTATTATTTGCAGCAGACAGAGCTCAACATTATGCTTCTATAATTAAACCGGCTCTTTTAAAAAATAATATAGTTATGTCAGATAGATTTAAAGACTCTTCACTTGCATTTCAGGGTTATGGTAGAAGGCTTGATCTTGATATTATTTTAAAAGTAAATAGCTGGGTTACAGAAAGTATTATACCAGATTGTACTTTTTATATAGACATAGATGTTGCTACAGCTTGTAAAAGAATTATGGGTAGAGCTGAGAATCTTACACGTTTTGAGCAGGAGACACGTGACTTTTGGAAAAGAGTTCATGAGGGTTACTCTTTAATGTATAAAGACTCTAAAAATTATAAAAATTTATTTGTTCTTAATGGGCAAGATACTCAAGCTGGGCTTTTAGTACAGGCACAAAAATCGCTGGCCCCCCTTTTGGATGTTAGCTAAAAAAATAAATATTACGAATATCACACGTGTCACGTGTGATATCTCTTAAATAAAAATAAATAAAGATAAGTAAATGATAGAGCTTATAGAACAGGTAATAAAAACAAATGTCCCCACGAAAATTTTTGTAGGGACACTAGAGAAAACGCAAGAATTTACTACACTTGTTTTGCAAAGATATTTGTGTTTAAAAAAATCATCTGAACATTCTGATCTGTCTGAATGTTTTTGTCGTGAATGTCAAAATATAAAAAACAGACAGCATTATAATATTATGTGGCTTTCACCGTCCAAAAATTATACTGTAACAGATATAGATTTAATTCTAGATAAAATACGTTTTGTGCTTGATAAGAATCATAAATTTTTTTTTATATTGGATAATGCTCATACCCTTACTACTGTTACTGCTAATAGACTTCTAAAAATATTAGAAGAACCCCCAGTGGGCTATAATTTTTTTCTTCTTACTACAAATATTTATAATATTTTGCCCACTATTATCTCTAGGGCTTATGTTTTAACATTTACAGGAGAATCTAGAGATTCACAAATACACCCGTTATTAAATATTTTTTGTGATAAAAATTTTTTTGAGTACAGCACAGAGCAACTTCAGGGAGAACACACCGGCCTCCGGCCGGTGCCGTCTAGCCCAAAACTTGCCAGCCAGGGTATGGGTGGTGGCTGTCTCCCCTCTGAAAAACACACCGGCCTCCGGCCGGTGTTGTTACCTTTATCAAGTGAATTTGAGTCTATTTTAAAAAAATTTAAGCCAACAGAGATCGAGACAATAGAACTTCTTGATGATCTTTTAGAATATTTTATAAAGTTATCTTCACTGGAGAGTAATAAAAAAATAAGAGATATTATTAATTATATTATAAAGTTTCGAAAAATGCCCCCAGGGCCTGGTAGCTGCGATATTTTTTGGAAAACGTTCTATCTTAATTTTCCAATATGAGATTTGTTATAAAAAAGATTTTTTGTTTTGTCACCAGAGCTTTTTTGAAAACAGCACGCATAATTTTTTGTGTAAATACACCAGCTTTTGGTCGGTGCTGTTATTTTATCGCTAGAGTGTTATTTGTACAGCTTGTACTAGCTGTGACCTCTTTACCTATTTTACTATCATGGGGATTACCTATTTCTTACATGAGTATAGTTGGGAATATATTATTTATCCCATTTCTTATAACTTTTATTACTTTAGGTTCTACTATTTTTTTCTTAACTTTATTCAATATTCCCTGCCAGACACTTATTTACGCGCTTGATTCTTTTACACAATCTTGGCACAGAATTCTATCTTGTGGGGATAACAACTGGTTAATTTGCTTTCATGCACCCCCATTATATTTATCGATAATAATTTTAACATTAATTTTTATCTCACTTAAAATAACCAGAGTTTTATTTTATAGATTTACTCTTTTTGTTTTTATTTTAGTTATGTCTCTTTTTATGATTTTTATCACACAAAAAAATAATAAAAATATAAGTAAACAGATAGAAAAGGGTCTTTTTTTGCAAACAGATCAAACTGGAGCACTTACTCTTATCGATAATAATTTTCTTGTGCGTAAAAAATCACTCGCCTCTTTTATAGAGTTTGAGCTTAAGCCATATCTAATAAAAAATTACGGCTCAGCGCATTTAAAAGAACTTGTTTTATTAAAAGATAACAAAATATTTTATAAGATACAGGATCTTTTATTAATCGACGAAGTTACTGTATTTACCTCAAGATCATAATCCATAAGATTATATAACAAATTTTTAAAAGATTTACCTTCGTAGACAAAATCATATGTGCCTGAGCATATTGGTAAGTTTAAATTATATTTTTTAATAAGAGATTTTATTGATTGTAATGTGTTGATTCCCTCAGGTAAAGTTGTAAGTTGTGTAGAAATATCACTTAACAGGTGTCCCTGTCCTAACATTTTTCCCATTTTAAGATTTTTACTTAATGTGCCTGTGCAAGAAAGAAAAAGATCACCAAATCCTGCAAGCCCATAGATAGTCTCACTTCGCCCACCAAGATGTAAAGATATCTTTGCCATTTCTTCTAGGCTTTTTGTTACTAGATAAGCACGTGTATTTTCTTTACATCCTGACCCTATAGCTATTCCCATAGCTATAGTAAAAAGATTTTTTAGTGCTCCTCCTACCTGAACACCAGTAATATCATCAATTATATAAGTTTTTAAGTAATTATTTTCTAGTAATAAAGAGAGCTCTCGAGCTATATTTTGATTTTTTGATGCAATCATTGTGGCAGTATAACACTGTTCAGCTAGCTCTTTTGCAAAGTTTGGCCCGCCAATTATTGCTATTTCTGTACTTGCGCCAAGTACTTCGCTAACAATTCCAGCTGGTAATAGTAATGTTTCTTGTTCTATCCCTTTACTAAGTATTACCCATTTCTGTGTTTTTTTTACGTAAGGCTTAGCCTGATTTAATATTTCACGCAGAAATTTTACAGGAACAGCTTCAAAAACCCAGTCGCTGGCGCTTAGTGCTTCCTGAAAACTACAAGAGGCTTTTATTTTGTGGGACAAAGAGATATTAGGTAAGAAGTGAGTATTAGTATGATTTGTCTGTATCTCGTCTACAACTTCAGATTCGTAACACCAGAGAATAACATCATGTTCATTAGCTGCTAAATGTGTTGCTACAGCTGTGCCCCATGCACCTGCCCCAAGAATGGTTATTGTGTTTTTCATAAGCGTATCCCGATTACTCCTTTTATTTTCCAAAATTTCTTTTTACGCTTTCAAATTTATCTACACACTCTAGTATATTTTCTTCAGTAATTTCAGGCCAATAACAGTTTAAAAACATAAATTCACTATAGGCACTTTGAAAAAGTAAAAAATTGCTTAATCTTATTACACCACTTGTTCGAATAATAAGGTCTGGTTCCGGTATACCCTTGGTCCATAGAGAGTTACTTATTAAATCTTCATCTATTTGATCTATAGTTAAAACTCCATTAGTTACCCGTTTTACTATATCTTTTACTGCAGATACTATCTCTTGTCGTGCACCGTAACAAAATAGGATATTAAGATTAAGCTTACCAAGATCTTTAGTCTGTTCTTCTATGTTTACTATTGTATCTTTTATCTGCATAGGGAAGTAAGATGTATCACCTATAAATTTTACTTTAATTCCATTTTTTATAAGTTTAGGAAGATTTTTGGAAAATTCATTTGCCAGTAATGAAAACAGATATTTTTTTTCACTCTCTAATCTATTAAAATTTTCTATAGAAAATGTGTAGAAAGATAAAAACTTAATGCCACGTTTAATGCAGGCACGAATAGTATTTTGGGCAGCCTCTAATCCCCTTTGATGTCCCAGAAAAGATTCCAGTTTATTCCTAAGCGCCCACCGTCGATTTCCATCAGGGATAACTGCAAGGTGTTGCATACTTGCATACTCCTTTGATATTTTTGTTGCCTTAACATCAGCGCTACCCTTTTATACTACCCTAAACTATGTAACTTTCAATAAGAGATTCTCTTTTTTATTATACTTTACTTCGCTAGAAATATCTGTTGGCTTTCAAGCCGGTGCGCGCTGCACTTAATGCTTTATTAACACAATCAGAATTTTGTGAATAATTTCATAGGGATCATACAAAAACTTTTATTTTTGAAATTATTATCTACTTGACATTTTCTTTGATGTGTATATTATTAAAGTTACCGTAATTTGGTAAAACATGAAATTTTATAAAAATATATACTTTTTTAACTTAACGTTCATATAATACAACAGGGTAAATAATTCAACAAGTTGTTTGGGGTTATGGGGGAGGGTAAAAATATGGAAAACATTAAAGAAAAAATCAAAGCTATCATCTTCGACATGGATGGTACAATTATTAGCACCCAAGGTATTTGGGAAAGGGTAACATTAGATGTTCTTTCTCATTACGGAATTAATAGTATAACTTCTGATCAAGAAAAACTTCTTAGTACCCTACAGGGAATGGACTTACGGCTTGCATCATCTCTTCTTATAGATGAATTTGGACTTGCATGTAGTATAGAAGAGCTTTTTGCTCGTAAGGCAGAACTTGCTAAAATTTATTTAGTAAACCAACCAATAGAGTTCATAGAAGGATTCGAAGGTTTTCATAAAAAGATCCAAAAATATGTTATTCCAACAAGTATTGCTACAAATGCAGATTTAAATAGTCTTAAGTTTTTATCACAAAAGTTAAAATTTGATCAATTTTTTGGAAACAATATGTATTGCCCTATAGATGTAGAAAACAGGACAAAACCAGATCCAGCACTTTTTCTTCATGCAGCTAAACAGCTAGGAGCTCAGCCAAATGATTGTGTAGTTTTTGAAGATTCCTGGGCTGGTTTTCAAGCGGCAAAAGCTGCTGGGATGCGCTGTGTTGCTATAAAAAATTCTCACAATTATAATTATCTTAATTATGTAGATGTTGCTATAGATAATTATAATCAGGCAGAAAATGCTCTTATTACAATAAGCAATCGACAATAAAGATCTTCGTTTTATAATAAACACTGTTACATGATATTAAGACGGCTCTTTAAAAAGAGCTGTCTTTTGTAAAAAATATTTTTATTTAATAAATAAAGGGTTACTTCATGAAATGCCAGCCTGATTTTTATGAGAATATAAAATCTCAAGATATCTTATGGTTTGTTTCACAATTAAATAATAAAAGTATTTGCGAAAAACTTTTAAAAAGCTCTTTTATGGTCTCTGATGTTGATGGGTCACTTACTGATGCTGGTGTTTATGTCTCAGCAGATGGTGAAGGGGGTAGAAATTTTTCGACAATAGATGGATATGTTGTACAACATGCTATTTCTAGTGGGTTAACTATAGCTTTAGTCAGTGGGAAATATAATCTATCTACTAGAATTAGGGGATTAAGATTGGGAATTCCTGATGAGCTTTGTATTGCTGGTGTTAAAGATAAAGTTAATTTAATTAATAATTTATGTGAAAAGTATAAATTATCTTTTTCACAGATACTTGTCTTTGGTGACGACTATCTTGATACTAAGATAAAAAAAGATATTCCAGAGATAATTTTTGCTTGTCCTTTAAATGCCCCTTTTTATTTTTATCATATGGCTGATCTTGTTTTGCCTAAACCGGGAGGCCAACATGCATTTAGACTTCTTGTCGATCTTGTTCTTTATGTTCAGAAAAAACACTTTGCGCAAGATATAATTTCACAGGCACTTAAAGTTTATAAAGTGTGAATTAGTAAATCCCAAAATTTAATTGGGCGAAATTATAATGATAAGTAAAAAATTATTTTTAATATCTCTTGTCTGTGTGTTAACGATATTTTTAATTTTTTGCTTATTATATTTTTACAAAAATTATTTACAACAGCTCTCTACTAAAAATGCAGAAGATAATACTTTGTTAAATTCACAAAATATTAATTCTCCAGAAATAACTATCAAAGAGATCACTCTTAAAAATAAAGAGGCCGATAAAAACTACGAGGTTACAGTAACAGCAAAGGAGGGTAAGTTTTTTTATCTCCCCAGTACTCTGGAATGTTCTTATTTAAATTGTATTTTAACAACAGGCCAACAGGTAATTGCCAAGCTTTATGCTGATAAAGCGCTTGTAAACCAAAATAATAAGACAGTAATATTCCCTGGGCCTGTGTCTGGACATTTTGAAGATCTTAGTATTAGAGCTGAAAATATTTTATATAATTTTGGTCAGCAGACAATAGATAAAGCTCATAATGTATTTTATTATCACCCGGATTTTTATCTATATGCGCCAAATAGTAGTGTGCAGATAAAAAACAATTTTATTTTTATGTCTGGTGGGGTTAAGAGTGAATTTTCACAAAGCCCTACAGGCAACAATAGCTGATATTTTTTTGGGGTTATAATCTAGTAAAATTTTCGCGCAATTTTTTAATGTTGCACCTGTAGTAAATAAATCATCTATAAGAACTATATGTTTATCTTTTATAATATTTTTAATTTTATTTTTATATAATCTTTTAACAGAAAAGACATTTTTTACATTTTCTATTCTCTCATGAAGATTAAGCTTTGATTGAAATTTAGTTCGCTTATGTCGTGTTAATAAATTTTTAACTGGAACATTAAATTCCCCTCCAATAACTTTAGCTATCTCGTGTGCTTGGTTAAACCCCCTGGATGCATAGCGTGTCCAGTGTAAAGGTATCGGAATTAAAATTTCTGGATATATCATGTCAATTTTAAGTTGCTCAGTTATAAGTGCACCCAATTGTTTACTTGCAAGAATATCATGTCTCAATTTTCGTAAGACAAGTTCACGTAACGGTGTTTGATAGGCACCAAGAGAATAGACATTTAATATTCTTTTTTTTGTTAGCGCTAGTGGGATAGTTATAAGTGGGACAATCTTTTTTTTACACATGTTACAAAAAACATTTTCTTTAAATAACAGTACCCCACAGGATCTGCAGTGTAGGGGATAAATAAGTAACAAAAATTTATTTAACAAAGATATCATAAGATAATTTTTTATCTGGCTATCCAGATTATTAGTCTTAAAAATAAATTTATTACTAGTCCAGAGAGAATATCGCTTATTAATATTCCTATTGCCCCAGGAAGTCTTTCTATGTCTATGTGTACAAAACGCATTATAAGATAATTTAATAAAAAATTAAGTATGTGAAATAAGACAAACCCAACTAATATAAATTTTATAGTGAGTGGGACATAAATAAACACAGCAGCAAGCCCAACAACCTTATCAAGAACTATAATTCCTGGATCTTTATCACTTATAAGCATAAGGGCAAGTTGTGTTATTCCAAAAGAGAGTATAAGTAAAATAAGCAATAATATATAAAATAAAGATAGATTAATTTCTGCAAAAAAATTTAATATAAAGACAATTGGGATTGCCGCAAACGATGCAATTAATCCTCCTATTAATCGGTGCTGACCAAGTTTTCCTAGTGACGAGATATTTAAACAGATCTCTTTAATTTTTGTCATCATAATCTGTCCTTATCATTTGTAACACAATGCCAATGACTCCAATTACTACATATATATCAGCTATATTAAATGTAGGCCAATATAAAGATGCATAATGTAAATCTATAAAGTCAACAACTCCCCCATAAATAAATCTGTCAATCAGATTTGATAAAGCTCCTGTAAGAACAAGTGTGTGAAACCAGATACATTTATTCTCTTTAAGTTCTTGATAAGTAAAAAAAGAAAAAAGAATAATTATTGAAATAACAAGAGCAGTTACAACACAAAAACCAAATTGTGATTTTGTATGTAGAAATCCCCAGCTTACACCTCTGTTCCAGATTAATGATAGAGATAAATACCTAGAAATTTTTAGTGAGCTGTTACTTAAAAAAGATAATATATAATATTTAGAAATCCTATCTATAATAAATATAATTATAAAAAAAGAGAGATAATAAAAAATATTTTTTTTCATAAGTAGATTTTTTGTACGTTAAAAGTCCTTCTGGGTACTACTATATCTTGGTTTATTTACGTCCGCAAATTTACATTAAATCTTTTTAAACATGTAACAGCCTTCTCCCATACAGAATCAATCTCGCTTTTTTCAAGAGTTTTTTCTGGGTGTGATAACCATAATCTAAATGTAAGAGAGATTACATCCGTCCATTCTTCTTTCTCAAAAAAATCTATAAGTTCTACTTGTGTTACAAGATCACTTACATTTTGTGCCAGTGTTTCTTCTAGATCTTTTGCTTTTAAATTTATTGGGACCATCAGGCTTAAATCTATATAGGTCTCCTGAAATTTCGATATCTCTTTATAACATAATTCTGGAGTATTAAATGTTTCTAAAAAGTTCCAATCAAGATCAAAAATGCAGGCGTTAGTCTCGGGAATACATCCTATTTTGTGTAAGATTATTGGGCTTACTACACCAATTGTCCCAAGCGTGTGATTTTCGTATTTTATACTAGCCGTTTGAAAAGAGTTGTACCAGATTGGACAATCACCCTCTTGTTTATAAAAGTTAAGTTTTTTACTATCAAAGCCAAGCTCTTTAAAAAGTTCCCTTATATATTGTGTGCACTTATAAAAATCTATTTTGTTTCGCTTCTGGAGAAAAATACCTGTGACTCTTTTATTTTCACAATGTGTGTTGTCTTGCTGGCTCCAAGTGCGCCCCAGCTCAAAAAAGTATAAAGTCTCATGTGTAGAATAATTATCTTGAATACTTTTTAATAACCCAGGGATAAGTGAAGTAACTAAGCGATAGTTATTTTCAGACACTGGGTTTATTATTTCTATTGTTTTATCTGTTGGTGTGTACTCTAGCTCCTTAATAAATTTTTCGTCATAAAGATTATAATTTTGTGATTCTATCATCTTTGCACACTGTGAAAGATATCTCTTTAACTCGCGTGCTCGTCTTATTGGTGTAAGCGAAAATGGTATCCGCACAAATTCAGGTAATATTAATGGCAAATTTTCAAAACCATAATATCTAGCAATCTCTTCTAAGATATCTTCTTTGATTTTTATATCTTTGCTAGCCCTAAAATGTGGCACACTAATTATGTATTCTATTTTTTCTTTTGGTGTATGGCTCTTAAGAACTTTAAAGCCTAGTTTTTCTAGAGGAAGTTTAATCTGACTATCATGAATAGTTACACCAAGTCTTTTCTCTAAAAATTCGTGTGTCACTTCTATGATTTTATCTTTATCATGGGTTGGCCCAACAGTTATCATTTCGTCTGCCAAAAGTGCTTTTATCTTATAGTGTTCTAATATTTTAATAAATCTTTTTATAGCTTCGCTTGTTAAATATGGAGAAAGTGTTTTTTCAAATCGTTGTGAAGCATCTGAGCGTAATTTATGTCTTTGTGTTGTGCGTCTTATAGTTCCTGAATCAAAGTTTCCTGATTCAAAAAATAACTGTCGTGTGTTTCGCGTAACTCCAGAATGCTCCCCTCCCTTAACCCCTGCCAGACATAAAGATTTTTTTTCATCGGCAATCACTATATCTTGTGTTGCAAGATTTATCTCTGTTTTATCCAGAAGTGTTAACTTTTCCCCCTCTCTTCCCATACGAATAATAATCTTTTTACCAGATATTTTATCAATATCATAAATGTGCACCGGCTGTGACCAATCATATGCAATATAATTAGCTAGATCAACAACTATGTCTATAGGACGAGCACCTGTTTTGATTAATCTACTGGCTATAAAAATATCAGAGGGGAGATTATTAATCTCTTTGATGTGTAGTCCACTAAATCTTATACACCCAACACTGTGATTCTCGATAGTAACTTCACTAGTAGGGATTGGGCGTGAAGCTTTTTCAAATATTATTTCGCGACAGGGAGCTAAAAAATTTTCTTCAGGTAAAAGCGTTAAATTCAAAAATGCAGCTATCTCTCGAGCAAAACCCCTATGTCCCCACATGTCTGGTCTGTGAGTAAGAGATTTATTGTCTACCTCAAGAATTACATCTTCACTTTCAAATCGTGTGCGCCATTCACCAAGTAAATCTTGTGGGCTAGCTTGCACTGGGGGCATAAGATCACCCATCTCGCCTCCCATGTCACTTACTTTCGCCCAATAAAAATTATTATTTTCTTTTTTAATTATATAATTATCGTTAATTATCACACCTGAAATTATGGGAAGTGTGATATTCTCTTTAAGTTCTGGAATTACAAGAGTTACACCTGTATTTGACACATTTTCTACACGGGCAATAAAAAAGTTAGAAAGATCTAGTGTAAACTTATGAACTTTTTCTATCTCTGCAGTTATAGTGTTAAACTTACGTAATATTAAAGAGACATCTTGTGATCTCCAGTCAGCATCTATGTGATCAAAAACCCATGCAAGAGAAAACTTCATAAGTGCGTCCTTTATAATATTCACTCACTTTATATAATATTACACTCAGAATGCCTTGATTTTATCAACCAGTCAATCTGCGTGTTTTATCTTTTCTCGCGCATGTGAATTTGTGTGTGAAATTTTAAGCTTGAGCATTACAGTTAAGTGTAAAATATATAGAATTTAATAGTGCTTGGCGTTTTACATAATTGTTATAATTTGCTAATATAATTAAATATTATTTGTAAAAATATAAATAACTTTTATATTATAAATTTATTCATGGGATTTTATCATGAAAAAAATAAAATTATTTTGTTTTATTATTCTTTTAATGTTTTGTGACTGTGAACTTTTTGGGATGCGGAATTATACCAGCGCAATAGGGCTAGAAGATGTTTTGGGAAGAGCGCGACTATTTAATATTTACGTTGACATAAGAGATGGTACCCTGTTTGCATCTACTTGTAATACTGGTATTACACACGAACAATTTGAGAAGGCGCTTAGTCCAGAAGGAGAATTTGGTAGGTTTGCTGGAAATATTACAAAATTAGAGCTTTTTCGTTGTGAGCGTCTTAGAGCTTTGCCTGATTTGTCAAGGTTAACTTCTTTGAAAACGTTGAAAATTTTACAATGCCCTAAACTTAGAATGGGCCCAACCCTATCAGGATTGGCTAATTTGCAAAAACTAGTTATTAGTGAATGTTTATGTCTAGATACTGTTATAGATGATGTTTTGTTTTTGCATGAACCAGTTAATATTAAGAAAATTTTGATTCAACGATGTCCTGCCATTAGAGACATTCAATTTGCGCCTTGGTTAGCACATTTGGAGAAATTTCAGGTGGCAGATTGTAAAAATTTAAATAGTTTAATCTTCCCTGAACTGCCCTTGTTAAAAGAAATAAATATTGGTGGATGCTCACATCTGAACATATTAGATTTGTCAAGATTGTCTGGATTGAGAACATTAAATATAAAGAGATGTAATTTAAAAAGAACATCTTGCTCTGTGATAGATTATCTTCTATCAAGAGAACTGAGGCGATCGAGAGAGATAGATGGATTATTTGTGTTCTCTTTACCTAGTAACTTAGTTGAGTTGTGTATTGAAGAATGTCCATGGGCTAAGGATTGTTCTCAACTCGGAGAACTTTCCAGTTTAGAGGTTTTATGTCTTAATAATACTGTTGTTGAATTGCCTGAATGGCTTTTTCAATTACTTCCTCATTTAAGGAGATTAAGTTTAGGGGATCCATTTTGCACTTTAACTAGAGGGATAGATCAGGATTTAGAAATTAAAGCCTCTTCTTATCTAAGCACCAATGAAGATGTAGTTAGGCTTATCGATGCTACACGTGAGGAACAAGCTAAATTGAGACCGGCTAGTGATGAAGCAGGCTCTTCAGATGGGGCTCCTGCCAAAAAACGGGCAAGAAGAACGGCACAAGAGTAGACTGATAATTTTTGTACTTATTAAAATATTTTAATATGGGATTATATCGTGAAGAAAGTTAAATTATTTTGTTTTATTATTCTTTTAATGTTTTATGACTGTGAAATTTTTGGGGATCCTCTTTTTAGCATTCATTATTCTAATGATTTTTTTGATAAAGATTATGGTGTTAGAGGAGCTTTAAGTGTTGAAGTTCTTGATAGAGATATTACATATTCTGAGTTTGAAAAGGCACTTATGCCTGAGGGGGAATTGGGAAGAATTGCAGAAAATATAGTTCATTTAAGGATTTATGATTGTGATAATCTTGAAGCTCTACCGGATTTATCAAAATTAAAAAATTTGAGGCATTTTCTGATTGAAGGTTGCCCAAATTTAAGAAATTTAATTATGCCTGAATTGGTTTTGCTTGAATATTTTGAAGTTCTATGTTGTCATGGTTTGAAAGTATTAGACGTATCAGAATTGCATGAATTGAGGGATCTACGGATAGAGTGGGCTATTTTTAATTTTCATGAAACAATAACAGATTTCCTTAGATTAAGGGAAATTGGACAACCAAAAAAACATACTGGTCTTTTATTGTTTTTACCTGAAAACTTAGTTGCATTAAGGCTTGGAGGGTGTAGGGGTTTATATAATTTATCTCAGATAGGGGGGCTTGAACATTTAGAAGAATTGATGATGTCTGATTCTGATATTAATGAAATACCTGAATGGCTTTTACGTGTGTTGCCTAATTTAAGAGTTTTATGTCTAATTTGTACCCCCTTAGTTGTAGGAGTAGGTAAATCATTAGTTAAGGCAGCCGCTCGTAGTGTTGCAGGTATCCATGAAGATGTAGTTAGACTTATTGATGCTATACGAAAAAAAGAGAAAAGTTTGAAGCGAGGTCGAGATGAAGCAGGGCCTGCGGATGAGGCTCCTGATATAAAGCGAGCGAGACACGACAATACATAAGTATTAAATAAAGTTTTAAATATATAAAAAATTTAACATGAAAAAAGTTAAATTATTTTGTTTTATTATTTTTTCTATCTGTTGTTTGTCTAAAGGGTTTGGAATGGAACCCTCAGGCCCCGTATACAATGTTGACAATTCTGGAACTTGTTGTTTTTTAAATGCGCCATTGCAGTGTTTGCGCTATATCCCACTTTTTAGAGAGATATTAAAACATCAAGATAACGAACTAGCTGGCTTATTAACATCTTTGTTTGCTCAGATGGACTTGTGTCCTAAAACACAAATGCAGGAATTTAGAGAAACATTTTGTGATTTATATTGTGAGTATATTCGACATAAACCAAAACGTGCACGAGTGTTTGATTCAGACCAAGATGCATTTTCTTGGAAGGAAGGATATCGCGATGCAATGGATAATTTTTTAATTCCATTATTGGAGATGTTTAATGTAGGAATTAATGAGCCTGTTATAGCACCGTTAAGATTTGTTTATATTTTTACTAATAGATTTAAGGACAGGATTTATTCTTTGCAAGAAATGGTTGTTGCGTGCCAAAGAGAAGAAGCTGCCAAGAAAATACTCAAAACTTTTTTTAGAGATGAGATTAATGAAACTTCTTCATGGGCAAGGGTTTTAGTAATTGTACCCAAATTAGATAATCGATATGGGCTAAAAGAGACAGGTGGTAAAGTGGTAAGTTCTGGCTGTGGAGTTAGATATGATGAAAACATTGATTTGACCCCATATTTAGAATCTGTTGGGCTAAGTGTAGGGGTTGGGTGTGCTGTGACATATGATCTTGTAGGGGCTGTATGTCATGTGCAGGATTTTGGGGGGCATTACATAGCATATGTAAAAGCTAATGATAAATGGTATATGTGTGATTCTTTGGGAGGGCCGGATGCCCAAGAACAATTAGAAAATATAGAAGAGGTATTAAAACAAAGAGAATGTGTAATGTTATTTTATCGGCTTAACCATGACAGCCCTATTCATCCAGAAACTCTTTTCACTTGGGAACACGGTGAACAACACAAACAATTGGAGCAACAGTTGGCGGTTAGAGATTTTTTTTGGGGCGTTTGGGAAGGTACAAAGCGGGGATTGAGTAGATTAATATGGCGTTAATAGAAAGTTTGAATATATGAAAAAATTAAATTTATTATCTTGTGTTGTTTTTCTAATACACGGTATTTGTAATATATCTGGAGTCTATGGGGATCCATTATTCAGTATAAAATATGAAGATTTTTGTAAAGGTTTGTATGTAAGGCCGTATAACATTGATATTACTGATGCTCAGTTTAGAGAAGCACTTATGCCTGCTGGAGAATTGGGTGCTAATGCTGGAAATATAGCATATCTGGATCTCTTTAGATGCACACAACTTTCAATTTTCCCAGATTTATCAAGATTCTCGTCATTGATAGCACTAAATTTTGGTGCTTGTATAAACCTAAAAGATTGGTCTAATTTTGAGGTTTTGAATTTTTTCCCCTTCTTAGAATTGTTAGATCTTTCTTGGACTCCCGTTAATATATTGCCTAAATGGATTTCGGCATGTTCAAACTTAAGAAGTTTAAATTTATGTCATACTCCATTAGTTAATGGGATAGATGAAGACATTGTTGGAGCTGCTAGTTTTCAAAGTGAGGCTAATGAGTATGTTGTTAGGCTTTTGAAGGTAATATGGAGGAAAGAAAATAGCTATAAACGAGAACGAGACGTAGGGGAGGACGTAGAGGGGGAGGAATATCAAGATGCTGCTATTGCGGCTAAGTACGCAAAAGAAAGTTAATATAGTTTTAGTTTTATTTATAAAGCTTAATATAAACTGTTAACATGAAAAAATTAAATTTATTATATTTTATTTTTTTTATTGTATGTTCTGTGCGAGATCTATTTGGGAACCCATTGTTTGGTTTTTGCCATTATTACCACCATTCTGACGGTGATACGCCTGGTTATTTTTCTGTGTATGTTCGTGATGAAGATATCACATATGCCCAATTTGCCGAGGCACTTAAGCCTGGAGGGGAGTTGGGAACTGGTTCGGGAGTGATACGAGAATTAGATATTGAAAATTGTTCTAATCTTGAAGCCTTACCAGATTTATCTGGATTACTTAGAGTTAATTCTAGCCTAATTGAGTTACATATTGAAAATTGTACTTCACTTAAAACTGTCTCAGTATTACGTGGGCTACCTTATTTACAAGAACTAACAATTGCGCGCTGTCCAGAACTTGAAGAGATTAGATTGTCATCTGAGGAAACAAGTTTGTTCCGATTGAGAATTAGAGATTGCCCAAAGATAAAGAATATAATACTGCACAAATTACCATTATTAAGAGAGCTACACATTGATGGTTGCAACTGTTTGAAGTTATTAGATGCATCCGAATTGCCAGTCTTAAAAGAATTATATATATATAATAGTGATTTTAGCCCGCGCTTTGAAATATTAGATTATCTTCAATTAAGGGAACTTTGGCAATTAAGACAACCACCACATTTATTATTGCGGGTCCCTGATAATTTAAATTATTTATATCTTAGTAGATGTAAGGGTGTAAGATATCTTTATCAAGTAGGAGAACTTAAACATTTGAAAGGACTATTTCTCTCGGGGCCTGAAATTGATGAATTGCCTGACTGGCTTTTACTATTGCCAGAGTTAAAACATTTATATTTAGTTGATACACCATTGGTTAAGGGGATCTCAGAATCTACAATTATGGCAGCAACCGATGCCAGCAGTACTCATGAAGATGTCCTTAGGCTTTTATATGTGATACGAGAAAAAGAAGCTCGACAAAAACTAGTGAGAGTTCCATGAAAAAAATAATTTTATTATCTTGTGTTATTTTTTCGCTATGTTTTGTTTGTAAAGTGTTTGGGGAGCCATTATTTCATATAAGCCCATCAACAGATGGGCCCGGCTTATATGAGGTAGAAGCGTTTGAAAAAAATTTAACATGTGATCAGCTAAGAGAAGCTCTTAGCCCAACTGGGGAGCTTGGTCCTATTGCTGAGCGTATTTGCTCTTTAAGTTTTTTTTATTGTGGAAAGCTTGAGGCCTTACCAGATTTATCCAGCTTGACTAGTTTAGAGTATGTATGGCTTGATCGTTGTGCTGCGCTTAAAGACATAGCAGCATTATTTGCGTTAAGGACTATGAAAGTTCTTGATATACATGATTGTCCAAATGTAAGACATTTACAATTGATTGGATTAAGTAAATTTGGCTATTTAGGTATTGGTACAGATGTAAATTTAGAAACTTTAATTTTGCAAAACTTACCATCTTTACGTTCAATAGAGCTTTTCCTTACTGAAAATTTAAGAATTTTTGCCTTTTTATACCTTCCTTCTTTAAGATGGGGATACATTTATGGAATGGATTCATTAAAATTTTACTCGCCTGAAAATGCCCCTAAGGAAAATACATTCGAAGGTAAGCCTGTATGTATATTCAGAAGTTCTGGAGATACAGATACAGTTATGAACCCATTTGTCAAAGCCATATTAGGGGGTAGTGGGTCTATAAGCATTTCGAGGCTGGCGTGAGCGGTGCCTTCCTGGTACGTATACACTATATGATGACAGAGGGAGAGAAATAGGTTCAGTTCCATATGTTCCATAAAAAATTTATTACAGAAAGAGAATGATCAGGAGTTTGGATGAAAAGACTAATTTTATTTTGTACCGGTATAAATTTAGGCTAAGTATTATATAATATATAATTATAGACCGGCATTGTTTTTGTAAAAATAATTAATATGTTATATAAAAAAATTATTTTTTTATTTTTTATTTTAATAAATTGTAGTTTACGTAAAAATTTTGGGAATCCTGTTTTTCGTATCAGTTATAATGGTAATGATGCAGCTGTGTCGCCGTATAATAATAATCTTACTGATTTGCATCTGGAGACTGCACTCAGACCAAATGGTGAGTTGGGTAGAATATCAGAAGATATAGTATCTCTAGATCTTTCAACTTGTGAACGGGTTAGAATTATTCCGGATTTATCATTATTAAAGAATTTAAGTAAATTAGATATTAGTGGATGTACTAGCGTTGTTGGAGTTTTGGGTCTTTCTGAGTCGTTAACTGAGTTACATCTAGATAACTTAAATTTAATTCCGTATAGTGTTAGCACAAGAGAAGTGTATGAATTTGTTGTCAATAGGGAGTTGGGGTTAGTGGGAAGAGAGCCTAGGCTTTTTATGCCGCAGTTGCCTAGATCTCTTGAATTACTATACATGCATAGTTGTACTGGAATTGAATATTATCCTGAACTTAGTGCTCTTAGATTGTTAAAAATATTAGATTTAAGCGATTCTGATATTAAGCGTTTACCAGATTTATCAGAATTAAGATCATTGGTTTTGTTTAATCTTAAGGGGACGGTTGTTGTAACGGGTATAGATGAATCTATTGTTGAAAATGCTGCTTGGCTTGTAGAGCGTATATACGTAAAAAGACTACTTGAGGCATTAAATGAGCAGGCAACTGATAGGCAATTAGAAGCTAATGTGCGTAGACGTAGAAGTTATGCAGGCCCTTCTAGTGCGAGTTTCACTGTTCCAGTTGTAAAGTGTAAAAGGCGGGCCTAAAAAAGTTTTATACTGGATAGTAATTTTAAAAGAATTAATTAAATAGAGCACTGTTTTGACAGCTCTAATTAATTAAATTATAATTTTATTTAGTTATCGGTATACCTGTACACACTGTACATAAAAAGTGTGTTTTTATATAGTTCTTTGATATTTTCGGGGGCGTATTTGGTCTCGACGTATTGTTTTGTGCTTTGGGTGCATGCCGAGTTGGAAGAAACCTCGTAAAAAAGTCTTCAAAACAAAACAAATGCCGACGAATTTAGAATTCCGGCTGCTGTCCAAGCTTAAGTTTCTTAAGCTTTAGATAGCCTTGTAAAAGCGCTTTTCTATCAGTGTGCTTACTCGTATTACCCAGATAGAACGCGCTAGATAAGACTTTTTGGTAGTATAGTCTAGTGTGTATCACTGAACTGACACTCACATCGTTCTGTGCTCTTGCAGGAGGGTGAGTGAAAAAATCAAGAGACAAGCATGTAGTACTTAAAGTGTAGAGTAGTGCGGACATGGGTTCAACTCCCATCGCCTCCACCAAAAGTTTTGGCCAGATTTTCAAATCTGGCCAATTTAAATTTCTTATGTTTTAAAAACAAATTATTATTTTTTAAATTATTCAGATCTTCTGTAATAATCTTCAGGAGCTATTATCTTCCCGTTTATATCAAGCTCATCAATAATAGTTATAACATCTCTTGAATTGAAAGCTATTGGATTACATTTTATTACTCTTGCCAATGATGTATTTGACACATCTAACTGTCGTAGGCTTGGACACATAACTCTAAGATCTGGAAGTTCACTAAGTTGCGAGTCTTCGCCAAGTAATAAAACTTCAAGTGATATTGGCAAAGCAGGAAGTTTTCTTAGATTTTTGCAATATGAGAGGTCTAAATGTTTTAATCGAGTAAATTCACTTAGATTTGGTAATTCAACAAGATTTTTGCAGTTATTACAAAATAAGCATTGCAACGATGCTGGTAACATCCCAGGGGTTATTCTTTCTAAACTTTTACAGTGTCCTAAATTTAAAAACTGTAAAGATGCAGGTAAAGCAGAAAATCTTACAAATTCTTCACAGTCATTAAGATTTAATTTTTCTAAATGATTTAATGTTCGCAAATCAGGAAGTACTGCAATTAAATTACATCCAGCTAAGTCTAGTGAGTATATGGTCTCTCTTACAGGCCCCAAATCGCCGTTATCTGCTAATGCTTTGTATAAACCTCTATCTGATACTTTTTCTCTGTTGTGTGGAAAAGCGGCTATCCCATGATCAGTAGAATCTACTATAAACCGTGGGCCTTGTTTTACCATTCCAGATATGTTTGTCACACCAAATATGTTTAAAAAAATAAAAAATATAATAGATATCTTTTTCATTTAAGCTCCCCCTAAGGACAAATTTATTTTAGCAGGACTTTGCCCTAACTGATTTTTAGTAGATTTTGATTGACAAACGCTTGCATAGGGTGTCTTTTTTTTAAAGGTATACTATAAAAAAAAGGAGTTTCCAATGCAAGCGTTATTTCAAATAGTAG